>ENA-ORSR01002513-ORSR01002513.1-human-gut-metagenome-genome-assembly--contig:-NODE-2513-length-10177-cov-2.942600_pt1 | contig 10177 bp, 9 predicted proteins | sample MGYA00241901_ERZ509166 | MGnify/ENA primary metagenome ERZ509166 (study PRJEB26280, sample SAMEA2338860) | human gut metagenome | biome: human gut; feature: human-associated habitat; material: faeces... | reverse complement strand
TTTCTCGTTTCTCTCATCGATCTCAACACGGATTCCGTTATCATCGAGATATTTGTATAAGTCATGTGAGTATGCGTTAAGTTCCTCATCCTCATTTTTTACCGGAAGGATCTTAGCCTGAACCGGAGCTAACCATAACGGCAGGTTTCCTTTTGTCTCCTCTAAAATATATGCCATGAAACGGTCGAGGGAACCAAGGATCGCTCTGTGTAAAACAACCGGTGTTTTCTTTGTTCCGTCACTGTCAATATAGGACAGATTGAATTTTGCCGGCAGACAGAAGTCTAACTGGCAGGTGGAAAGTGTATACTCATTACCGATCGCCGGTTTTACGTTTACATCCAGTTTTGGTCCGTAGAAAGCAGCCTCACCGATCTCCTCTGTATACTCAATACCGATATCATCAAGTACTTTGCGGAGTGCGTTCTCTGCGTTGTTCCACATCTCATCATCATCATGATATTTTACTTTATCTTCCGGATCTCTTAGGGAGAGTACACAGCGGTAATCTGTGATATTGAAATCTTTGTAAGTATCAAAGATCAGCTCAACCACTTTTGCAAACTCTGATTCGATCTGCTCCGGTGTTACAAATAAATGTGCATCATTCTGGCAGAAATGTCTTCCTCTCTCGATACCCTTTAAAGTTCCACTTGCCTCAAAACGGAAGTCATGTGCGATCTCACCGATACGGATCGGAAGATCTTTATAGGAATGCATTCTGTTTGCGTAGATCATCATGTGATGCGGGCAGTTCATCGGACGGAGTACGAAAGACTCTCCCTCAACTTCCATTGCCGGGAACATGTTCTCTTTGTAGTGATCCCAGTGACCGGAAGTCTTGTACAGATTTACCGTACCGACACAAGGTGTCATAACATGCAGATAACCAAGTTTGCGCTCTTTTGCTTTGATATAATTTTCAAGCTCCTGCCATACGGTATATCCCTTTGGAAGAAACATCGGAAGTCCACGTCCGACCAGATCATCGGACATGAACAGATGCATCTCTTTGCCGATCTTTCTGTGATCACGGTCTTTCGCTTCCTCTAAGAGTTTTAAATGCTCCTCTAACTCTTCTGCGGTCGGGAAACATACACCGTAGATACGCTGCATGACATGGTTGTTTGCATCACCTTTCCAGTAAACACCGGAATATTTGATCAGCTTAAAGTTTTTACATAACTTGGTATTGTCGACATGCGGTCCACGGCAGAGATCTGTGAAATCGCCCTGATCGTAAACGGAAATGTTTCCATCCTCCAGGCCATCGATTAAGTCAAGCTTGTACTCATCATCTTTGAACAGCTCTAATGCTTCTGCTTTTGAGATCTCACGTCTGTAAATCTTTTTACCTTCTTTGCAGACTTTTTTCATTTCTTTCTCGATTGCTGCGATCACGTCATCATTGACTGCGGTATCGCCAAGATCGATATCATAATAAAATCCTTCTTTTACAACAGGTCCTACCCAGAACTTTGCGTTCGGATATAAATGTTTTACTGCCTGTGCCATCACATGTGCACAGGAATGGTTGAGCGTATTCAGTCTCTCATCTTCTTTAAAATCTACCATGATCAATCTCCTTTTCCTGAACTAAAAAGTCCCTTATACAGACAACTTATCTGTATAAGGGACGAATAAACAATCTTTTATCCGCGGTTCCACCCCGTTTATTTCCATGTGGAAAATCTCTCATTTTGATGATAACGGAATCACCGGACCGAATTAGGGCCGCTCAGAGGTGGTCTTCCTGATGTTCCATTTTAAGATACTCGCACCAAAATGTATCTCTCTCTTTAAAATTTCCGATCAGTACTCTTCTCTTCAACACGCTGTCTTGATTATATTTCAAACCTGGCATTCTGTCAAGTCCATTATGTGATACATCACACCTCAATATACGGATATTCGTGGAAATAATCCATAATGAGTTCCACCATCTCAACATTGATCTCTTTGACCAGCGGGCACTCCGTGTAAACATCATATCCACCGGCACCGCTGTAACGGTAATTGTTGAGACAGATCGTAAATTTATCATCATCAAGAACCGGTTTTCCGTCCTTTGACAATCCCTCGATCCGGCTGCCGATTGGATTCTCCGGGTTGATCTTAAAATCCATACCCATATAGTAGTCGTAATTATAGTGCTCGACTTTCGGAATCAGGAAGCTGTCGGAAACACAGACATTTCCATCCTTATCATAAGCAAAATATTCTGCACTGCGCTCCATCACGTTCTTTAACTGTTTTCCGGTGATCTCACAGACCACGAGTGTATTCGGATATGGATATGTCGCAATAATATCGCGCGTGCTCACTTCACTGCGGAATCCGGCGATCTCATTTGCCAGACCGACCGATGAGAGCATTGCCCCGGAAAAATGAAGCTGGATGCGGTTTAAAAAGTCAGCGATCGGTGAGCCGTACAATGCCATTTTCACTTTCTCTTCCGGCAGGATCGCGCGGCTTAAATGACCGATCGGCTGGTTCAGCCATGCCTGCACCGCATTTTCTGTGGAACGGTACTTGTCCGCAAGCACCGTTCCCTTTGCCGCGTCTGACTGACGCAGTTCGGAGCGGATACTTTTTTCATGATCTGTCATCGTAACCTCCAGATACTGATACTCCTTCGCATTATCACAAGGCTGTACCGTATAAGTACCGGATATATCCCTTCCCGGCACGGACATATGCTGATGTCCGGTCAGTAAAATATCAAAATCCAGTTCCTTACAGATACGGTATCCGACATTTTCAGTCGTCTGGGACAATGTCTCTCCGCTCTCTAAGTCGCACTCAAAACCGCCGTGATAGATGCAGATCGTAAGGTCTGTCTGTTCTTTCATCTGCGCAAGTGCATTTTTTGCTGCCTCAAAAGGATCCGTGATGTGAATTCCTTTTAAATTTTCTTCTTTTTCCCAGATATTAACATAATCGGTCACAATACCCACGATGCCGACACGCAGTCCGTTTTTCATCGTATGGAGTTTCCACGGGAACAATGTGTTTCCCGCTTCATCCGTAATATTCTGACAGACGCATACACCGTTGTTCCGGCTGCGGTATGCTGCCTGATATTCAAGCCCGTAATTAAAGTCATGATTGCCGAGTGTATAGTAATCATAACCACAGTCGTTCATGATATCGGCGATCACTTCCGGTGAGTCTGCCACCTGACGGCAGTAATAAGCAAAGGCGGAGCCTTGTAAAATATCTCCGCCATCTATGATGAGTGTCTCATCATCCTTGTTAAAATCTGCCGCACAGCCAAAAAGTCCTACCGGTTTTACATCCATATCCCCATAAGTCGTCGGATAAAAATATCCGTGCACATCTGAGGTAAAATAAACTTTTAACTTTTTCTGCTGCATGTTTTATCCCTTTCAATAACCTGCAAATTTGAGTATGCGACTCAAATTTGTGTGCGTAAAATCTTTCATATATGGATTTTTCGCACTACTAACCCCTCGCTAATTTTGTACGGATCTTTGATGAGATAACTTCAATAATTAAGATCAGTACGATCAGTCCGGCAAGAATTGCTCCTACCTGATTCCATTTGTATGCACTCATCGCAAAGATAAGCGGTGCACCGATACCACCGGCACCAACCAGACCAAGTACTGTTGCATCTCTCAAGTTCATGTCAAAACGATAGATCAAAGTAGACATAAAATCCGGGAACAACTGGGATAAGATACCGTAACGGATCTTCTGGAACATCGTACATCCTGCTGCATCTAAGGATTCCAGGATCTTAGTATCCAGATCCTCAATGCTCTCGATAAACATTTTACTGATCATACCGATCGAACAAAGTGACATGGTAAGCAGTCCGGCGAATGGTCCAGGTCCTGTCACACGGATAAACATAAGTCCGTATACAAATGCCGGAATCGTACGGATCGCCATAATAAATACACGGAAGCTCAGTGCAACCGGCTTCGGCATCAGATTTGCTGCCGCAAGGAAAGAAAGCGGAATGGATAATACTGCACCGACGATCGTTCCTAAGAATGCGATACACATGGTTTCCAGTAACAGATAAGCAACACCGGATGTGGAGAGGTCAAACAGTAAATTCGTATCCGGGTGGAAAATTCCGCTGATAATCTTTCCTGCGACGGAAAGTCCGCTTCCGTTTGATCCGGTGGACTGAACCGTAGAAAGTGACCATGCAAGAAGCGCTGCAACAATCAAAGCCACAATGATCTTTGCGTACCAGGTCTTTGGTTCCTGCTCGTACATTTTTTTGATTGATTCATTCATTTTGCCGGTTCCTCCTACGTTAATTTCTTTCTGATATAATGGCTGATTGCTTCAATAATAAGAACTGTACCAAACAGAACGATCAGGATCATTCCAACACTGTCATACTCACGCCAGCCGATCTTTTCATTTAAAATCAGACCGAGTCCGCCGGCTCCAACGTAACCTAAGATCGCTGCATAGCGGACATTTCCCTCAAAGCAGAATAAACAGACTGACATATATGCCGGCAGTACCTGCGGCATGATCGCAGAAATAAAGGAGTACGCCTTTCCTGCACCCATGGCTTCCATTGCCTCATAAGCTCCCATGTCGACCGTCTCGATCATCTCGTATAACTGTTTTCCGACATAAGCAAAAGTAAATACTGCGATTGCAAAGGTACCTGCCATGGTGCCAAGTCCCCAGATATAGGTTGCGATCAGGGCTGCAACCAGCGTCGGAATCGTACGCACGATACTTAAAAATACGCGGACCACACCGATCACAACTTTATTTTTAATCAGGTTGCTGGATGCTAAAATCGCAAAAGGAATCGCAAGCACTCCACCCACAAAAGAGCCGAGCAGAGACATTTTGATCGTATCAAAAAGTGGTTCCCAGATACTTGAGATGTAACCGACTTTCGGCGGGAACATCTGCGCTAAAATGTCAAAGAAAAACCGTATTCTCGTCACAAGTGTTGTCATGGAAAAACCTGTAACTTTCACAGAGATCCATGTTGCGATCACGATCAGAATAATGATGAGCGGCGCGTGGGAACATTTTTCTTCCACAACTTTGCCGTTTGCAAGCACAAGTTTTTTCGGTTTAAATATTTTATCGTACAATCCCATTACGCTTCCTCCGTTTTCTCCGGAATCTTTCCTTCGTAAATTGTGTTTAACACGTCCTGTGTCACATTCTCGGAAGGTCCGTCATAGACGATCTTTCCGGCGCGGATTCCAATGATGCGGTCTGCATATTCAAGTGCTAATTCCACATGATGAATATTGATAAGGATAGAAATATTCATATCCTGATTAATTTTTCTGAAATCACTCATAACCTGTTTTGCCGTTACCGGGTCAAGTGCTGCAACCGGCTCATCTGCTAAGATGATCTCCGGATTCTTCGCAAGTGTACGCGCTAAAGCAACACGCTGCTGCTGCCCACCGGAAAGCTGGTCTGCACGGATATATGCTTTATCCAGAATACCGACTTTATCCAGACTCTCAAGTGCCTGCATTTTGTCTTCCTTTTTAAACACACCAAGCAGAACTCTCCAGAAAGGCATTTCCGGCACTTTTGCCATCAATACGTTACGGATTACTGTTGTTCGTGTGACAAGATTGAATGACTGGAAGATCATTCCGATCTTTCTGCGGAAAGTACGAAGCTCTTTTCCTTTTAAGTTCTTAACCTCTAATCCATCCACCGTCAGAGTTCCTGATGTGATGTCATGCATACGGTTGATCGTCCGCAATAACGTGGACTTTCCTGCACCGGAAAGACCGATGATCGCTACAAATTCACCCTGTTCGATCTTTAAATTGACATTATCCAGTCCCACTACCCCGTTCGGATATACCTTCGATACGTCCTTAAACTCGATCATAAATTTAAACCAAACCTTTCTTTTACCTGCTGTTTTTATGGTGTGTGTTTTTTATAGGTGTATACTCATTGAAAGGCTGCCGCAAAACCGGTTTCCCGGCTCTGCAGCAGCCCTCCTGCTGCCCGTCATACTGCCTGTTATTATTTCGTTGTTACTGTCCACTCCCTGTCAGACGTTCCAGTAACGATTAGTTTGCTGCACTTAATTCCTGGATCAGTTTCTGTGCTTCTCTCTCTTTATCATAATCAGAAGACTGTGCCGGCTCATATCCGTTGTGGCTGGAGATAGAGATAACTGCCTTACCTTCCTCTGTGTTACCGATATTGATGAGTGCTGTCTGGATTGCTGATTTTAAGCCGTCATCCATGATCGGAGATGTCTTGCTGACACAGACTGTATCGTTGTAAATCGGATCTGTTACACCGATAACATTTGTCTCTTCCCAGATAGATTTTGTACGACCAAATTCACTTGTCCAGCTTTCTTCATAGTCACGTCTTGCATCTGCATAAGTTACAAGTACGTCGATCTGTCCGGAAGCAAGTCTTGCAAATGCACTTGCGTAGGAATCAGACTGTACTGCAGAAGAAAGATCTGTAATACCTTTCTGGTATTTATCCTGTAACCATAAAGCCGGGTAAATGTAACCTGCCGGTGAGGAGGAGGACATAACGCTCCAGTTTGCGCCGTTTAAATCATCCCAGGTAAGTTCTTCGCCGGAGTTAACTTTATCAGCAAGTTCCTGTCCTTTGTCAGAAGGACCTGCGATGAATAATGCACGGTAAGAAACTGCCTGTTTGTCAGTACCTTCTGTAGGCTGTCCGTCATTCCAGTCTGCAGGGTTGTCCGAATCTTTATTTAAACCATCTCTGGTTGCTGTTAAGATCACATCTGCTCCATCATCATAAAGTACATAGGTACCACCCGGAATAAATCCAACATCAGCGGTTCCTGCTGCAAGAGCCTCACCTACTGCCTCAAAAGTTGTACCAACGGTGATCTTTACTTCTCCGATATCATATCCTAAGCCTGCTAACTCTGTCTGCATTAAATTTGCAAGCGGCTCTGTTGCAGTTACGATCTCATCCGGATCTCTGGATGGAACGAAATATACGTTTAACGTATCGATCTTTACGTTATCAGCAGAAGCTGTCACGTCAGAACTTTCTGTTGCAGCTGCCGTATTATTTGTCGTATTGTTGTCTGCTGCGCTGCTATCATTTGATGCGCTGTTTCCACATCCTGCAAATGTACCCATGCATAATGCTGCTGCAAGTAACATAGCAATTTTTTTCTTCATAATGAAATGTTCTCCTCTCTCTCCTGCATCCATTTCCATGCAGGCGTGCACACTTTTGTTGTTGCTCTTTCAGGAATTGTCCGGCCAATGATCAGGCACTGTCTCCGAGTTCGAGCTTTGTTGGCAGATACACCTTCATCGTATCTTTTCTGCCATCTAAAATCCGCTCCAAAAGAAGTTTTATGGCAGTCGTCCATACGATATCCGGCAGCATGCGAAGACTTGTGTACGTCGGGTATTTTGTCGAAAGTGTCTCAATATCGCGGTAAACCACAACCGCGACATCTTTCGGAATCCGGTACTTTAATTCTTTGATCGCTTCAAGAGCTCCCTCTGCAACCTCATCATTTCCCAGAATCAGAACCTCCGGCACGTCCTTCGTCAAAAGCATTTCCTTCGTAAGTGAATATCCACTTTCATGACTGATCTCTCCAACCTTAAAATAGTCTTCCCGATAACAGCCTTTTTTTTGCAGGATCTGCTTTAATCCATTCAGACGCCGTGCTCCGATACGCACCATATCATCTTCATAAATACCGCCAATATAGCCAATGCTGCGATACTCCTTCTCATCCATCAGGTAATGCACCATATCGCTTAACCCCTGATCGTAATCCATAAGGATCTGATCAAACTCATAATCCTTCTTATCTGAATTAACAAACAGGATCTCCGTGCTCAGTGACCGCAAAAAGTCAACTTCCACTTCCGAGAACAAGCCAAATGCAATGATACCGTCCACCTGTTTTACTTCTCCATAAATCAGACGTAAAAAGGCGATATCTGCTTTCTGCGCAATACTTCCGGATAAGATATCCTCCGATGTAATGCTCACATCCGGTCTGTCTCTTCTTACGATATGCCAGTCCGCAACTCCGATGACGATCTGTCTGTCTCGTTTGGCATGACGCATCTTAGGCGGGACATATTTCAACTCATGAGCGATTTTAATTATTTGGTTTTTTACCTCAGGTGTCACAGATAATGTCTCATCCTGATTCAACACTCTCGACACCGTTGCCGCCGACACATGTGCCAGCTTGGCAATCTCTTTGATTGTTGCCATATAATCACGCCTTTCTTCTGCATTATATTTCACGATTTTACAGATTTCAATAGCTTTAGTAAAGTTTTACTAAAATTTTACCCAGTTTATACAAAAGAGAGAATATTTATCAGGTACGTTAATAAAAATCATTAATTCTGCTGATAAATATTCTCCCGTTTACTGGAAAACAAACCTGTTTTTTTCTTTTTTATATGATCATATTTTTGATTGTTCCTATGGATATGTAATTGGAAAGAACTGCTCCCGCATCCGTTCCATCCGCCGCTTCCGTTTCCGGCAGCCCTGCCGCTGAAAAAATACAGCTTCCGTCCGGTCTGTCCGTTCTCTTGTAGTTATCCCGGTAATACTGGTTCTGATCCGGGATACGATCCCACAGGATTCCTTTGTATTCCTCTAAAGTGCATCCCGGGAAATTGACGTTCCAGATCTCATTTTGCGGTAATGTTTTGGAGATCAGTTCTTTTGCAACCGGTTCTAAATATGTATTTAAAACCTCACACTCATCTTCCTCCGCAACGGAAAATGCGATCGCCGGGACACCCCAGCAGAGAGCCTCCATCGCCGCTCCGATCGTACCGGAATATAAGATATCCCGTCCAACGTTATAGCCTGCATTGATCCCGGAAAATACGATATCCGGTTTTTCTGTCATCAGACATCCAAGTGCCACTTTCACACAGTCTGCCGGGGTTCCCCCCACACTGTACGCCGTCACACCTGTGACCGGAAAATCATACGGTTTTACCTCTAAATCGCCACGCACGGTGATCCGGTGTGACATGGCACTGCACTGTGCTGCCGGAGCCACCACCCATACTTCGCCAAGTCCTGCTGCCATCTGCACAAGACGCTTTATGCCCGGTGCTTTAATTCCATCATCGTTTACTACTAAAATCCGCATAAATTCTCTCTTCTATTGTAATGTAAGTGTTACCGTCAATGTGCCGCCCGACGCAGATGCCTGGATCAGTAATGGCTGTGAAAATGTATTGGTAAATTTAAGATCTTTGCTCGTTCCCGCGATTGCTGCATCATATCCATCCGGAAGATAAGTTACCGGCAAAGAATGCGGATAACGCTCCGTTGCCGGAAGATTGGCATACCGCATTGCGGCATAAAGTGTCGATGACACCTGACATACACCTCCACCGGTTCCGGTACCGACAGTTCCGCTGATATAAATCGGTGCTACGACATATCCGTTTGCCGCTGTACGCGGTAAAATAGTAGAACTGAATGAAAATGATTTTCCCGGCTGAACTACGACTCCGTTAATACGGGCTGCTGCCAGTTCTACGTTATTTGCACGTGGAACGGTCGCATCATACTGTGTCGTACAGCTGCTTAAAATATTTCCCTGTCCGACTGTCGCTGCAGAAGTCTGCGTTGTGGCAGATACACTTCCTGTTCCGCCTCCATCTCTGCCCTCTGCCTTACCACATGTCACATAATGGCGGCAATATGCTACCATGTCGTCACCAAATGCCTGCTGCAGATCTGCGTATTTTGCCCGGTATGCCTGTGGATTGAAATCCGCAGAACAGCTTCTTCCTTCTCTTAATCCGTAATTTACAAAATGATTAAAAAGTGCTGCTTTATTATTGCCAAAAGCAGCGGCTACATCCGGATATGCACTGCGGTAATAATCTGCATCAAAAACTGCCTGATATGCGCTGCGTTCTGCCGCTGTTGCGGCTTCAGTAAACGCCGGATTCGTCATCAGAAGCCCTGCACATGCCGCAACCGCCAACATCTTTTTCGTCCAATTTTTTCTTTTTATCATGGTATCCTCCCCGTGATTTTACTCTTTATCTGGTACTATAGATATGGATTCATCATATCAGACATGACAAAATTATACAATAGTGCTCTTTCACAATCCGTTTATGCTTTCTCCCCCTCGTACACCACATTTCCATCAATGATCGTATACAAA
>ENA-ORSR01002506-ORSR01002506.1-human-gut-metagenome-genome-assembly--contig:-NODE-2506-length-10193-cov-1.833399_pt1 | contig 10193 bp, 6 predicted proteins | sample MGYA00241901_ERZ509166 | MGnify/ENA primary metagenome ERZ509166 (study PRJEB26280, sample SAMEA2338860) | human gut metagenome | biome: human gut; feature: human-associated habitat; material: faeces... | reverse complement strand
GATGTATCCACAGACAATGTAGCTGCAGGAAAGGAAGCGGCACAGAGACTTGCGGAAGAGATGGGCGACAGCGGAGAAGCGGTGCTGTTCATTCAGGATTCCAAATCACAGGCAGCTCTTCAGAGAGAAAAAGCTGTAACAGAAGAATTGAAAGCAAATCATCCGAATATTTCAGTGGTCAATGTATACCACATGGATGAACTGAGCAATATGCAGAAGACAGTATCCGATGAGATCAATGCCGGAATCTACCGACCAAAAGACAGTGAACTTCCGGAGGGACAGCTCACAGGAGAAGATGTTGTAACAGCAGACAGTATCACTGAAGATCAGGTAGTTGATTATATCCTTGCAAAACATCCAAATATTACAGGCTGCTTTGCTGCAAACGGGGATTCCGTAAAACTTGCAGTCGATGGTCTGGAAAGAAATAAAATGGAGAAAAAAGTGAAAGTCATCGGCTTCGATGCCAACGATGATGAGATTCAGGATCTGAAAGACGGTAAAGTTAACGGACTGATCGTACAGAACCCATTTGGCATGGGATATGCAACCGTTGTGGCCGCAGCAAGGGCTTCTCTGAATATGGGAAATGAGGCTGTGGTTAATACGGGATATACATGGGTGACGAAAAAGAATCTGAAGACGGATGAGGTGCAGAAGATTCTGTATAGTAAGTAGGAAAATTTAATGTATCATGGCGGCTTACCCCGGTCCTGAATAAAAGTATAGAAGGGATTGCTGTGCGGATTCAATCATGGGGAACATCTAAAGCAAAAAAATCGGCCTAAAAGCAGCCGGTCAAAAATCATAACTCGCTGATCGCTCAGACAAATGATTTTTAACCGGCTAACGGCCGATTTTTTTACTTAAGAAGTTCCAACCATGATTTCATATGCACAGCAATCCCTTCTATACTTTTATTCAGTTACGTTTTCGCATGCCATAATAATTAAATAGCGGAGGCGGGACCGTTATGAGGCCGGAAGTGTATCTACAGAATTTGTCGATGGTAATTTTTATATGTGGTAGCTTTTGGTGAATCCATGACAATAAAAAACGGAGAATCAAGGCGTTTGCCACAACTTTCTGGTTTTATATAAAGGTTACAGTTCCGCTGGTAAATTTATTATCATTAGCCAGTCACGACATGAGAAACAGAACACCAACTCTTTCTCATGGACTGAGAGGTCACAATGATAAATTAACCAGCAACCTTCGGAAGTGAAAAGGAGAATTCGGTTCCGACTCCTTCCGTACTCACCACGGTAATATTCTCCCCATGTGCCTGAATTGCTTCTTTCACGATCGCAAGTCCAAGTCCGGTACCTTTCTTATATTTTCCACGGGAGAGGTCACTCTTGTAAAAGCGTTCCCAGATTTTCCCAAGCGCTGATCTTGGAATACCCATACCGTTATCTTTTACAGAGGTATATACTTTTTCTCCGCGGTCTGTCGTCTCAATCGTGACGATGGAATCCGGATCACTGAATTTAATCGCATTGTCCAGCAGGTTGTATAAGACTTGCTGGATTTTTCGTTTGTCAGCGTTGACGTTCAGGTGTTTTGTTGCGAAGACCAATTCGATGGAAATCTTCTTCTGTGTGCAGACACCTTCGAAAGATGCCGCTACATGCTTGATCATCTCGTGAATATCGAATACTTCCCGGTTGAGAAGCAGGTGATTGGTGTCAAATTCATTTAACGTCAGAAGATCCTGTGTCAGATCTGTCAGGCGTTCTGTTTCGAATAAGATGATCTTCAGGTATTTTTCATGTAATTCTGGTGGGATGGTTCCGTCTGTCATGGCTTCCACATAACCTTTGATGGAGGTAAGTGGAGAACGAAAATCATGAGACACATTTGCCACAAATTTCTTCTGATAATCTTCCATATCCCTAAGCTGAGAGGACATGTAGTTCAGTGATGCGGACAGATAACCCATCTCATCTTCAGTTGTGACAGGAATCTCATATTCCAGGTTACCGGAAGCATATTGGGTTGCTGCTTCGGTAATTTTATGAAGCGGACGGTACACAAGGAAATGGAACGCCAGCAGGATAATGAACGAAAGCAGGAAGATTACGATGAATGTAATATATACACCACGCATCAGTGTGTCTGTCATGGTATCCACAACAGAGGTATACTGGTGGATCATCAGATATCCTTTTGGAGAATACCCGTAAGTTACCGGTACAGTGACAGTGATCACATCATTGTCAAAATATCCGTGATAATCACCAGTCTGTGAACGATCGCTTCCGGATTCCGCCGGGTCGAAATCTTTAATGGAATCAGGCGCGGACGGGTAGTTCCCGGACTGTGCAGAAAGGATTACTTTTCCATCTTTTGAAACGAACCAGACTGCAGCGTCAAGCTGTGTCTTTATTCCGGATAAGATCATCTGTGCGTCAGATTCTGTTAATCCGCCGGAAAAATAACTGGGAAGATAGTCGTTGGCAACCATCGTAGCTTCCCGGTACATACTGTTACTTACGCGGTTAAAAATCGGCGTACTGACCAGGTTCTCTGTCAGTGTTGCGGCTGTAAAAAGGCTTAAGAATCCGAACACAATATAGATAAATATAAATTTTAAATATAATGTACTTTTCATGATATTAACCTGCTGTTATTTTACTTCAAATTTATAACCGATTCCCCATACAGTGCTGAGACTCCAGCCATTGTGATCCTTGATCTTCTCGCGGAGACGTTTGATGTGCACATCGACGGTACGGGTATCGCCGATATATTCATAGCCCCAGATCTGATCCAGTAACTGCTCTCTTGTGAATACCTGGTTCGGAGAGGATGCGAGGAAATAGAGAAGTTCCAGTTCCTTTGGTGGCATCTCGACCGTATGGCCGTCAACAATGACGGAGTAATTGGTAAGGTTGATCTCAATTCCCGGGTATTCGACACATTTTCCCTTATCTGCCTGAGGAGTCTCCGGTTTGGAGCCGACCTGATAGCGGCGTAAGACTGCTTTTACACGTGCAACCAGCTCTTTGGCATCAAATGGTTTCATAATGTAATCATCTGCACCGAGCTCCAGGCCAAGTACCTTGTCGAATACTTCACCCTTGGCGGACAGCATGATGATCGGAGTGTTAGATCTCGTACGGATCTCGCGACAGACCTGATATCCGTCGATACCAGGCAGCATGAGATCTAAAAGAATCAGGTTCGGTTTGTAAGTGTCAAAGGCAACCAGTGCCCGTTCGCCATCGTGGACCATCATAGTGTCAAAGCATTCTTTTGTCAGATATAATGAGACCAGTTCAGCGATATTTTCATCGTCATCGACGATCAGTATTTTCTGTTTGTTCATAGATGTATACTCCTCCCGTATATAGATGCATTTATCTATACTGATTCACTTTAAAGTTTCCCCTTATACTATCCCTTATTTTAACTTTTATTTCAGCTCAGCGATCGTTACGCCGGCGTCACCTTCGCCAAATGCGCCAAGGCGGAATGATTTGACATGTTTCTGCCGTTTCAGATATTTATGGATACCGGCTCTTAAAGCTCCGGTTCCTTTACCGTGAACGATTCTTACGGAACTGAGGTGTGCAAGCGAGGCATCGTCCAGATATTTATCCAGCTCGGCGATCGCTTCATCGACTGTTTTACCAAGAAGGTTGATCTCAGGACTGATCGCAAGAGATTTGCCCATCTTGACTTTGCCTTTACCGGTCTGACGGGTTCTTTTGGCAAATGAATATGCCGGCGCTTCATCGATGATCTCCAGATCGGAAATATTAACTGTGGAACGTAAGATTCCCATCTGTACGGTGACATTTCCCTTGGAATCCGGAAGTGAAGTGACAGATCCGGTCAGGTTCATACTCAGTACCTTGACAGATTCTCCAAGTTTGAAATCACTTGGTTTGTAAGCCTTTTTTGGTTTCTTGGTATCTGTCTTCATGGAATTCTGTGTCGCGTTCATCTTCTTGCGGAGACGCTCACGTTCCTTTTCCATCTCGGCAACGGAGATATTGGCTTTGCCGAATTTGTGGAAATTACGCATGGTCTCATCGGCTGTTTCCTTGGCATCGGCCAGGATCTCATGAGCCTTTTCATTGGCCTCGCGGATGATACGGTCACGCTGTTCTTCTAATTTATCACGTTTCTGACGGGTCTCTTCTTCGAGACGTGCCAGTTCACGTTTGTAGTGTTCGATCTCTTCCTGCTCTTTCCGGATGGTACGTTTACTTGTCTCCAGATCGGTTAACAGGTCTTCGAAGGATTCATCCTGTTCGGTCAGATGTGTCTTGGCATCTTCGATGATATAATCCGGAAGTCCGAGTTTTCCTGCGATGGCAAATGCATTACTCTTTCCCGGAATACCGATCAGAAGGCGGTAAGTCGGACTGAGCGTCTCTACATCGAATTCACAACAGGCATTTTCAACGCCCGGTGTGGAAAGTGCGAAGACTTTCAGTTCGCTGTAGTGTGTCGTTGCCATGGTACGGATGCCTTTCTGGTGCAGATAGCTTAAGATGGCGATCGCAAGAGCAGCACCTTCGGTAGGGTCGGTTCCTGCATTCAACTCATCGAACAGTACCAGAGAATGTTCGTCTACATGCTTTAAGAACGAAACGATATTCGTCATATGAGAAGAGAAGGTACTGAGGCTCTGCTCGATACTCTGCTCATCTCCGATATCGGCATATACATTTTCAAAAATTGCCAGTTCCGAACGATCCAGCGCAGGGATATGAAGTCCTGCCTGACCCATCAGGGTAAATAATCCGACCGTCTTTAACGAAACGGTCTTACCGCCGGTGTTCGGTCCGGTTACGATCAGAAGGTCGAAGGTATCACCGAGTGTGACGGTGATCGGAACGACTTTCTTCTTATCTAACAGCGGATGGCGGCCCTCACGGATATGGATCCGGCCTTCCGTATTGAAGATTGGCTTGCTTGCGTTCATGTTGATTGCGAGATTTCCTCTTGCAAATATGAAATCCAGCTCCGTCATGACTTTGTAGTCGGTGCGGATGGAGTCGATATATTCTGCAACATCGGCGCTTAAGCGTGCAAGGATCACCTGGATCTCTTCCTGCTCTTTGCCGTAAAGCTCTTTTAAATCATTATTCAGTTTTACAACAGACATCGGTTCGATGAACAGGGTAGAACCCGTGGCAGACTGGTCATGGATCAGACCAGATACCTGGCTTCTGTATTCGGCTTTGACCGGGATACAGTAGCGGTCCCCGCGCATGGTGATGATCGCATCCTGCAGATAGGTACGGAGCGAACCGTTGACCAGAGAAGATAATGTAGAATGTACTTTATCATTGATCTGGTTCATGGAACGGCGGATCTGCTTTAGTGTACTGCTGGCATCATCACTGATCTCATCTTCGTCAATAATGCATCGGCGGATCTCAGTGCTTACCAGTGTCAGTGGCTCGATCTGCTGGAAGAAAGCATCCAGACAGTCTTCTGCATCGTCCACAGTCTCGTGACGGCCGTAAGCTTTGATCTGCCCTGCATTTTCCAGAAGCTTACAGATACGCAAAAGCTCTCCGCTTCCGAGCGCGGCACCGACTTCCAGACGCTTTAAGGATTCCCCGACCGGATTACAGCTTCCGAAAGAAGGACGTCCCTTCTTAATGATACGGGTAAATGCGGCGGCAGTCTGTTCTTGTGCGGCTTCGATATCCGTGATGGATGTCATCGGTTTTAATCTCTTGCAGCGTTCCTTGCCGCCAAAAGAAGTTGCCTGTTCTATTAAGATGTCAATAATTTTATGATATTCTAATTTAGTTAATGTTTTTTTATTCATGTTTCTCACCTGAACTTATTCTATGTTACTGTTCATACAGTAGCTGTAGTCAGTACCTATTCTACCTTATTTGGACGATAAAGAAAAGGATAAATATTGAACATTCCCATTCCATACGGTATACTATAAAAAGGATTGCAAAGGAGACGAAAAAGCTGATGGATGAGCAGAAACCTCTGGAAAATAAGCAGGGAGAACCTGGGAAAAAAACAGAAAAATCAGAATATTCATTTATGCAGGAGACAATCAAAGACGAGAACAGCCGTGGAAAAAAGTGCCGTAAAGACCTGCTTCGTATGGCGGGGCTTGGAGTGGTATTCGGTGTGTGTGCCTGCATTAGTTTTTCTGCGCTCAAACCATGGCTTGATAAGAAGTTTCCCGGAGATTCACAAGAGGTAGTGATACCGAAAGAGAAAGAAGAAGATAATACAGAAGAAAAAAAAGCGGATACCAGTAACAATACGGAACAGACGCTGGATATTGACAATTACAGAGAACTTCAGAAAGCAATGAATGACGTAGCCACAGAGGCCGGAAAATCCGTGGTAGAGATCATAGGTGTATCCGGAGAGCAGGACTGGACAGACGAGTCTTACGATAATAAAAACAGTGTGTCCGGACTGATCATCGCTGATAATGGGCAGGAGCTTCTGGTATACGGAAAGACATCTATATTAAAAGATGCAAAAGAGATCCATATTAGATTCTCGGATGGCAATACAGAACAGGCATCTGTGAAGAAGAAAGATGAAAGTCTCGGATTTGCGATCTATGCTGTGTCGGGAAGCAGCATTGAACAGTCAACATGGACGCAGATCAGTACCGCCAAACTTGGCAGTTCCAATTCTGTACAGAAAGGGGACGCCGTGGCAGTGCTTGGAAAGCCATTTGGCTATGCAGGAGCGGTCGGATTTGGAACGATTGCGAACAGCAGAAATGAACTGGATGCAGATGACGGAAGTTATCAGCTCCTTTGCACTGATATTGGTGCGGCAGAAGACGGAACAGGTGTGATCGTTAATTTGTCGGGAGAAGTAGTCGGAATTATTGATCAGAGTATTTCTGATAATAGCAGTAAAAGGCTGGTAACCGGGTATGGAATTTCGGGCTTAAAATCAGAGATTGAATTGTTGTCTAACGGACAGGCGGTGCCGTATGTCGGTATTCGTGGACTGGATGTGACGGCAGAGATCGAAGCTCAGGGAATTCCAAATGGAGTATACGTCCAGACAGTAGAGCCGGATTCTCCGGCAATGGCAGCAGGAATCCAGAGCGGGGATATAATCACAGAGGCTGCAGGCAAGAAGATATCGTCGCTGGCGGTCTATCAGAGTGTGATGCGTGACCAGAAAAGCGGCAGCAAGATAAGACTCAAAGGACAGAGACAGGGATCCGGCGGTTATGTGGATATTTCATTTGACGTGACAGTCGGAAGCAAGGAGTAGGCTTGCCGGATGCTTCCGGGGAGATGTTTCGATCGTTGTAAAATATAGAATAATATTAATATAGAATATAGAAAGAGGAAATAAGATGAGATATATCAACACCCTTCACGAAGGAGAAACAATCAGAAATGTATATTTGTGCAAAGGAAAGCGTTCTGCGGAGACCAGAAACGGAAGACCATATGATAATCTGATCCTTCAGGATAAGACCGGGACACTTGACGGGAAAGTATGGGATCCTAATTCCGGCGGAATCGCAGATTATGATGAGATGGATTTTATTGAAGTATATGGTGAAATCATCAGCTATAATAACAATCTGCAGCTTAACATTAAGCAGATCCGTAAAGCACAGGAGGGTGAATATATCGCCGCCGATTATATGCCGACAACAGAGAAGAGTACAGATGGCATGTATGAGGAACTGCTTGGATATATTAAGAAAGTAGAGAACCAGTATCTGAGACAGGTGCTGGAGTATTATTTTGTAAAAGACGAGACATTTATCCGTAATTTCAAGGGACATTCCGCTGCAAAGACGGTTCATCATGGATTCGCCGGAGGACTTCTGGAACATACATTAAGTGTTGTGAAGTTCTGTGACTATATGGTGGGAGCATATCCGATCCTGAATAAGGACCTGCTTTTCACAGCAGCGATCTGCCACGATATCGGAAAGACGAAGGAATTATCTTCCTTCCCGGAAAATGATTACACAGATGAAGGACAGCTTCTGGGACATATTGTAATCGGTGTGGAGATGATCGGAGATGCAGTCCGCAATATCCCGGACTTTCCGGAGAAACTTGCGAATGAATTAAAACACTGTATCGTTGCACATCACGGAGAACTGGAATACGGTTCACCGAAGAAACCGGCACTTGCCGAGGCGATGGCACTGAATATTGCAGACAATGCAGATGCCAAGATGCAGACACTGACAGAGTTATTCAAAGATAAAAAAGGAAATGACTGGCTGGGATATAACCGCCTGTTTGAATCAAATATCAGAAAGACAGTTATCTAATGATGCAGAAGAATGAAATAGTAAAGGTAAAAATAGAAGATATCGGAGTCGGAGGAGAAGGCATCGGCAAGGTGGATGGATACACGTTGTTTATCAAAGATGCCATCATCGGGGATGTTGTAGAGGCGAAAGTAATGAAAGCAAAGAAGAATTACGGCTATGCCCGCCTGATGAATGTCCTGACTCCATCAAAAGACCGTGTGGAAGATCCGGTCTGTCCGATGGCAAGAAAATGCGGCGGCTGTCAGATCCAGGAGATGAAGTATCCGGCACAGCTTGCATTTAAAGAATCTAAGGTACGCGGCAATCTGGAGCGGATCGGAGAAGTTCCGACAGAACTTCTGGATCAGATCATGCATCCGGCTGTCGGCATGGACGGAGAAGGAATGCAGCCGTTCCGCTACCGGAATAAGGCGCAGTTCCCGATCGGAACAGATAAAGACGGCAGAGTGATCGCCGGGTTCTATGCCGGAAGAACACACAGCATTATCGAGAATACAGACTGCGCGCTTGGTGTGGAAGTCAACGAAGAGATCCTGAACTGTATTCTGGACTTCATGGAAGAATTCAAAATTCCGGCATACGATGAAGTGAAGCATAAAGGGCTGGTACGCCATGTACTGCTCCGTTACGGATTCAAGACAGATGAAATCATGGTATGTCTGGTCATCAATGGAAAGACGATTCCGCACTGTCATGATCTGGTCGGACGGCTACGTCAGATTTCGGGTATGACAAGCATCACTCTCAGTACGAACACAGCGAAGACGAATGTGATCATGGGCGATACGATCCGCCTTCTGTGGGGACAGGAGTTCATCACAGACTATATCGGTGAGATCAAGTACCAGATATCTCCGCTGTCATTCTACCAGGTGAATCCGGTCCAGACAGAGAAATTATACGGACTGGCATTAGACTATGCAGGCCTGACCGGCAATGAGGCGGTGTGGGACCTGTACTGTGGAATCGGAACGATTTCCCTGTTCCTGGCCCAGAAGGCGAAAAAGGTATATGGCGTGGAGATTGTCCCCCAGGCCATTGAAGATGCCAGAAGAAATGCCCGGTTGAATGGAATGGAAAATGTGGAGTTCTTTGTAGGAAAGGCAGAGGAGGTGCTGCCGGAGCAGTATGAAAAGAACCAGATCTATGCCGATGTGATCGTGGTAGATCCCCCAAGAAAGGGCTGCGACCAGATGTGCCTTGATACGATCCTGAAAATGCGGCCCGAACGGGTCGTTTATGTCAGCTGCGATTCCGCTACCCTGGCAAGAGATCTGAGATACCTTGTGGATGGGGGGTATGAGGTGAAGAAGGTTAGAGGGTGTGATATGTTTCCGCGGGGGGGACACTGCGAAACGGTTGTAAAATTGGAGCGGGTAAAAAGAAAATAGGAGAATTGTGAGGCGAGAAAATTGGAAAATCGAAATCGGATGGGAAAGAATAAAGAGGGTGTAATTTTCCCTGTTGCTCCAAATCTTTCTGACATGAGTGGTGCCTATTTGGAATTTATAGAAGAAATTAAAAAGAGATTCAACATCAGCGACTAACTGTTGTATTGAATGCGAATTCAAGTATGATTTGTCTTTATTGGCACATAGGAAAAGAAATTCTGCAAAAACAGGAAAAGGAAGGCTGGGGAGCGAAAATTATAGACCGTATGTCAAAAGATTTGAAAGAAGCATTTCCAGATATGTCCGGTTTTTCGCCAAGAAATATCAAGTATATGAGAAAATTTGCGGCCTGTTGGCCTGATTTTGAAAAGGTGCAGCAGGTTGTTGCACAAATACCATGGCGAACAAATTTAAAATTGCTTGATAAACTGAGTACACAGGAAGAACGAATTTGGTATGCTCATAAGACTATTGAAAACGGTTGGAGCAGTAATGTATTGGATTTTCAGATACAGAACAGATTACTT
>ENA-ORSR01002501-ORSR01002501.1-human-gut-metagenome-genome-assembly--contig:-NODE-2501-length-10227-cov-3.934231_pt1 | contig 10227 bp, 10 predicted proteins | sample MGYA00241901_ERZ509166 | MGnify/ENA primary metagenome ERZ509166 (study PRJEB26280, sample SAMEA2338860) | human gut metagenome | biome: human gut; feature: human-associated habitat; material: faeces... | reverse complement strand
TTTTGCTACGATTACTCTGCAGAACTACTTCCGTATGTATCACAAGCTGTCCGGTATGACCGGTACAGCCGAAACGGAAGCCGGCGAACTCTGGGACATCTACAAACTGGATGTGGTAGTGATCCCGACCAACCGCCCGATTGCCCGTAAAGATATGAACGACCGCGTCTACAAGACGAAACGTGAAAAATATAAAGCCGTAATCGAAGAAATCGAACAACTGGTGAACGCCGGACGCCCGGTATTGGTAGGTACTACTTCGGTAGAAATCTCCGAAATGCTGAGCAAGATGTTGACCATGCGCAAGATCGAACACAAGGTGCTGAATGCGAAGTTACACCAGAAAGAAGCTGATATTGTTGCTACTGCCGGTTTGAGCGGAACAGTTACCATTGCCACCAACATGGCCGGTCGTGGTACCGACATCAAACTTGGTGAAGGTGTTCTTGACCTTGGTGGCCTTTGTGTTATTGGTACAGAGCGTCACGAAAGCCGTCGTATTGATAACCAGTTGCGTGGTCGTGCGGGACGTCAAGGGGACCCAGGGGAATCTCAATTCTACCTTTCACTTGAAGACGAATTGATGCGTCGTTTCGGTTCTGATCGTATCAAACAAGTCTTGGAACGTTTGAATGCTGATGATGAAGATATTGTTATCAAATCACGTATGTTGACTCGTCAAGTGGAATCAGCTCAAAAACGTGTCGAAGGGAATAACTACGATACTCGTAAACAAGTCCTTCAGTACGATGACGTTATGCGTGAACAGCGTGAAATCATCTACGCTGAGCGTTATGATGTTATCACAGCGGAACGTGACCTTGAACCTGAGATTAAGGCTATGATTACGCGTACGATTAACCGTACAGTAGATGGTCACAGCCGCAATGATCAAGAGGAAGCTCTTAAAGGTATTTTGAACTTTGCTCGTCAGGCTTTGGTTCCTGAGAATGCCATCTCACTTGAAGATTTACAAGAAGTGGGAGAGGTAACGAAACGTAGTGTTAATTATGACGCTATTAAAGTTTACTTGAATGAGTTAGCAGATGATGTTTATGATCGTCAAATCAAGAAATTGCGTTCAGAGGAAGCTATCCGTGAATTCCAAAAAGTCTTGATTTTGATGGTTGTTGATAATAAGTGGACAGACCACATTGATGCCCTTGATCAATTACGTAATGCCGTTGGTTTGCGTGGTTATGCCCAAAACAACCCAATCGTTGAGTATCAATCTGAAGGGTTCAAGATGTTCCAAGATATGATTGGGGCAATTGAATATGATGTGACACGTACAATGATGAAAGCACAAATTCATGAACAATCTCGTGAAAATGTGAATGAACGTGTTTCAACAACAGCAACAGGCAATATTCAAGCACATCAAGCAGATGCTAACGGTCAAGAGATTGACTTTAGCAAGGTTGGTCGTAATGACTTCTGTCCATGTGGCTCTGGTAAGAAATTTAAAAATTGTCACGGTCGTAAACAATTTTAGGAAAAAAGAAATAGGTAATTATTATGGTTTTTAAAGCAGTAAGTGAAAAAATTGATTTTGATGCAGTTAAAGAATCAACTACATTGACAGGTGAAGCCCTTGCCAAGAAACAAGCTCGTGATAAAGAGCTTGAAGCAATCATCAAGGGTGAAGATGACCGTACGCTTTTGGTTATTGGTCCATGTTCATCTGATAATGAGGATGCAGTTCTTGATTATGCACACCGTTTGGCTAAACTTCAAGAAGAAGTGAAAGATAAAGTATTTATGGTTATGCGTGTTTATACTGCTAAACCTCGTACAAACGGTGATGGGTATAAAGGGCTTGTGCACCAACCTGATGCTGAAGGAAAACCGAATCTAATTAATGGTATCAAAGCTGTACGTAATCTTCACTACCGTGTTATCACAGAAACTGGTATCACAACTGCTGACGAAATGCTTTACCCGGAAAACCTTCCTTTGGTAGATGACCTTGTGTCCTACATTGCCATCGGTGCTCGTTCTGTAGAAGATCAACAACACCGTTTCGTCGCGTCGGGTATTGACGTACCAACTGGAATGAAAAATCCAACATCAGGTAACCTTAACATTATGTTTAATGGTATCTATGCTGCACAAAACAAACAAGACTTCCTCTTTAACGGTGAAGAAGTTCAGACATCTGGAAATCCGTTAGCACACGCTATCCTTCGTGGATCAACAAATGAATACGGGAAGAATATTCCTAATTTCTACTATGATGATATCCTTGATACTATTAACACCTATGAAAAGATGGGACTTCAAAATCCATTTATCGTGATTGATACGAACCACGATAATTCTGGTAAACGTTACTTGGAGCAAGTACGTATTGTACGTCAGACCTTGATTAACCGTGATTGGAATGAAAAAATCAATAAGTTTGCACGTGGATTTATGATCGAGTCTTATCTTGAAGATGGTCGTCAGGACACACCAGAAGTTTATGGAAAATCAATTACTGACCCATGTCTTGGTTGGGATAATACTGAGCAATTGATTCGTGAAATTCACGCAACACTTTCAAAATAATAATTTGAAAACAGTCTGAATGTAAAGAATTGAGCCGTTTTGGGATCTTCCAAACGGCTCGACTCTTTATCCAAAATAGGAAGTAGAGAATAGGGAAATGGGAATTCATAAAATTAGTTCATTAATTGATACAGCAGAAGTAAGAAAAGCACATGCTCTTACAGGAGATGACTTGGCGAAAAAACAGGTTAATGATAGTGCCTTAGCTAAGATAATTAAAGGTGAGGATGATCGTCTTCTCTTAGTTATTGGACCATGTTCGTCAGATAATGAAAAAGCTGTACTTGACTATGCTCATCGCCTATCTAAGTTGCAAGAGGAAGTCAAGGATAAGATTTTCATTGTTATGCGTGTTTATACGGCTAAACCACGCACAAATGGTGATGGTTATAAAGGACTTGTTCACCAACCTGATTCAGAAGGAGCTACTGATCTTATAACAGGTATTAAGGCAGTGCGTCGTCTACAATCTCGCATTATTAGGGAAACCGGACTTCCGCTTGCTGATGAGATGCTATATCCGACAAATCTAATCTATTTTGAAGATTTGTTAAGTTACCATGCTATTGGTGCTCGATCAGTTGAAGATCAAGAACATCGTTTTGTGGCTTCGGGGCTTGATGTCCCAACGGGGTTGAAAAATCCAACTTCTGGAAATCTTAATGTTATGTTCAATGCTATCTATGCTGCTCACAACGAGCAAGAGTTTATCTACAATGGCCATGAAGTGAAAACAGACGGTAATCCATTAGCACATGCTATTTTACGTGGTTCTAGTAACGAATATGGTCAAAACGAGGTTAACTACCACTACGAGGACTTAGTTAAGGCTTTGGATAAATATAGTGAATTTGGTTTAGAAAATCCATTTATTCTTGTTGATACAAATCATGATAACTCTGGTAAAAACTTCATGGAGCAAATCCGTATTGTGCGTGAAGTTCTTCTTAACCGTGAGTGGGATAAGCGTATTGCTGATACTGTGCGTGGCTTTATGATTGAATCTTATCTTGAAGATGGTCGTCAAGATACACCTGAAGTTTATGGAAAATCAATCACAGATCCATGCCTCGGTTGGGAAAAAACGGTTAACCTTATTCGTGAAATCCATACTACCCTTTCAAAATAGTTTATGATTTTTGGACATGGTATAGACTTGCAGGAAATTTCAGCAGTTAAAAAGGCCTATGACCGAAACCCACGTTTTGCAAAGAAAGTACTGACACCAAAAGAATGGGAGCGTTTCGAGTCCCTTTCTGGAGAGCGTCAGATGTCGTTTCTGGCAGGCCGTTGGGCGGGGAAGGAAGCTTTTTCAAAGGCCTGGGGTACTGGAATCGGAGCAGTCGGTTTTAAGGATATTGAAATTCTAAATAATGATAAGGGAGCTCCCGTGGTTACTCAGTCGCCTTTTGAAGGAAATGTCTTTATCTCCATTTCTCATAGTGGTGATTTTGTTCAGGCAAGTGTCATTTTAGAAAAAACCAAGAGATAGGTGTTGGAAGAGGATAGCTTATGATTTCGAGTTTACATCGACCAACCTTGGCAAAGGTTGATCTGTCAGCAATTTCAGAAAATATTGAACAAGTGGTTAGTCATATTCCTAAACAGGTGCAGACTTTTGCAGTTGTAAAGGCCAATGCTTATGGTCATGGCGCTGTTGAAGTGGCTAAACATGTGTCTAAGCAGGTGGATGGTTTTTGTGTTTCTAACCTAGATGAGGCGCTTGAACTTCGTCAAGCTGGCATAGAGCAACCGATACTTATTTTGGGAGTAGTCTTGCCAGATGGTGTTCCCTTGGCTATTCAAGAAAACATTAGTCTGACGGTGGCCTCACTTGAGTGGTTGGCACTGGCTCAGAAACAAGGGCTTGATTTGACAGGTTTGACCTGTCATATTAAGGTTGATTCAGGTATGGGTCGTATTGGGGTACGTAACCTAAAGGACGCAGATAACTTGATTGCTGGTCTGAAGGCTCTTGGTGCTGATGTCGAAGGTATTTTTACTCATTTTGCAACAGCTGATGAAGCAGATGATAGTAAATTTAAGCGTCAATTATCTTTCTTCACCGATTTGGTGGATAACTTGACTGATAGACCTCGCTTGGTGCACGCTAGCAACTCAGCGACAAGTATTTGGCATGCAGCAACCGTCTTTAATACGGTACGTCTGGGTGTTGTCATCTATGGTCTCAATCCTAGTGGCAGTGTCTTGGAACTTCCCTATAATATTCAACCTGCCCTAAGTTTAGAGACAGCTCTTATTCATGTTAAGACCCTTCCAGCCGGTCAAGAAGTGGGTTACGGTGCAACCTATACAACTACGGCTGAAGAAGTTATTGGAACGCTTCCAATTGGCTATGCGGATGGTTGGACTAGAGATTTACAAGGTTTCCATGTTATTGTGGATGGACAACTTTGTCCTATTGTTGGGCGTGTGTCTATGGACCAGATCACTGTTCGCCTTCCTAAGGTTTATCCCCTAGGAACTCCTGTCACTCTTATGGGGGAAAATGGGGGAGCAAGCATCACTGCGACAGAGGTGGCTGAAAAGCGTGGCACAATCAACTACGAGGTCCTTTGTTTACTTAGTGATCGTGTACCTCGTAGCTATGACTAATATAAAAAAGGAAATCCAGTTTGATACTGGATTTTTTGATTTTAGGGAAGATCATTTCCATGTGTTATAATAGCTGATAAGGCTTCCTCTTTTACAAGGAACAGAACTCGATAGAAATGATATAGAATATGATTCAACTAGATTCACCAATTGCAGATTTGAAGGGCTTTGGTCCTAAGTCCGCTGAAAAATTTACCAAATTAGATTTACACACAGTTGGGGACCTCTTGCTTTATTTTCCTTTTCGATATGAAGATTTTAAGAGTAAGTCCATCTTTGAACTGATGGATGGAGAAAAGGCCGTCATTACAGGAACAGTGGTAACACCGGCCAATGTGCAGTATTATGGCTTTAAACGTAATCGTCTTAGCTTTAAAATAAAGCAGGGTGAGGCTGTGATTGCCATTAATTTCTTTAATCAGCCTTATCTTGTGGACAAGTTTGAGGTGGGGGCAGAAGTGGCTATCTTTGGCAAGTGGGACCGTAAGAAGTCTGCAGTGACTGGTATGAAAGTCTTGGCTCATGTTGAGGACGATATGCAGCCAGTCTACCATGTGGCTCAGGGTGTTAGTCAGGCCCAGCTGATAAAGGCTATAAAGGTAGCTTTTGACAGTGGCGCCCTTAATTTGTTGGAGGAAAGTCTCCCCCAAGTGCTGATGGACAAGTATCGTCTCATGGGACGTCAAGAGGCTGTGCGTGTCATGCATTTTCCTAAAGATTTGGCTGAATATAAGCAGGCCCTACGTAGGATTAAGTTTGAGGAGCTCTTTTATTTCCAGATGAATTTACAGGTGCTAAAGGCTGAGAATAAATCAGAGACCAATGGACTAGCGATTTCTTACGATGAGGTAAAAATAAAAGCCAAGATTGCTACCCTTCCTTTCCCTCTGACCAAAGCCCAGGAGCGCAGTTTATCAGAAATCCTAGCTGATATGAAATCTGGGGCTCACATGAACCGTCTCTTGCAGGGAGACGTGGGCTCAGGAAAGACAGTTATTGCTAGTCTTGCCATGTATGGGGCTTATACGGCAGGATTGCAGTCTGCCCTTATGGTGCCGACGGAAATCTTAGCAGAGCAGCATTATCAGAGTTTGAAGGGACTTTTTCCTGAGCTAAAGGTAGTCCTCTTAACTTCTGGGATGAAGATGGCAGATAAGAAAGTAGCTCTTTCTAAAATTGAGTCTGGGGAGGCTCAAATGATTGTGGGAACTCACTCACTGATTCAGGATGCGGTGATTTATCATAAACTTGGGTTGGTGATTACTGATGAACAGCACCGATTTGGAGTTAACCAACGTCGTATTTTCCGAGAGAAGGGAGACAATCCTGATGTCCTCATGATGACAGCAACACCCATTCCTAGGACCTTGGCAATCACTGCCTTTGGGGAGATGGATGTGTCAATCATTGATCAGATGCCGGCTGGACGTAAGACTATTATTACCCGTTGGGTTAAACATGAGCAACTAGACACCGTATTGACTTGGATTAAGAGTGAGTTAGAAAAAGATGCTCAGGTCTATTTTATTTCTCCTTTGATTGAAGAGTCTGAGTCTCTTGATTTGAAAAATGCTGTTGCCCTTCATCAGGAACTCACAGAGTTTTTTGGAGATTCAGCTACGGTGGCTCTGATGCATGGTCGGATGAAAAATGATGAAAAAGACCAAATTATGCAGGATTTTAAGGACAAAAAATCTCAGATTTTAGTATCAACCACAGTTATCGAAGTAGGGGTTAACGTGCCAAATGCTACAGTTATGATCATTATGGATGCCGACCGCTTTGGACTTAGCCAGCTTCACCAACTTCGAGGACGTGTAGGTCGTGGCCATAAGCAGTCCTACTGTGTTTTAGTGGCCAATCCTAAAAATGATACTGGAAAAAAACGCATGCAGGCCATGTGTGAGACTACGGATGGTTTTGTTCTAGCAGAAGAGGACCTTAAAATGCGTGGTTCAGGAGAAATCTTTGGAACACGTCAGTCAGGAATTCCTGAATTTCAAGTGGCTGATATTGTGGAAGACTATAATATCCTAGAAGAAGCAAGGCGCGTGGCCAGTCAAATTGTTTCTGACCCTAACTGGCGTGAGAATCCTGATTGGCAGGTGCTTGGAGCTCATTTGAGAAGCCAAGGCGAGTTTGATTGAGGAGGAAAACCATGAAAAAGAAACGGTTAAAACTCGATTTTTTTGCGATTTTGCATCCCTTGTTTCTTATGATGTTAGGTCTCATGTTTTATTTTTTCGCCTTCATCTTGATTTGGTTTATTACCGAATTGGCAAAGCTGATAGAAGGAAAGACAGACTTTCATACTCTATATTTTTATTCACTTCTTATCTCTCTAGCTTGTTCGATATTACTGATTATGTACGTCGCGGGTTTTATAGCTCAGCTGATTATACATATACAGCATCAAAAGGAAAGGACGCTTTTGCCGGTCTGGTGTATGCTTACGGCTGTACTGATGCTTGTGCCCCTATTCGAAGATTTTAGTATCTTAAGCTCGTCCTGGAATTTTAAAGGGTATTTTCTTTCCATAGTTGCCTACATTGCCTATCTCTTTACAAAGCTACCCAAGGTTATTGAAAGTTACCGCTATCATGCGACAATTCGCTATGCCGTTTGGGTGGCTCTGGTCTTGGGAATTATTTTATCCATGCTTTAGACAGAAAAACTCTCAGTAAACTCACTGAGAGTTTTAAGTTTCCTTCAAGCTTATTACAAGCTTTCTTTAAGTTAGGTAACCTATAATAAAACCATCAAAACGAGATAGGTTTTGATAATAAAACGTTTTGGCTAAGCCAAACCATTCCTAAAAAAGGAGGACAAAACAATGACAGTAAAAATTAAAGTAACCTACAACCGAAATTTCCAGAAGCATCCTCAAGACTTTAAGGTTTATCAAAACTAGTATTGATGCTAGGAAGAGGCTCAATTTACCCATATTCTACAACTTTCATCCTTCATTTTCCAAAATCCCTTTTTCCTTTTTTTCATAACGTAGAATCCCTCTTCTTAAACTCATAAAAAGTCTAGACGGAACCATGACCAGTCTAGGAGATTAAAATAAGTAAGCTAACCAGTTGAGATTTTCTTGGCTGGTTTTTATTTTTTGAATTTTAGATAAAAAATATCGAAAAACGATAAAAATGTGTTGACAAGGAGAAATAAAGAGTGTAATATATAATTATCGATAAACGATAATAAGTTTTCGATAAAGATAATCTTATTCGCGAAAAAGAGAAATTATATACCAAAAACTATTTAATAAAGGAAATACTTATCATGAAAACACTTAAATCAATCATCAACGCTGTTCTTATTCTTCTTATGGCAATCTACGGTCTTGCAATGCTTGCTTTACTTATCCTTCCTTTTGTGGATGTGACTAATCTTTTTCCAGGTGCTGAGGTTCATTACCTTTCTGGATGGGGTTACTGGCTAGTCTCAGAGTTACACTTTGCCTTCTATCTTGCCTTGATTTGGCTCCTTCGTAAAGAGCTTAAAGACTTTACTTGGAAGGCATTTTGGACAGAAGATTTTTCTCTCTTCTTGAAAAAGGCTGCTCTTCTAACCTTTGTGCCATCAGCCTTGAATATCTTCCTGCAGTTGGGAACGACTAATCACCTTGTAGTGGACTTCAGCACATCAGTCTGGCTCCTCTTGGTCTCTCTAGCTTGTGATGCTGTCCGTCTTCGTAAGGGACAAACGGCTGTTAAATAAGTGAAAGAATCTTATTTGAAAAGTAGTAAAATCTTACCTATAAACTAGTATTTTATATTGATATTCGATATAATTGATACTGTTAATAGCTAGCTACTGATTTGGTATGAGGTCAAGGGCTTCTAGAAGCACCTTGGCTTTTCTAGTCTATCATCAGAGAAATCAATTGAATTTACAATCGAGGTAACGCATGACAACTATCTTATTCTATTTTTTAATCGTCCTAGCCTTGGCTGGCTCTAGTTATTATGGTTGGAGATCCGCCAAAAGTGCTAAGAATCGTCAGGAGACACAAGAACAAAAGCGTTTGCGTAGTGGCCTTCTTTTCGTAAATGTCCTCCTCTTTGCGGGATTTTTAAGTCTTGTGATTACCATTCTTAATGATGCCTTTATCTTGAGCGGTCATGAAGGACTCTTACAACAAGGTTTGCGTATGCTTCTTGGTTCGGGAGTTACCGTGAAAAGTACTAGCACTAGTCTGACGCTTTTTACAGCAACCATTGATTTCCTTCGTATGTCAGTCAACATAGGCTTCTTGTTGTGTCTACGTGCCTTTCTGATTAATCTTTATCGTTCTGATATTTTCATCGCTAAAAATGCTAAGTTAGTTCGTTGGTCAGCGCATTTGCTCGTTCTTGGGGCCTTTATCAATAATGGTATTTTTACGTTTGGAACGGGCAACCATAGTTATAGTTTCTTTAACATCAGTTATTTGCTAGTTAGCTTTGTCCTCTATGCTGTCGCTATGATTTTGACTAAGGCTAATGCCATTGCTGAGGAAAATGAGTACACGATTTAGGAGGGGCTTATGATTATTGTCAATTTGGACGTTGAACTTGCCAAGAAGAAGATGCGCTCGGGTGAGCTGGCAGAACGGATTGGCATTCCCCCAGCCAATCTCTCGGTTCTTAAGACAGGCAAGGCCAAGGCAATCCGTTTTACAACACTGGACGCCATTTGTAAGGAATTAGATTGCCAACCAGGAGATATTCTTGAATATAGACCAGACGAAGAAAACTAAAAGCCTGAAGCAGTTCAGTCACCTTTCTAGTGATGATGCTTCAAGCTTTTTTTATTTTTTCTTCAGCCATGTAATCAGGGCTAGACTGGCTAGCACGGTACCACAGACCATGGCGATATGTGTTTTTGAGACTGTTAGCTCATAGTGGAAATCTTTATTTTCCAATTTATCGGTTGCTTCAATACTAAGTTTCATGTTCTATCCCTCGATATAGTCTTTCAATTCTTGACCTTTGAGTCCGGCACTGAGTGCGATGAGGAGTTTGAGGCGAGCTTTTGGTGCATTGAGTTCTTTAACAAACATAACGCCAGCTTCTT
>ENA-ORSR01002498-ORSR01002498.1-human-gut-metagenome-genome-assembly--contig:-NODE-2498-length-10232-cov-2.513118_pt1 | contig 10232 bp, 8 predicted proteins | sample MGYA00241901_ERZ509166 | MGnify/ENA primary metagenome ERZ509166 (study PRJEB26280, sample SAMEA2338860) | human gut metagenome | biome: human gut; feature: human-associated habitat; material: faeces... | reverse complement strand
ACTATTATAATATCCATTTGCTTCATTGATAGCTGTTTCTTTTTCTTCTTTTGCAGTTGTTACGTCCAAAAATGCTGCTGATACTGTATCCGGTGGTACAATTTCCTGAATATTAAATGCTGTGATCTGAATTCCCGTATCATACCTGTTCAATTCTTCCTGTGCAAATTTCAGTATCTCATTCTGTGCAGCAGTCTTTTCTGTACTTAAAATATCATCAACCGCTGTATTTGCCATCAGCCTGACAAGTGCTGCCTCGACACTGTATCTTACCAGCTGTTCATTATTTCCATTTACATTATAAAGAAATTTTGCTGCATCACTGACTTTATAATGAACAATTGCCTGTGTCGTTATAATATTTTCATCTCCTGTTAAAAGCTGAATCGCCTGTGGTTCTTCATCTGGCTGGTGAATATGTTCCGGCAGTGACATTCCAACATCTGCTCTTCGAACTTCTGAGACATTGACTTTCTGTACTTCATCTATTGGCCATGGAAATCTGTAATGCAGACCTTCTCCTACAGACTGGCTGCTGATACTGCCAAACCTTCTTACAACAGCCTGTTCACCTGGATTTACTATATAAATTCCTGTCAGAAAATAGATTGCGACAATAGAAATCCCCATAATACCAATTATCTTTTTGGGATTAATATGTCCGAATGCACCCTTAAGATCTTTTACCACTTCATTTTCATGCGGCATTTTAATTTTCTTTAATCTGAATCGAAATCTCTTTTTCTCAGGATTTTGTGTTTCATCACTTTTTGAGGTGGATTTTATTCTTTTTAATGGTATTTTCATTCAGCATTCTCTCCTTCCGCCCCATCTGTGCTTCCACTTAAATATTTCAGTATCTCTGCTGTTGACGGCAAAATCAGTGTTGTGTTACCATCTATTGTTTTCTCATAAGTTTCCAGTGTACGGATAAATTCATAAAACTCAGGATCTTTTTGGTATGCTTCTCCATAAATCCGAATGGCCTCCGCATCACCTTCACCTTTAATCTGCTGTTCCTGCTGATATGCCTCCGCAAGAATCAGCTTTTGTTCTTTTTCTGCATCAGCACGTATTTTAGCTGCCTCTTCACTTCCTTCTGCTCTGTATTTCTGAGCCATCTGCTCACGTTCAGCACTCATTCTGTCATAAACACTCTGCTTGTTGGCTTCTGGAAAATTTAATACACGAATCTGTGCATCCACAACTTCAATGCCATATTCTGCTGCTTTTTCTTTGGCATAGGTAACAGCATCTGTTATCACCGTATCAAGCTGCAGTTCTTCTGCATTGGTATTTACCAGCTGCTCCAGATTGTACTTACCAAGCTGGACACCCAGACTGGAAGAGAAAACATCTGTAAGTCTGGCTTCTGCTCCGATCTGATCTTTCACCGTTTTCAGATACAAAACAGGATCTGTTATTTTCCATGCTCCATAATAATCTAATGACACACTTTTCTTATCTAATGTCAGAAGTTCTATGGAATTAGTCTGATATACCTGAACTCTCTTATCCAGCTTCTGCACAGACTGAACCGGATCTGGAAGTTTTACTTTCAGTCCAGGATTTTCATTTACATTTACAGGATTTCCGAATTGCGTTACAACTGCATATTCAGTTACATCCACTTTATATACCATTAAAGTTGCCACAAAAAGAATTGCTATAAGCCCTGTTCCGATTACTACTTGTTTAGGTATTTTTCTCAATTTGCATTATCCTCCTGGTTTCCTGAATTTGTATTATTTCCAATCCAAAGTTCTGCATTATTCACATTTACATCCGCACCGAGCAGAAGTTTCTGTGCATCCGGAAGTACTTTTTCCATCGCTTCCAGATATAAACGGAACTTTGTTACTTTTTTCGATTTAGAGTACGCATTTTCTTTTTGGGCAAATAAAGCAGCATCTCCTTTGGCTGTCTGAATTTTATCTTCTTTATAACTTTCAGCCTCTGACACAATCTTATATGCATCAGCATTTGCCTGTGGTACTATCGTATTTTTATAAGACAGTGCTTCATTTATGTAAATGCTCTTATCCTGCCTTGCAGTCGCAAGATCCTGAAAACTGGATAATACACTTTCAGGTGGATCAGCTTGGATAAGCTGAACATTCACAATCTCGATCCCTGAGTCACTCTTGTTCAATGTCTGACTGAGTGAATCCCTGGCAGCAGCTTCCATCTGTTCTTTACCATCTGTTAAAATATCATCTATTTTACTGGTTCCTACAATCTGACGAATGCTTGTTGATGCAGCTGACTGTATCAGAGTGTCTATGTTATTCACATTCAGTAAATATGCCGTTGCATCATTAATCCGATAATGCACTGATAAATTTATATTTACCAGATTGGTATCTCCTGTAAGCAATTCCTGAATGCCTGTTTCAATTCTCTGAACCTCTCCTGTATTTACAATTGAAACTTCTTCAATTGGACTGGGTAGTCTGTAATGAATACCTGGTGAAACGTCCTTGGTAATTTTCCCAAATCTTCTGACTACACCTTCCTCATCCAGTTTTACGGTATATATTCCAGATAACAAATATGAGATGAGCATTACAGCACACATACCTGCTGCCATCTTTTTATTTTCATGAAATCCATGATTATAATGTCCATGTTCTTCCACCGCATCCGGGTGCATCAATGCCCGAATATTTTCGGTTAAAATTTCATACCCGGAAATCATCAGAAGAACCATTGCTACAATAGCTGCCAGTTTGTCCAGATCCGGCATTCCAAACAAGGAACCAATTACACCCACTAACACGGCAATCCCACAATACATATCCATTTTGGAATGGTATCCATCTGCTTTAAGACTTTCCGATCCGGTCTGCTCGCCAACATAAATCTTGTACCGTGCCATAAAATAATTAATCACAACACCTACAAAAGCTCCGGCTGCAACAAACGGAACATATTTTAATTCTGTCTGTTCTCCACTGAGTGCATCAGATAAAATCTCAATTCCCATATAAAAAATGAATATTGATACAAAAATTGCCAGGATATGTTCCATTTTTCTTGATATATTTCTTGCTTTTTCTCCACAGAATCTTGCAATCATAAGTCCTGCAAATACAACACTTGTTACAAATAAATCGGTGAAAGAATGGTATGCATTTGCCGCAAGACCAATACTCCCCGAAATATCTGCAAGAAAGAATCTCAGGATAATCAAAATGATATTTGCAATGATTGTCACTAAAATTGTTTTTTCTTTTCTTCCCATCATTAATTACTCCTATGTCTCTGTTAGCATCTTTTTCAGGGTTCTGTCATAAATCTTTAGATCCGCATCATTTAGAATCTGTTGTGATAACTCTTCCGAGAGCTTATCATGTGCCTGTTCATTTAAATGACTTTTTATTGCATCTGACAGTTCCTCTAATGGCTTTAACTCTTCTGCAGATTTGCTTCTTACCAACAAAATATAAAAAGCATTCTGGTATTCGATCACATTACTGAATTCATTTTCATTTAAAGAAAACACTGCTTCAGCAAGTGGTTCAGCCAAATGATTTTTGTAGATTTGCCCCGTTATCTGTCCACCATTCTCAGCTGAAGTATCTTCAGAATATTGTTTTGCTACTTCAGCAAAATCTTTCCCTTCTTTTAATAACCCATATGCTTCTTCGGCAGAAGCCTTTGCCTGCTCTTTCTTTTCGCCATTTTCTCCCTGACTGATCCAGATCAGACTCAGCTCTACAGAGGCCGGTGTCACCAGAGATTCTTTATTCTCTTCGTAATACTGTTTGATTTCTTCCTCTGTAGGTTCATCTAGATTTGTATCTACTGTTTCCTGGTGCATCACCTGATAAAGATACTGAACCTGCAGTTCTTCAAAACTGTGGCTGTTTTCTCCATCATCCGCACCATCAGTGCTTTTTTCCAATAACAATTCTTTGGCAATCATCTGTTCTACCAGTTTCTTTTTCTCCTCAAAAGTAGAAAATTTGGAACGATATTCTTCTGATAATTCCTGAAATTCTTTATAAAAGTCACCCAGTGTATAACGTCTGCTGTGAACCACAAATAAAGTGTCATTTTTTCTTGTTGTATATTCTTTATCTATATTTTCCTGCAACAAAATATTTTCAATTTCTTTTGTTACTTCGGATAATTTTTTTACCCCTCCTTCTTTTTTCTGATTTACTTTTATGATACTGATACTTCCATCTTCATTTTCTATCGGTTCGCTGATTTCACCTTCTTTCATAGTGGCAATTGTTTTTCCCAGTTCTGTATCCGAAGACAGGTCTATCGAATTTTTGAATACCTTCTTATCTTTGCCAAAAGAACCTGCTATATTTTCGAGACTTTCTCCGGAACGTATTTTTCTTACTGCTTCTGTAGCAGTATCCATCTTTCCGTCCGCAATTTTTATTTCGCTGTAATCCGCTGAAGCAGACGTTTGATATTTTTCTTTATTCTGCTCATAGTAATCAGAGATTTCTTCTTTTGTTGGTGTATTAACTTCTAATACGTCATAATTCACCTGTAATCCTGATGTTTTTTTCAAATCCTCAAAGTATGTTTCAAAAAAACTTCCATCTTTTTCAGAAGCAAGTGTCTTTCTGATTTCTTCTTCTGACTCATCCAGGCTTTTTCCTTTGAATTTATCCTGATTTTCTGAATAGTACTGCTGAACTTCTGTCTTGGAAATTGACTCAGGAGATACATTTTCTTCATGAAGCTGCGACATATACTGTTCAACTGTTGCATCATTCAACAGATCTTCCATATTATGCTGAACTTCTTCCCTGCCAGTGATTCCCTTTTCTTTGGCCCAGTTTAAAATCATTTGTTCCGAAGCCATTTTGGATACCATTTCCTGATATCCTTCTAATGAATCTACAGGATGTATTTCGCACTCTTCCGTTGCATCACACTTTGAATGGTCATAACCATGTGTTGGACATAGCATATGCTCTCTTTCTTTTGCACCTTCTGCAGCAATAAAATTCTTTAGTTCTTCTATTGTTATCTTCTGATCATTATAAGTTGCTACAACATCCGGGGCCGGTGGCTTTGGCTCCTGTAGCATTGGCAGGCTGTGGTATATGCCCAATGCTGCCCCGCCCAGAGCCATCGCTCCAAATACCCCCAGCGGCCATCTCCTTCTGGTACGTTGTTCTGGTACAACCATTATCTCATGTTCTGGTTCTGACTCTTCCTCCTCGACGGATTCCGTCATTTCACCATCCCTAGGCACTTCTTCCTGCTTGTCTTTAGTTTTTTTCTCCTTTTTCGTATTTTTAAATCCCATAGCATGTAAAAAGTCCGACAGCACTGTTTCTGATTCTATCTCGTTATTCAGATCACCATCCTTTCCCTTTTGTTCCAGTTCATTTTCATCATCCTGTACCTGCGGTATTTTGTCATTTTCTGCCATTTTACATTCTCCTGAAATGCATAAATATTTTGCAGGCACAGTATAAAGAAAAGTTATGGGAAAATTATGGGGATTTACAGAAAAAGTGGCAGCCTGCCACTCCCTTTGTCGGATCACCATATATTCTATAATTCACATATATGTTCCAGACCTGTATCAATAATCAGGCGAACATGTTTATCTGCAAGACTGTAAAATATCAGTTTTCCTTCCCGTCTCCTCTTTATTAAGCGGTGTGCTTTTAGAATATTTAACTGGTGCGATACGGATGATTCTGACATATCCAGTTCTTTGGCAAGACAATTTACACATGTTTCTTTTTCGTGGAGGGCAAGTAAAATCCTGATTCGTGAAGTATTTCCAAAAATTTTAAACAGTTCTGCTACAGAATACAGTTCATTTTCATTCAAATATGAAATTCCCCAGTTATCCAATATATTCTACAAGTTCTTAACATGTAAGGTTCTGATTGCATTTAAAATTGCAAGAACCATTACTCCCACATCTGCAAAAATCGCAAACCACATATTCGCAATACCTAATGCGCCAAGAATCAGGCAGGCAAATTTTACTACTAAAGCAAAAACAATGTTCTGATATACGATTCCAAGACATTTTCTTGAAATTCTGATTGCTTTTGCAATCTTAATCGGATCATCATCCATTAAAACAACATCTGCAGCCTCAATGGCAGCATCACTTCCCATTGCTCCCATTGCAACTCCTATGTCGGCTCTGGAAAGTACCGGAGCATCGTTGATGCCATCACCAACAAATGCAACCTTTCCCTTTGTTCCTTTTCTGGATTCCAGAATTTTCTCAACTTCGTCAACTTTGTCTCCTGGCAGAAGTTCACTGTGTACTTCATCAACCCCAAGATTTGCAGCCACCTGATCTGCCACTCGTTTTGCATCTCCGGTAAGCATGATTGTCTTTTCAACACCTGCTTTTTTCAGAGCCTTAATCGCATCTTTTGCATGTGGTTTTTCCACATCCGAAATTACAATGTGACCAGCATAACTTCCATTTACTGCAATGTGGATTATGGTCCCTACACTATGGCAGTCTGAATAAGAAATACCCAGTTTTTTCATCAATTTGCTGTTTCCGGCTGCAACAGATGTTCCATCTACCTTTGCCAGAATACCATGACCGCTGATTTCCTGTATATCACTGACACGGTTCCTGTCAATTTCTTTTCCATATGCGCGCTGCAGACTCTTACTGATCGGATGGGAAGAAGAGCTTTCTGCCAGTGCTGCATACTCCAGAAGCTTTGCTTCTTCCATTGTGTTATGATGAACGCCGTTTACTTCAAATACACCCTGTGTCAAAGTACCTGTCTTATCAAATACTACAACCTTTGTTTTTGACAGAGTTTCCAGATAATTAGAACCTTTTACCAGGATTCCTTCATGGCTTGCACCACCAATTCCGGCAAAGAAACTTAACGGAATGCTGATTACAAGCGCACATGGACAGCTAATTACAAGGAAGGTTAATGCTCTGTAAATCCAGGAACCCCATTGTGCCGGAAGTCCCATGAACAGACTTCGAACAACCGGCGGTAAAATTGCCAGTGCCAGTGCTGCGATACAAACTGCAGGGGTATATACCTTTGCAAATTTTGAAATAAAATCTTCTGATTTTGATTTTCTGGAACTGGAATTTTCTACAAGCTCCAGAATCTTTGATACGGTAGATTCTCCAAACTCTTTTGTTGTTCGAATCTTAAGGACACCCGTCATATTGATACATCCACTGATCACTTCATCTCCGATATTTGCTTCTCTTGGGAGGCTTTCACCCGTCAGGGCACTGGTATTCAGTGAAGAGTTTCCCTCTGTTATGATTCCATCCAGCGGAACTTTTTCGCCCGGCTGGACAACAATAATACTGCCAATTTCCACTTCATCCGGATCTACTTTTTCCAGTTTTCCGTCTTTTTCAATATTCGCATAATCCGGACGGATATCCATCAGCGCACTGATGTTGCGACGGCTTTTTCCAACGGCATAGCTCTGAAACAATTCACCGATCTGATAAAATAACATAACAGCAATCGCTTCATTATAATCACCGCTTTTTTCATAAATAGCCAGTGCGATCGCACCTACCGTTGCCACTGCCATCAGAAAATTTTCATCAAAGATCTGTCCATTAATGATTCCTTTTATCGCTTTTCTTAAAATGTCATATCCAATGATCAGATATGTGGCCATATAAAGTGCCATCCTCGGCAAGCCACTAATCGGGGCCAATGAAAGTCCGATTAACATTGCTGTAGCTATTAAAATTCTGATCAGCATAGTTTTCTGTTTTTTTGTCATAATGTTGTCCCACCTTTTTATTGAACATATGATTATTTTTTCATATATTATTTGAAATATACGCCCCAAAATATATCCTATTCCGGGGCGATTTGGTTTTATAGTCTTTATTAATTTTCAGGAACAAGGGAAACTTTTGTCTATCAGATAAACACTTCACAGTCAGGTTCTACTTTTTTGCAGGCTTTCACAACACTTGCCATAACTGTTTTCGGTTCCTGACCTTCTTCAAATTCTACGATCATTTTCTGTGTCATAAAATTAACCGTTGCATTTGCAACTCCGGCAGTTTTCTTTGCTGCATCTTCCATCAGGTTTGCACAGTTTGCACAGTCTACTTCAATCTTATATGTTTTCTTCATAAATAGAAAACTCCTTTCTTTTGTTCAAGCATTAAGCACTTGTTTATTTGTTATGGCTGTAGTATAATCGCATCATAAAGGAGTGTCAACACACTTTGGTTTTCTTCTTCCAAACAGAACCAAACATCTTCCAAATGGAACAATCTCAAAAGAAAAGGAGCCTGATTATGACATCTGAATTTCATTTACCTCATAACCATGAGGAAAAAAATGTGGAAGAACTTCTTCCTCAGCTTTCTAATGCAGAAAACTTTGGAGCTGCTGCCGATATCTTTAAACTTCTCGGAGACACCAGCCGTTTACGTATCTTCTGGCTGCTATGTCACTGTGAAGAATGTGTCCTCAATATTTCTACATTGATGGGTATGACAAGCCCGGCGGTATCTCATCATCTGCGTCTTTTAAAATCAAACGGTCTTGTAACCAGCCGGCGAAATGGAAAGGAAGTCTGCTATAAAGCATCCGATACAGAACAGAGCCGCCTGCTGCATCTGAGTATTGAAAAAACACTTGAAATAACCTGTCCATCCAATACACGCTAAAGAAAAGAGGTTTCAATTTATGGCTGTATATGATCAGAATTTAATTTCACAGGAATTACAGGATATTCCATATGGAAATATAAAAATTTTAGGAAAAACATCTTTGAATACAGATATCTTTCCACAAAAAATGAATTTTCAAACCAAAATAAATGGCACTGGAAAAGCAACCATTCTTCCACTCTTCCCCGGATGTTTTATGACTTTTTTTACTTTCCGGGCAAACAGTCTTTCCGGATATCATCCGGCATATGAATCTCTGATCCAGATTGATTTTTGCCAGCATGGACGTTTAGAATGGGAACTTGATCATTCCAGCCATATCTACCTTGGCAGCGGGGATCTGTCTGTTCATCGTATGGATAACTGTGTACACTCTACTCTTTACTTTCCTTTAGGTTACTACAAAGGTATCTCCCTGTTCGTAGCTCCTGAATATCTGGAACATACCCTTTCCGAATATCCATTAAAAAAAGGTATTTCTGATCTGTCCTGGATTACTAATCTTTGCTATGATAAAAATTTCTCTGTCTTTTCAGGAAATGAGCAGATCGGACATCTTTTTTTCGGTATTGATAAAATATCTTCTAAGATCCAGAACGATATATGCAAATTAAAAGTTCTGGAACTTTTTTTATACCTAAGCACGCTCCCTGATTCCCATGCAAAAACACCTTCCTCCTATTCGTCCGAGCAAACGGAACTGATCAAAAAAATACATGAATATATGATGCAGAACCTTGGAGAACGAATCACAATCGAACAATTATCCAAACAGTTTCTTGTCAATACCTCAACGTTAAAAGAGGTATTCAAGGCAGTATATGGTGATTCCATTGCCGCACATATGAAAGAACATAGATTGAAAGAAGCTGCCAGATTACTTAAGGATACAGATGACAGTGTCTCCCAGATTGCCAAATGTGTTGGATACGAAAGCCAAAGTAAATTTTCTATTGCCTTTAAAGAAATATTTCATGTATCGCCATCTGAATATCGGAAACTCTAAAATAGCCTGCAAATTAAATTTTTTTCATTTCACCATATTTTTACCACATTATTATTTTATTCTTATCCCTGCAAGTTCAAAAGATGCCGTTTAAACCTCCGGGTACCCAATTTTTTAAACGGCATCGCCTAACAACAATTCTGTTATAACAGATTTATATAGATATCTCCCCTTTTCCAGGCAGGCATATAATAATGCTTTGCCTGGAAATTTGGTTTTAAGCAAAGAAATCTTATAATATGGCTATCAATTAATCAGTCCATAACCCATAATTGTATTGTCATTTATATTATAACTTCTCTGGGCAACCATATTGCTGGTGTTTCCTTCTACTGTATAAATGACATTTCCCTCGGTTTTCTCCACGATTCCCACATGATCTGAGGTTCCGTCCCCGTTCCAGTCAAAAAAGATCAGGGTTCCGGGTGCTGGCGAGTATCCCCGGCTCTTCCATTTTCCCTTGCTCTGGAACCATGCAATTCCATCATCGCACATGGAAAACTTCGGCATCTTGCCGCTCTCGATCAGTCCAGCCTGATCCCCACACCAGCTGGCAAAGCAGGCACACCATGCTACATGGCT
>ENA-ORSR01002493-ORSR01002493.1-human-gut-metagenome-genome-assembly--contig:-NODE-2493-length-10254-cov-2.194137_pt1 | contig 10254 bp, 8 predicted proteins | sample MGYA00241901_ERZ509166 | MGnify/ENA primary metagenome ERZ509166 (study PRJEB26280, sample SAMEA2338860) | human gut metagenome | biome: human gut; feature: human-associated habitat; material: faeces... | reverse complement strand
ATGTGGAGAAGGCCAAAAGTTATTTTTTTGCCATGACAAATTCGTTCTTGACAAAGAAAGATGGCCTGGTGTATAATGGGAACAATTCATCAGAGGGAAATTTCTTTAGAAAGCCATTGTTATTTATTGACCGTGACAAAAGAGGTGAAAGAATGAAGTTGCAGGACCTTGCGAGTGTTCGCAGCGGCTTGGTCTTGTCGAGAAAACAGGCCAAAGAGCCAAGTGAGTATCGATATCCCTTGGTTAATCTGCGGTGTATCCAGCAGGAAGGGACAATTCAATTGAAAGAGGCCGATATCTATGAAGCAAAAGAACCGCTGAAAGAAGAATACCTCTCGCAAAGCGGCGATATCATTGTCCGCCTTACAGCTCCCTATACAGCAGTTCTGATTGATGAAACTACATCTGGAATGGTGGTTTCCTCAAACTTTGTAGTGATTCGAGTTGAAGATAAGAGCCTGTTGCCAGAGTATCTTTTTTGGTTGCTGAATACAGAAAAGATAAAACGAAAAATTTATGAGAATGCAACCAGTAATATGCTTGGCGCAGTTAACGCAAGATTTTTAGCTGACTTTGAATTGGCCCTTCTTTCCGTGGAGGATCAACGTAAAATCGCCCAGTTCAATCTGCTGGCCAAAAGAGAACGCCAATTACTTAGGATGTTGGCAGATGAAAAAGAAAAGTATTATGCTGGTGTACTGAATCAGGCGTACAAAAGAGCAAAGAAAGGGAAATGAAGATGACAACCAGAAAAGATATTGAACAGGTCCTGTGGAACGCCTGTGATAGTTTCCGCGGCAAGATCGACAGTTCCCGCTATAAAGACTATATCCTCTCCATGTTGTTCGTAAAGTACCTCAGCGATGTCTCCAAAGAGAGGCGCGAAGGGTATATCAAACAGTATGACGGGGATATGCGCCGAGTGGAACGGGCCATGAGCCGGGAACGCTTTGCAATGGACGAGCAGTCCACCTTCGACTATCTCTATGCCAACCGGAACGACGCTGAAATCGGCCAGAAAATCAATGTGGCACTGAACCACATCGAAGAACACAACAGCGGAAAGCTGCGAAATGTATTCCGGGCCATCGATTTCAACTCCCAAGTGGATTTTGGTGAACCCAAAGAGAAGAACTCTACCCTGCGCAACTTGCTGGAGGATTTCAACGGTCTGGATCTGCGTCCCAGTCAGCTGGGTTCTGCCGATATCATCGGAGATGCCTATGAGTACATGATTGCCATGTTCGCCTCTGACGCCGGAAAGAAGGGAGGCGAGTTCTTCACGCCAAGCCAGGTCTCTGAGCTGGTGGCCTCTCTGGTGCAACCCAAGGAGAATGACCGGATCTACGACCCCACCTGCGGTAGCGGTGGTTTGTTGCTGAAAGCCTATAAAAAAGTACCCAGTGGCAAGGTGGCCATCTATGGACAGGAACTCAACGCACAGACCTGGGCTCTCTGTACCATGAATATGTTCCTGCACGGTGTGGATGATGCCCGGATTTGGCAGGGCGATACTCTCTCCAATCCTCAGAATGTTGAGGATGATAATTTGATGAAGTTCCAGGTAGTGGTGGCAAATCCGCCGTTTAGTCTGGACAAGTGGGACAGCGGGTTTCTCTCGGAGGCCGAAGCGGATAGTAAGGGAAAGAAGAAAATGTCCGCCGAACTGGATCAATACCACCGTTTCGATTGGGGTGTGCCTCCTACTTCCAAAGGTGATTATGCCTTTGTGCTGCATATGCTCTCCAGTTTGGATGCCGAGAACGGTCGCATGGCGGTGGTGCTGCCCCATGGTGTTCTGTTCCGCGGAGCCAGCGAGGGAAAAATTCGCCGTCAGCTGGTGGAGATGAATCTGCTGGACGCAGTCATTGGCTTACCCGCCAACCTGTTCTACGGCACCGGTATCCCGGCTTGTATCCTGGTATTCAGGAAGAACCGTACCTACCGGGATGTGCTGTTCATCGACGCATCTGGGGACGGGAACTTTGAGAAGGGTAAGAACCAGAACATCCTGCGGGATAGCGATATTGAACGCATTGTCAATGCCTATCAAGCACGACAGAACGAGGATAAGTATAGCTATGTGGCCTCCTTCGACGAGATCAAGGAGAACGACTTCAACTTGAATATCCCCCGGTATGTGGATACCTTCGAGGAAGAAGGACTGGTAGATATCGACGAGGTGCAGCGAAACATTGCTGATATCGAGGCGGAACTGGCTCAAGTACAAGCGCAGATGAAAAAATATATGGATAAACTTGGAATCTAAGGAGGTAGAGGAGTTGGCTACAACCGTTAATAATGCATTTGCTGAATTTATGAGGGATATTGTCAATCTTGACCCGGATGTTGTATCCGAAGCAAGAACGAGTCGAGACAACCTGCTTGATAATATCGCCGAATTTGATGACAAGGATGGCTTCTTTGATTTATGTGATAGCTTTAATGTACATTTTGGCTCATTTGCGAGAAAGACTAAATGCCGTGATCTTGATGATGTGGATTTGATGATCGGTATTGCTGCTAACGGTGCAACGTATTATTCCGATGACCCATGGGACGAGGTCAGAATAACTGCAAGTACCACCAATGCAGCACAAAAAGATTGCACACGCGAAGATGGAACACTTAACAGTACCCAGGTATCTAATAAATTTAAGAAAAAGTTAGAATCAGTGAGAGAATATTCGCGTTCTGAGATTCATAGAAACGGCGAAGCGATTATTTTAAATCTAAAATCAAAGGAATGGTCTTTTGATATTGTACCTTGTTTCCATACGGTACAAGAAAGCAATGGTAGGTCATACTATTTGATTCCAAACGGAAATGGCAATTGGAAAAAGACAGCACCTGATAAAGACAAAGGGCATGTTACAAGCACAAACCAAAGTAAAGATGGGCGTGTGTTAGGGTTAATTCGTCTCTGCAAAAAATGGAATAAAGTAAAGAACGCCAAAACACTGCCGTCATATATGCTTGAAACGATGATTATAAATTTTGCGGATTCTCAAGCAGTACTAAATGAGTACATAGATCTTCGTTTTCGAGATGCGTTGAGTTATATAGCAGGACATATTTTGAATCCAGTATATGATATGAAAGGAATTCAAGGCGATATCAACAATCTTGGCATAGATGATAAATTGCGCCTTCAGCAAAAGGCATGGACTGATTACAATAAGGCATGTGAAGCTTGGCAACAAGAACAGGCTGGTAACCATAAAGAGGCTATTAAAAAGTGGGGTGAAATTTTTGGAAGCGACTTCCCGACATACGGATAATAGTATTTTTGCTTGTCAGAATGAAGAATTCTTACTCAAATGCCAGTTAGCTCAAAGAAATGAGTATTCTCATGCAAAAAGAGCCAGTCGGATAAAGTCGACGGTAACTCTTATATTCACGATCTGTTCTATCGTTGCGTCTATTGTAGATTGTGATACACTGTCTGCCATATCCAGCTTATTTGCCGTAGGATTGGTTGTGTTTAACAAATACTCAGATGGACATATTTCCGCTCACAAAAAACACGCAGCTTCCATACAACAGTATATTGATGTGACGCTTTTTGCTTCGGCTATAGGAGGAACTAAGTCTGAGTGGGGCGAATTGCCGAATAAGACCGACCTTGCAGAGACGATAAGTGAATTTTCAGGTGAAGATACCTCTGATATGAAAAACTGGTATAGTGATTACTCCTCTTTGCCAGGTGAAGCTCAGATTTTTCATTGTCAACGAGAAAATGTAAGATGGGACTACGGTTTGCATAAATCTTATATCTGCCTTCAGCTTGGCATTTTGCTGGCTGCAGTCGTTGCTATGATTGTAACTATGTTCATCGTTAATCCTGACTTTATAAAGCTGATATGTATTTTATCATGGTTAACACCACTTGCAGAATATACATATTCCATTTGCAAAGAAGTCTTCGAGAGTATTTCACTTTTACGAAAAATTGATAGTTTTTGCGATCAAATTGAAAATAAGCTATCAGGAGATAACAGTGTATCTGTTAAAGAAGAATTGATTGATTTGCAATATAAGATTCGAGAAAGACGAGAAGTGGGTTTTCTTATTCCAGATTGGTTTTATAAAATGCGAAAGAGAAAGCATCAGAAGCAAGAAGACAGTATTGCAGAAACCATTGTTAATTTGAGCCAAGAGAATGGTGAGCAGAGATGATATTAAGAACGCGAAATATAATCGAGCAAATCCGGCAAGGCGAAATTCCGAAAGGATACATACGGACGGTATCCGGGATTTCCCCGACAGATTGGAAGCGATACACCTTTGGCGACATCTATACCGAAAGGAAAGAGCCAGGGAGTGAAGAATTGCCGCTTTTGATGGTATCCATTCACTCCGGCGTATCGGATGGCGAAGTAGATGAGGAGGAACTGCCCAAAAAGGTAAAACGAATCGAGGATAAATCTCAGTACAAGAAAGCAGTGTCCGGAGATCTGGTTTTCAATATGATGCGGGCATGGCAAGGGGCTATTGGAACTGTGCGCACGGCAGGAATGGTGAGTCCGGCCTACATCGTTGCAAAGCCAAATGATAAGGTCTACCCCTTATTTATGGATTATTACACCAGAACTCCTCAGATGATCAATCAGATCAATCGGCAGTCCTATGGCGTGACTGATTTTCGGAAACGGCTGTATTGGGATTCCTTTGCCCCGATTGGCTGTACACTTCCACCAATTGAAGAACAACGAAAAATTGCTGCTATCCTCACCACCCAGGACAGAGTGATTGAGCTGAAAGAAAAGCACCTTGCCGAAAAGCAGCGACAGAAAAAGTATCTCATGCAGCAGCTTCTGACCGGCAAAAAGCGTCTTCCGGGGTTTAGTGGGGAGTGGAAAAATATAAAACTGTGTGAGGTTCTTTCTGAGCGAAAAGAAAAGAATGTAGAGCAAAATTTGAGAATTTGTTCGGTAGCAGTTCAAAAAGGTGTAGTAGATCAGGTTGAACATTTGGGAAGAAGCTATGCAGCAAATGATACTTCAAACTATTCTGTGGCTCATTACGGAGATATCATATACACCAAAAGTCCTACCGGAGATTTTCTGTATGGAATTGTTAAGCAGAACTTATTGCAGGAAACTGTTGCAGTTTCGCCGCTATATGGAGTATTTACACCCTTGACATTTGGCCTTGGATACTTTTTGCACACATATTTTCAATCGGCTATTTGTGCGCGAAATTATCTGTTGCCAATTGTACAGAAAGGGGCAAAAAACACAATTAACATTACAAATGATACATTTATCTCGAGCAAATTGTATTTGCCTCTTGATGTAGAAGAACAAAAAGCGATAGCGGATACTTTTATTGCCGCCGACCGTGAAATCGACTTGCTGCGACAGGACATTGAACAGGAAAAACAAAAGAAAAAAGCCCTGATGCAGTTGTTGCTGACGGGTATTGTGAGGGTAAAAACATGACAGTATTTGACTTTGTTGAGCGTTTTATTCTCTTTGTTATTCCTGGTATCATTGCGTATAGTATGTTTTGCTATTTAACTGGCAAGAAGCCACTTGCAGATTTGCTTAGTGTTTCCTATGTATTTATAGCATCAATATTTTCTTTTATAGTCGGAAATTTTTTGCTTCAGCTGGTTAATTTGTTTCCATGTTTTGAACTTCAATTGGTTAAAGTGACTCAAATTTTATCAGGAAATAGCGGAAGCCTTTCTGTTGCAGGAATCATATCGGCCACAATTGCTGCAATAGTGCTTACATTTATTGCGGTATTTGTTTGGGATCAAAACCTGCTATTCCGATTTACTAATTTTCTTAATCTGTCGCACAGAGCCGACAATAGCCCAGTGTGGGACTATATGTTTGACCGGCAACCATGGATTATTGTTCGTGACTATGTGACCGGCAATACGTACTATGGAAAAGTTATAAAATATTCTGACGGTAACGAAACAAGAGAGCTTTTATTAGAAGAAGTGAGCGTTTGGAGTAAAGCGGACGGTGAATATAAAATGGAAGAAGTATATCTTTCTCGTTTACCGTCTGAGTTTTCAATAGAAATAGATAATTATAACAAAGGAGACGACGCTTAATGGGTGCGAAAAAGAAAAATATTTTTACTACAGATTCTCGTATACCAAGAAGTACTGGAAACAGAAGCAAAATCCCGCTTCCAAACGCAAGCAAAACTCCCACAAGTTCTAATACTTCTAATCCTAATCCGAACTATAAACCACCGATGGGAAACGGAAAACAAAGTAATGATTGATATTACATAATGAAGCGAGGAGGCAACCATGGACAAATCCCTGTACTTAGAAAAGACTATCAGCCAGCAGCCGGCCATTGATCTGCTGCGGTCCATGGGCTATACCTACATATCCCCGGAGGACTGCGAGGCGCAGAGAGGCAGCCGATACCATGTGCTGCTGAAAGACATCCTCCGGGGGCAGCTGCGGCGGCTCAACCGCTATGCCTTCGCTGGTGCGGAAAACGAGTTCTCCGCTGCAAACATCGAGCGGGCTATGGAAGATCTGGACGAGCCTTTAACTGACGGCCTGATCCGCTCCAGTGAAAAAATCTATGATGCCCTGTTGCTGGGCAAAAGCTATCCAGAGACTGTAGGTGAGGGTAAAACCCTCAGTTTCAATCTGAAATACATTGACTGGGAACATCCGGAGAACAACCTGTTCCATGTTACCGAGGAGTTTGCAGTAGACAGCCGGGACAAGCTTCACAATGCCCGGCCGGATATCGTGCTGTTTATCAACGGTATTCCCTTCGCCGTTATTGAGTGTAAAACGCCTCAGATCAGCGTAGAACAGGGCGTGGAGCAGAACATCCGTAACCAACAAAAGGAGTATATCCCACAGCTCTACAAGTTTGCCCAGATTGTGATGGCGACCAATAAAAACGCTGTGAAGTATGCCACCACCGGCACGCCTAAAAAATTCTGGAATGTGTGGAAGGAACAGGATACCGCTTTTTTGGAGGAGGCACTGGCCCAATATGTGACTGACCGCATACCCACTGAACAGGATCGGAATGTGATTTCTCTGTTCAGTAAAGAACGAGTCATGGAACTGATCCGGTACTTTGTGCTCTTTGATGCCAATGTAAAGAAAATCTGCCGGTATCAGCAGTATTTCGCCATCAAAGAGATTATCAAGACCATTCAACAGCCAGACGAAAAGGGCAACCGACAAAGCGGCGTCATTTGGCACACTCAGGGCAGCGGCAAGAGCCTGACTATGGTTATGCTGGCAAAGTATATCTTAATGGAACTGGCCGACTGCAACCCGAAAGTAGTCGTTGTCACTGATCGCAAGGAACTGGATTGTCAGATTGCCGCCACCCTTGCTCCCACCCGTCTTAATCCGGCCAGAGCTACCAGTGGACGGAATCTGGTGGAGCTACTGAATAGCGGCAAGGCGGATGTGGTCACTACCATTATCAATAAGTTCAATACCGCTGAGAAAATGGAGCACAAGAACTTTTCACGGGATGTGTTCCTGCTGGTGGATGAGAGCCATCGCTCCAACTATGGTCTGCTGGCCACTAAAATGAGAGCGGTGTTCCCTAATGCCTGCTACATAGGTTTTACCGGTACGCCTTTGATGAAAAAAGAGAAGAACACCATGGCCAAGTTCGGAAAACTGATCCATAAATATACCATCAAGGACGGTGTGGATGACGGAGCCATTGTGCCGCTCATTTACGAAGGCCGCTTTGTGGAACAGAATGTGGACGAGGCAAATATCGACCTCTGGTTCAAACAGACCACAAAGCGGCTTACGGAAGCGCAGCGGGATGACCTTTCCCGGAAATGGAGCAGTATTCGCCGCCTGACTTCCACCGATGCCCGTATCAAGCGGATCGCTCTGGACATCAATGAGCACTTCATTGATGGGTACAAAGATACCGGCTTTAAGGCTATGCTGGCCACTAACTACAAGCGGGATGCGATTCGGTATCTGGAGTGCTTTGAGCAATTTGGGGATTTGAACTGTGCCGTGGTGATCTCACCGCCTGATCTGCGGGAAAGTGTAGACGATATAGACGAGGGTGCCGACGATAAGGTTATTGCCTACTGGAATAAAATGATGAACCGCTACGGTGACGCAGATGCCTATGAAGAGGCAATGAAGAACCAGTTCTGCGCAGGGGACATCGATATTCTTATCGTGTGCAGTAAGCTGCTTACCGGTTTTGATGCCCCCATCTGCCAGGTGCTCTACATCGACAAAGAGTTGAAAGAACACGGCCTGCTCCAGGCCATTGCCCGCACCAATCGTCTGTATGAAGGCAAGGACTATGGCCTCATTGTGGACTACCGTGGACTGATTGAAAAGTTGGATACCGCTATGGATCTGTACAGTGGCGCCGGGCTGGAGAACTTTGACAGTGGAGACCTGAAGGGCGTCGTGGTGGATGTCATGTCGTCTGTGGCTGGCCTGCGAGAAGCCTATACTCGGTTGACAGAATTGTTTGCAGACTTGAAAAATCCACGCGACACCGAAGAAGTGGAAGTGTTTCTCGCTGACGATAAGAAGCGAGAGAACTTTTATAATCTCCTCTGTGCTTTTGGCAAAGCGTTGAATATGGTGCTGAATGCGGAACAGGCGTATGCAGCCATTCCGAAAGATGAATTGAAGCAGTATCAAAACACTTTTATCTTTTTCTCAAAGGTACGCCGTAGCGTGAAAATCCGTTACTGCGATGCCATTGATAACCGGGAATATGAGCCGCTGATGCAAAATCTTTTGGATACACACCTCTCCGTAGCTGGTCTGAAACAGATTACCAGCCCCATCGATATTTTGAACAAAGATGACTTTGAACGAGAATTAGAGGAATTAAGTTCGCTCCGTGCAAAGGCAGATGCTATTACCAGCAAATTGACCCGCAGCATCAGCGAAAAGTATCAGGAGAATCCCGCCTATTACGACAGTTTCTCCAAGCGGATCAAGGACGCATTGGAGCAGTACAAGGAAAAGGTGATCTCTGAGGCCGAATATCTGGCAAAGATGCGTACCATTATGGAAGACTATCACGCCGGAAAAAGCACTGTGACCTATCCGGAATCCATTAAGAATAATGTCCACGCCCAGGCGTTTTACGGTGTTCTGTCAGCGGTATTCGACGAAGCAAAAGAAGCGGAAGTTTCTCCTGATTTTGCTGCGGAGATTGCGGAAGAGATTACAAAAATTGTAGCCAACCACAGTCAAGTGGATTGGACCAACAACAAAACAATCCACGACCGAATCTCGCAGGATATTGATGACCTTTTTTATGACTACGAGAAAGAACGGGGATTAAAACTGTCTTTTGACACCATTGATAAGATCATCGAAAATGTCAAAACAGTAGCACTTCGGAGGTTTTGACAGCAATGGCGCAGGAAAGAACCGTCGTATATGAAAACAACGAGATCCACTACCTGCTGGAGCAGAAGCGGGTAAAAAATCTCAATCTGCGGGTTCATAAGGACTGTATGGTTTATGTTTCAGCGAATCCAGATGTCCCGGCTGAAAAAGTCGATGATTTTGTGGTAAGCAAAGGGGCCTATATTCGCTCAGCACAAAGAAAGTTTCGTGAGATGGCGCAGTATGCCCCTCAACCCAAGCAATATGTCAGTGGAGAGACTTTCTATCTGCAGGGCAGAGGAGTGCGCCTGAAAGTGGAGAGAAATGTGCGGGACACAATTTCCTCTGATGGGATTTATCTGCACCTTTGTGTGAAAGACACGGAAGACTTTGCAAAAAAGCAAAAGATGGTGACCCGTTACCTGGATGAGCAGTGTCGATCCATTTTCGGTGAAATTATTTTGGAGACCTACCCCGTATTTCAAAAATATGGGGTGCCGATGCCAAAATTACGGATCCGGAATATGGAGACCCGATGGGGATCTTGTTTGGCCAAAAAGGGAGTCGTTACACTGAATAAGAGGCTGTTAGAAGCACCGCGCAATTGTATCGAATATGTCGTGATGCACGAGTTCTGCCACTTCGTTCACCCAAATCATTCGAAGCAGTTCTATGCGTTCTTAACGATGCTGATGCCGGACTGGAAACAGAGGAAAGAGACCCTGGATAAAAGCGCAACTTTCTGGTTGTAAAATATCCGCAAAGAGCTGGCTATTTTCCTTAACCTGTGCTATTGTGTCTTGCTACAAGGAGGCGGGGCACATGAACGAAACTTTGAGATTGCTGTACGACAAATTCTACACCCCTCTGCCTATGGTGGAATCCGAGCAGGAAGTTGAAGTCTGCCA
>ENA-ORSR01002492-ORSR01002492.1-human-gut-metagenome-genome-assembly--contig:-NODE-2492-length-10255-cov-3.133333_pt1 | contig 10255 bp, 9 predicted proteins | sample MGYA00241901_ERZ509166 | MGnify/ENA primary metagenome ERZ509166 (study PRJEB26280, sample SAMEA2338860) | human gut metagenome | biome: human gut; feature: human-associated habitat; material: faeces... | reverse complement strand
TCTCCCAGCCTCTGTCTGTCCTTCCGGAATCGCCATAATACCGGACCGCACGATCTCAGCTACATAGGCTCCGGAGTTGATACCAAATGCCAGCCCTCCGATAACGATGGAATTCAGGGAAGAAGCCCCGAACACAACGAGATACATGAACAATACCTGGATCATGCTCGGTGTTCCCCTGATAATGGTCAGATACACTTTACAGATTGCATTTAAAATTTTGAATTTTCCGGTCTTATCATGCAGAGAACGAATGATCGCCACAGTAAAACCAATGATCACACCTACTAAAAGTGCAAACAATGTTACAAGGATCGTAACTTTCAGACCGTTTACCAGCAAAAGCCACCGGTCATCTTCAATAAAGTTCTGATATAACTTTTCTGAAAAGCTCATGTTTTTACCTCTCTTGTATGTTTCTTTAACAGTTCAAAACAGGGCTGCCTGATTTTTGTCCCGCACCCCTGTTATTGTATCTCACAACCAGTCTGTAATTATTTTCTTACGATCACGACCTGGCTTGCATTTGCATATGTATCTGTGAAATCTGCATTTTTCTGACGCTCTGCATCCACTGTCATGCCGGCTGCACCGAAATCTGCCTTTCCTGCTGCAATGGATGGAAGAATAGAATCAAATTCCATATCCAGAATCTCCAGATCATATCCCATCTTATCACAGATTGCTCTGGAAAGATCCACATCGATTCCTACAATGCCGTCACCTTCATGATACTCGTATGGCTCAAATTCTGCGTTCGTAGCCATAACAAGTGTTCCCTTGGAGTGATCTACATCTGCCGGAGATTCATACTGATATTTTCCGGTGTCATCTCCAATATAGTTTCCGATGATCTTATCAACTGTACCATCTTCTTTCAGTTCCTCAAGTGCTTTGTTCATCTCATCCAGCAATTCTGTGTTTCCTTTTTTCACACACATTGCATATTCTTCTGTTTCAAAAACGCCGTCGATAATCTTCAGATCCTGATTCTTTTCTACAAATTTTGCTGCCGGCTCAGAATCAATTACGACACAGTCGATCTTTCCGTTTTTCAGTGCCTGTATTGCAGTTGATCCTTTTGGATAACGCTTCATCTGAGAGTCTTTCTCTACCTGCTCGGAGCTTAAGATATCTCCTGTCGTTCCCTGCTGAACACCGATCGTCAGTGTCTTAAGATCCTCCGGTTTCTCAACATTCACTTCTTTTTTCTCTGAAGAACCACAGCCTGCAAGCGAAACCATACATGCCGCTGCCAGAACGATTCCTGTCAACTTTTTCATTTTCATCTTTCATTCCTCCCAAAACAAAATACACATAGTCTGTATAATCATTCATTTTATACATATATGATACCATGTTTTTACGAAATTGCAAGACTAATTATGCATAAATTATCATTTTTATACGTATATTTTTTGTATATAATTCATTTTTATGCAAGCAGTGCATGAATCCCGAAATACAGGAACACAATAATTCCAAGTACGATACGATAATATCCAAATGCCTTAAAATCATGATTCTGAATGTATTTTAATAAAAACTTGATCGCCAGAATGGACACAACAAATGAAACAACACATCCAAGCAGAAGAAGCCCAAGCTCAGTCCCTGTAAAGTCAAATCCAAAGTGACGAAGTTTTACAAGGCTGGCACCTGCCATTGCCGGAATCGCCAGAAAGAATGTAAAATCCGCTGCTGCAGTTCTTGACACGCCCAGTGCCAGTGCTCCGACGATCGTTGCTCCTGAACGGGAAGTTCCCGGAATCATAGCAAGCATCTGGAATACTCCGATCCAGATCAGGACCGGAACTCCCATCTGGGAAATCTTGGTGATCTGAGGTTTCCTTCCTTTGTGTCTGTTCTCGATCACAATAAACAGAACACCGACTACGATCAGCATCGTAGCAACTACATAAGAATTATTAAATTTTTCTTCAATAAAATCATTAAACAAGACTCCTACTACTCCTGCCGGTATGGAAGCGATCACCACTTTCACCCAGAGCTGCAGCGTCATTTTTTTCTGCTTTTCTGTCTTAGCCGGTGAAAATAAATCACAACAACTGCCATGATCGCACCAAGCTGGATCACCACGTTAAACATATCCAGATACGACTGGCTGAAATTCAGCTTCACAAATTCTTCTACCAGGATCAAATGTCCTGTACTGCTGATCGGGAGCCATTCTGTAATTCCTTCCACAATCCCCAGTATGATTACTTTTAATGCTTCTAACATATCTCTCCTCCTATCTCAAAGCAAACTTTTCGACTGCTTTTGCCACGCCTTCTTCCTCATTCGTATCCGTCACATAATCTGCTACCGCTTTTACACTTTCCTCTGCATTGCCCATGGCAACTCCAAATCCCACGGCCTTTAACATTTCAAGATCATTGTCCCCGTCTCCGCATGCCATAATCTCATCTCTGTCAATTCCAAGTCTGTGCCCAAGCTCAATCATTCCAATTCCCTTATCGATTCCCTGAGCATTGATCTCAATGTTATTTCCAAGCGATCCCGTCAATACCAGCCCCGGAATCTCTTCCAGCTCTTTTCTGGCACGCTCTATATCCTGCATATCCGCAAACATAAGCTGCAGTTTGTCTGCATCGCGCTTTGCTTCGCCATACCATTTTACAATAGACGGAACTACAGTCCTGGTAGACCTTACATACTCCCACATATGCGGATTCTTGTGATAACGCCAAATTTCCTGTAGCTGATTTTCCTGCGCATATACCTCCCGGTCAAAGTACGCCTCTTGTAATGTATCATACTTTTCTGTGATTTCCAACGCTTTCTTTCCTTTTTCATAAGGAACCGGATGCGAAAGAATCGTTTTTTCATGGATCAAATCGTAGATTCTCGCCCCATTGGTCGTCAGCGCATACTGCATTCCCTGTATCGCTCTTACCTGTCCTGGAATACCGGTAAGCGGCCGCCCGGTCGCTACCAGCACAATGATCCCCTGCGCGATGGCCTCCTCCAGTACACTCTTTGTATGATCAGTTACCTCTTTTTTTGAATTGAGCAGAGTCCCGTCCAAATCCAGTCCTATCATTTTTATCTTTTTCATGAAGCCTACTCCTCATCTTTCTGTTACTGCTCACAGTAACCTCTTTCTTAAAGTTTTGTAACTTATTTTATCAAAATTTGCGTTATTTCGCAATTTATAGTATAATAGCGAAACAGACTTTTTTATAGAAAGGAATTAAAGTTATGAAATCATGCTTAAAACGCAGGCTGCAAACAGGTACTGCACTTATTTGCTCCCTCGCAATGGCTTTTTCTGTTCTCCCTGTTTCCGCAGAGGAAAGCACCCAAAGCCTCGAAAGCAAAACTTCTGATCTGGCAGGCCAGCTGGCCGGTATCAATCAGGAACTTGTCGCCATCAGCGATCAGATATCTACGACTGAGATGCAGGTTGAGATTACGAATGGCGAGATTCAAAGGACAAAAGATTCCTTAGCCGACACACAGGCAAAAGAAGCTCAACAGTATAATGACATGAAGACACGTATTAAGTATATGTACGAGACCGGAAGCGCATCACTTCTGGAAATGCTCTTTTCTGCAGAGGATATGACCGACTTTCTGAACAAAGCAGATTTTATCCAGAACATCAGCGACTATGACCGCAAGATGCTCACTGAACTGCAGGAGACGAAAAATCAAATCGCAGAAGAGGAAAAGACTCTTCAGGCACAGCAGGATTCTCTGGTCTCACTCCAGACAAGTCTGGACAAGAAGCAGTCTGATCTCGAAGCGAAAGCCGCTGCTACTTCTACTGATCTGGCTACATTTCAGGCACAGCTTGCAGCACTTAGAGCACAGGAAGCTGCAGAACTGGAAGCAAAAAGACAGCAGGAACTTCAGCAGCAACAGCAGCAAGAACAGCAGCAGGAATCGGACAAGCCTTCATCCGGTGACGGTAACTCAACAGTGACTCCGACACCTCCGACTACACCGGATTCCGGCGGAGATATCATTCAGGGAGGAGGCTCTGATGCAACCCATGATGAGCTCACTACCTTTGCCGCTTTATTGAACTGCGAGGCCATACATGATTATAATTCCATGCTGGCTGTAGCGACCGTGATCATGAATCGTGTGGAAAGTCCGCTTTTCCCGAATTCAATCCACGGTGTCATCTATGCAACCGGACAGTTTGAACCGGTCTGGAGCGGAAGACTTGATTCTGTTCTGAATTCCGGTCCGTCCAGCCTGTCACTTCAGGTTGCCCAGGACGCAGTCAACGGAGCAAGACTTTCTTCTGTCATTGACTGCTACTACTTCCTATATGCAGGTGCTACCGATCGTCCGGGAGTCAATGTCGGCGGGAATCTTTTCTTCCAGAGCTGGTAGAAATTTATACGTACATAAAAAGAAGGCTGAAAATCGGTTTGTTAATACCGATCTTCAGCCTCTTTTCTATTGGTAATCCATAACATCAATCCATCTCATCAGGAAATCTTTCTCAAGCGCATTTTCCTTGGAAAGCTGTGCTGCTGCGACGATCGGAAGCCACTGCTGTACATACTGCATTGCTGTATCACTCTTCTTACAGAAAATCTTCAGGTACAGATCTGCTTTTTCCTGACTTTCCAGTGCAAACAAAAGATAGGTCATAGCTGCATCTGCACTTGCATTTCCCTGTGTCACATGAGCCCAGTCAATCACAGTCATCTTACCGTTCTTTCCAACGATCACGTTGCTCGGATTAAAATCTCCGTGACAGATCTTGTCATGCTTCGGCATACTTTCCAGTCGTGTCATCAGTTCATATCTTGTCGTCGCATCCAGGACTTTTAATCCATTGATCTGCCGGGCAAATTTATCTTTCATCTTGTTTAAAAGAGGTGCCTTTTTACTTGTAACACTCAGCTGCAGATCCACAAAATCATTCATATATTTTTCCAGATTTGTAGGATCGACCTTCATCATCTCTTCCATTGTCTTACCATCTTTGTACTCGATCACCAGAGCCCATTTTCCATCGATCTGTGTCACTTCTTTTACGCTCGGGATATCCAGTCCTGCTTCTTCAACACGGGCAGTATTTAAAGCCTCATTCAGTACGTCTGACTTCGGATGCTCTTTTGCAAATACTTTTACAATTCCTTCTTCACATTTGTACACTTCTTTGTAAGAACGTTTTACGATTAAGTTTTTTTCTTCCAGTTTCATAAAAATTGCCTCCTGTCATACATTCTATCCCGCCCGGTAAATCCTTCCGGTGTGGTATCTGTTTTTCTTTTACTGACCTTATTATAGCTCCTGCTTTTTTGAAATGTAAGCCCCCAAAGTCAACTTTGTGCAATTTTTCACGATATTTTTCTATCGAATATAATTGTTAATTTCTTAACTTATGAACAGTTTTCTTCTTTTATATTTTCACAAAAAGAGGACACTCCTCCCGCCATTTCTGGCGTTTGGAATGTCCTTCTCTCTTATTTTCCTTACCGGAAATTATTTTCCATAGTAGCATTTCAGGTAAAGTTCTTTGATCTCTTTCATCAGTGGGTATCTTGGGTTTGCTCCTGTACACTGGTCATTGAATGCCTGCTCTACCATGTCATCCAGTGTGTCAAGGAAGTATTTCTCATCGATACCATACTCTTTGATGGATTTCTTGATTCCGATCTGTTCTTTTAATACTTCCAGTTTTGCAAGGAAGTTCTCAAATACTTCTTTGTCATCTTTTCCTGTGCATCCTGCAAAACGTCCTAACTCAGCGTATCTTGCAAGTGCATGTGGATACTGATACTGAGAGAATGTTCCCATCTTAGTTGGAACCTCAGATGCATTGTATCTCATAACTTCTGTCAGAAGTACTGCGTTTGCAACACCGTGTGGCAGATGGTGGAATGCTCCCAGTTTATGAGCCATAGAGTGGTTCAATCCAAGGAATGCATTTGCGAATGCCATACCAGCCATACAAGAAGCGTTCGCCATCTCTTCACGTGCTTTTGGATCATTTGCTCCGTTCTCATATGCTGATGGAAGGTTTTCAAATACCATCTTCACTGCTTTCATAGCAAGACCATCTGTGTAGTCTGTAGCCATGATAGATACAAATGCTTCGATCGCATGTGTCATAACGTCGATACCTGATGCACTTGTCAGTCCTTTTGGCTGTGTCATCATGTTGTCAACATCAACGATTGCCATGTTCGGAAGTAACTGGTAATCAGCCAGCGGCCATTTTACACCTGTCTCTGCGTCTGTAATGATCGCAAATGGTGTTACCTCAGAACCTGTTCCTGAAGATGTCGGGATTGCTACGAAGTATGCTTTTTTACCCATCTCAGGGAATGTGTATACTCTCTTACGGATATCCATGAAGTCCATAGCCATATCTTCAAAGTTTGCATCCGGATATTCGTACATTACCCACATAATCTTAGCAGCGTCCATTGCAGATCCACCACCAAGAGCAATAATTGTATCAGGCTCGAAAGAACGCATCATGTCTGCACCTTTCTGTGCACACTGCAATGTCGGGTCCGGAGCTACTTCATAGAAGCATGTGTGCTGGATTCCCATAGCATCCAGTTTCTCTTCTATTCCTTTTACATATCCGTTTTTGTACAGGAATGAGTCTGTTACGATGAATGCTTTTTTCTTGTGCATGATTGTTCCAAGTTCATCCAGTGCAACCGGCATGCTGCCTTTCTTGAAGTATACTTTTTCAGGTGTTCTGAACCAGAGCATGTTCTCTCTCCTCTCTGCAACTGTCTTCACGTTAATCAGGTGTTTTACTCCAACGTTTTCTGATACGGAGTTTCCGCCCCATGAACCACATCCCAGTGTAAGAGATGGAGCCAGTTTGAAGTTGTAAAGATCTCCGATACCACCCTGAGCTGCAGGAGTGTTGATCAGAACACGGCATGTCTTCATTGCTGCATAGTGTTTTTCAATCTTTTCTGTCTGTGCCGGATGAACGTACAGAGCAGATGTATGTCCATATCCACCGTCTGCTACAAGCTGTTCTGCTTTTGCAAGTGCTTCGTCAAATGTTTTTGCTTTATACATAGCAAGTACAGGAGATAATTTTTCGTGAGCAAATTCTTCTGAAATATCTACAGACTCTACTTCACCGATCAGGATTTTTGTATTCTCAGGAACATCTACACCTGCCATTTTTGCAATCTCATATGCAGATTTTCCAGGAATCTTGCTGTTTAATGCACCATTGATGATAATTGTCTTACGAACCTTATCAAGCTCAGCGCCTTTTTTCAGGAAGTAGCATCCACGATACTGGAATTCTTTCTTCACTTCTTCATAAATGCTGTCCAGAACAGTAACTGACTGCTCAGAAGCACAGATCATACCATTGTCAAATGTTTTAGAATGGATGATAGAGTTTACTGCCATCTTGATATCTGCTGTATCATCAATGATAACAGGTGTATTTCCAGGTCCTACACCAAGTGCCGGTTTTCCTGAAGAGTAAGCTGCTTTAACCAGGACCACCTGTAGCCAGGATGATATCAGAATCTCTCATAACCTGGTTTGTCAGTTCCAGAGACGGTACATCGATCCATCCGATAATTCCTTCCGGTGCTCCGGCTTTTACTGCTGCGTCAAGAACTACTTTTGCAGCCTCGATCGTACATGCTTTTGCACTTGGATGTGGGCTGATGATGATTGCATTTCTTGTCTTTAAACAGATCAATGTTTTAAAGATTGCTGTAGATGTCGGGTTTGTTGTCGGAATAACTGCTGCAACAAGTCCGATCGGCTCAGCTACTTTCTTGATTCCGTATGCAGTGTCTTCTTCGATCACTCCACAAGTTTTTGTATCTTTATATGCATTGTAGATATACTCTGCTGCATAATGATTTTTAATGATTTTATCTTCAAGGACACCTCTCTGTGTCTCTTCTACTGCCATTTTAGCAAGCGGGATACGCATCTTGTTAGCTGCCATTGCTGCTTCATAGAAAATCTTATCAACCTGCTCCTGAGAGAATTTTGCAAATTCTTTCTGAGCTTCGCGCATTGCTTTCATCTTCGCTTCCAGTGTTTCTACGCTGTCTACGATTGCAGGTACTCCCATCTCTTCTTTTTTCTTCGCCATTTCAATAATCCTCCTGTAATTGACTTGGTTTCTTAATTACAGGTATTAGTATACTTTCTTGTTAAATAATTGTCAATATAGCTTTTGACAAATATTTAACGTTATCTTTTTAACGTCAATTGGTACATTTGCACAAAAAATTAATTTTTTATCACCAATGGAAGATTACCGGTGTCCCTGGTTCGATCATATTGAAGAGCGCCCCCGCCTGATCTAACGGCATATTGATACAGCCATGAGACCCTGTTCCCGGAATCTGATACAATGTCCCGCCAAATGCAGTCTGCCAGATCGCATCATGAAAACCGACTCCGCTTGATGTCACCTGCATCCAGTATTTTACCTTTGTTCTGTATGCCGGTTCTCCGGTATCTGGATTAATATCTCCGACCAGAACAGAATTTGGCTGCTTCCACATCAGGGAATACACTCCTTCCGGTGTAATCTTGGACGGAATCGGCTCTCCTGTCACAACATCCGTCTCCAGCACCACCTGTCCATTCTGAACATACCACATATGCTGTGCACTCATATCCACTTCTGCATACGTATTTCCCCAGTCCTGCCCGGAATGTGCTGCGGCAGTACCGCCCGCATAATATGCAGGCTCCCTTGTGACTACTTCCCCGTTTAAAATGCTGTTCTGCAGATTCACAAGCTCTGTATCCTCATCAATCGACCATCCATAAGTCCCGCCCGTCACAGTTGCGCTCTTTCCGGCCGGCGTTGTAAAGGTTCTGGTTGTTCCCTGTGTATCATACTTATCTCCAAAGGCAGTAAACCACTGCTTCATCGCCTCTGTATTGAGAGAAACCTTCATTTCTCCGTCTACCTGCAGCCACTGTGAGATCAGCGCTTTATCTACTACGACTGGTTCATTCATCGGATATGTGATACTTGCATTTACATATTTATTCATTGCATCACAGGCTTCCTGTACTTCCTTGGAATCCTCTACATATTTTGGTTTCGCATAGCACTTGGTTTCCACCATATCCAACTGTGGCTGAAACTCTGTGATATGAACTTTTACCTGCTCTGTAAGACGTTCTTTATCCACGGCATTTCCATACACTTCCGGTTTGATGACATACTGGTTTCCATCAAATTCCGGCTTTGCATTCTCTGCCGGTGTCTGCTCTGTCTGCAGACATGAAAGCTGTGAGATCCGCTGATTCAAGGATTCCTCATTATATGACACATTGACTGAAACCTTTCTGGAATTCTCCGTAAAGAAAGCTTTCGGCCAGGCGAATCCATTCTGATCCTTCAACAATTTTTCTGTTTCTGTCCCCGCTCTGTATTCCAGTCCAATCTCGCTTCCGCTGATCACATCCTGTCTTCCTTCATTTTCCAAAATTGTAAGCTTATAATCTTTTATATTTGTCTGGAGATACTTTTCTACATCACTTGCTGTCTTCCCCGAAAAGTTTTTACCGTTAATTTTCGTATTCACGAAAAAGTGACTCATGAAATACACAGAGATTGCAACATAGATCAAACAGATCACTGCAAGAACCCCTCCTGTGATCCACAAAGCCTTTACTTTCCCGTCTTTTCCCGTCTTTCTTCTTTTTACTGCCTTTATTTTTTTCGCTTTTCCCATCCTAAATGTTCCCCTTTTACATTCTCTTATGTAATAATACCGTAATACAGTATCACCTATATATTAGACGAAAAAGATTACAAATGTGTTGCAAAAATCATTAAATTTTTTTTAATTTTAGATGAATCAAAAAAGCACTCGAAAACCATCTCTGATCTTCAAGTGCTTCTCTTTTGCTATTTTGATTACTGATTAAACTAACTCGATCAGTACTTCCATAGCTGCATCACCTTTACGCTGGCCAATCTTAACGATTCTTGTGTAACCACCGTTGCGGTCTGCATATTTTGGAGCGATTTCTGTGAATAATTTATCCACTAAATCAACTTTTTTCATATTTCTCTTGATGTTGTTCTTTGGAGCTTCTGTTGCTGTGTAAAGAACTTTCAGCATCTGTCTTCTTGCGTGAAGTCTGCTTGGCATATCTTTTTTGATTGTCTTTTCAACTTCATCGTATACAGTAACTTTCTTACCATCTACAACTTCTTTCACACGTTTTCCGTCTTTGTCTTTACGTGCTACTTTAGCCATAACTTTCACTTCTTCGAAGTTGTCTT
>ENA-ORSR01002482-ORSR01002482.1-human-gut-metagenome-genome-assembly--contig:-NODE-2482-length-10280-cov-2.333301_pt1 | contig 10280 bp, 8 predicted proteins | sample MGYA00241901_ERZ509166 | MGnify/ENA primary metagenome ERZ509166 (study PRJEB26280, sample SAMEA2338860) | human gut metagenome | biome: human gut; feature: human-associated habitat; material: faeces... | reverse complement strand
CTTCCACGCGCATCATCTTTTTCTCGTTGGTCAGAAAAATCGGCACTTCAAGAATCAAATGAAGGCTGCGGTAGCCATTCGGCTTCGGATGGCTGATGTAATCTTTTTTCTTGATGAGTTTGATGTCATCCTGCTTTTCCAGATAATCCGCTAATGTATAAATATCATCCGGAAAAGAGCAGATAACGCGGACACCTGCGATATCATTTAAATTTTTTTCAATGTTGTCCACCGAAAACGGGATCTCCTGACGCTTCATTTTCTTCATGATACTGTCCGGTTCCTTGATCCTGCATTTTATCGACTCGATCGGGTTTCTGCTGTTCTGGACCGACAGCTCTGTATTTAATACATCCAGCTTTGTCTTTACCTCTAACATCGCACATTCGTACTGCATCATCAGACAGCGAAACTTCTGTAACTCCTCAATGTCCCCAAAAACATGATCCAGTTCCTTGACTGTTTCAATATCCATGTACTCCATTTGACTTTCTCCTTAGAAACATTATTTTGTAACGGCTTCTCCTGACCGGTTACCTTCTAATTACTATTTTACCATACTTTTACCAAAAATTTATTTAAACTTCTGTGAAGATTTCATACAATAGAATGCACACTCTGCGAACATTCTATTGTCATGAATAATAGAAAGTGCGTTTTTTACATCAAAGGTGCAAACAACCGCAGAAGGCACTGGGTTCCACGCAAAACAGCGGATCGCCCGCTCTTATATTTTTCTGTCACTTCCGTACTCTCGGCAAAAATATGTTCAAAATCCTTCCGCATTTCCTTCACCGCATCACAGTTGTACAAAAAAGCCCCATTTTCAAAATGAAGATACAAACTACGATAATCCATATTGATCGTGCCACAGGTTGCCGCTTCCCCGTCGCAGACACACTGTTTTGCATGAATAAATCCAGGTGTGTATTCATAAATACGCACCCCCTGTCGCACCAGTCCTGCATAATAAGAACGTGTCACTTTGTAGATCAGTTTTTTATCCGGGATTCCCGGTGTGACGATCCGCACATCCACCCCGCGTTTTGCTGCAAGTCCCAGTGCCCGGTTCATCTCATCTGTGATGATCAGATACGGGGTTGTGAAATAAATCTCCTTTTTTGCATGTGCAATGAGATTCATATAAACACTCTCTCCGACGTGCTCGTCATCTAACGGACTGTCCGCATACGGCTGGATAAAACCATCCTGTTTCGCCTGATAATCTGTCTCTGGCAGATACTTCTGATAATCCTGATCTGTTTTTTTCACGGCATTCCACATTTCAAGAAACATGACAGTAAGGCTTTTTACCGCATCCCCCTCTAAGCGGATACCGGTATCCTTCCAGTGTCCGTACGGGTGGGTAATGTTAAAATACTCATTTGCAAGGTTATATCCCCCTGTAAATCCCACCTTTCCATCGATAACCGTGATCTTTCTGTGATCCCGGTTATTCATAAATACGGACAATACCGGAATAATCGGATTGAATACACGGCATGCAATGTCATTTTCTTCCATGCGTTTACGGAAATCATGATTGATAAAACCGATACTTCCGACATCATCATAAAAAATACGTACCTCCACACCATGTGCAGTTCTGTCTTTCAAAACGTTTAAAATCCGCTCAAACGATTCCGCCTGCTCGATTGCATGGTACTCCATAAAAATAAAATGTTCTGCTTTTTTCAGTTCTGCAAGCTGTGCCTCCAGCCCCTGTGACGCATCCGCATAAAATGCTACATCCGTGTTATGATATACCGGATAATGCCCGTATTTCCAGATATAACCCGACTGATTTGCAATCGACAAATCTTTTTCCTGCAGTTCTTTTATGACCTCATCATCACCGTTTAAAAAAGGAAAAAGTTCCTCATCGATCAATTCATAACGTTTTTTCATGCTCCTCGTCAGATTCGAACGCCCGAATAACAGAAACACACACAATCCAAAAATCGGAAAAGCTGCAATCAGAAGCATCCATGGCACTTTAAATGCCATATTTCCATGCGTTCCGTATATTGCAAAGACAACTGAGACTGCGATCAGCGTGGAAAAAAGGGAAATTGCCGCTGAATAACGGTTCAGCCATAAGAAAAGGTTGATGATCCATATCACCTGAAGCAAGACACTGATTCCGACAAAGACAAGTCTTCCTATGCTGTTTTTTACTGATGTTTTCTGTTCTGTTCTCATAGTATTGAAAAATACCGCACAATTGCTCATGCGGTACTCTTTTCTCCATTTCCAATTTATTTTTTAATTACGTCCACCTATTTTATCTTTTACATTTGCGTTTACTTTTCCGAGGTAACCTACCAGCTCATCTGATACTGTCACAATCCGCTCTGTCGCCTGATTGCACTGGTCAACGATCTGCTGGAATTCTTCCATATTCTCGGTCGTTACTTTGGCGCTGTCAGCATTCTGCTCCGCAAACTCTGTCAGAGATGTGATTCCACTCTCGATCACAGTCTTATGATCATCTAACGCACTTACTTCTTCACTGATTCCATCTACCGCATCGCTTGTATTCTTGATTTCCTCATTCAGTGAACGGAAAATCTCTTCTGTATCATGAATCTTTTCATTCTGTTTTACAAACGCTTCTGATACCTTCTGCGTGATCTCTACACTGATATTTGAATTGTCAATCAATGTATTGACAATCTGGTTGATCTGCTCTGTTGATTCTCTTGACTGATCTGCTAACGTACGGATCTCTTCCGCAACAACTGCAAATCCTCTTCCATGTTCCCCTGCTCTTGCAGCCTCAATGCTTGCATTCAATGCAAGAAGGTTTGTCTGATTAGAAATTCCGGCTATGATCTCTGTTGCCGTACGGATCTCCTGCGCTGACTGGTTGGTCAGATCTGTCTGCTGTCTTACATTTTCAATCGCAATGCCGCTCTCTTTGCTGATATTTACAAGTTCCTCCATGATTGCTTCTGCTGCTTTGTTGCTCTCTTTCATATGCTCTGCACTCTGTGCTAACATCGAAACATTTTCAGCAATTTCATCAATCGTTCTGCTGATAGCGTCGATCTTCTCTTTCATATCAACGGTATGATCTGCCTGGGATATTGTATTATCGGTAATGGTGGTAACTGCCTGCTCGGTCTGTTCCAGAGAAGTTGTCATACTCTTAAAGATATGTTTGAAATCCTCCGAAACCTCACCAAGCTCCTTCGTCGCCTTTTTAATGCCAAGTACAACCTGTGAAAATGAAGTAATCGACTCCTGAAATGTACGCACAAGCTGTCCGATCTCACCATCTTTCTCCGCAAGTTTATTTGCCTTCTCTGCAACACCACCGGAACCTCCTGCCTCTGTGCCTTCGCCCATAAGCTGTCTGAAAACATCCAAAAGTGTCCTGATTAATGCAAACACTAACCCGAAAATGATTACTGTTGCAGCACAGATCAGTATCATCGCAACCATTGTGCCGATCACTCCATTTTTCAACAGCTCAAGTACAACAATCTGCCATACTGCCATAATCAGGAAAAACACACCAAAAACGCTTAGCAGTTTTTTCCATGCCATCTTTTTATCATCGCCCATTTTTTTATCCTCCATCTGTTTTTATTACCTAAGACTGTCCCGCAGCAGGCGGCGCAGTCTGCATTGATTTCTGCATAACCTTATTCTCATACATTGCATGATCTGCTTCACGGAATACGGATGCAAAAGAATCTATGCAGTCCGGCTCATAAAATGCGATTCCCCGCGCAATCTGTATTTTCTGTTCATACTTTGTATTGTTTTTATTGAAAACCACAATGCCATCATCAAAATTTCTCAGCAACTCATCACATATTGCCTTTTCGGCCTGTTCGATGATGATCACAAATTCGTCTCCTCCGATGCGGTATACGATATGGTCTTTAAATCCCTTTTGTATCAGTCTGCTTGCATCCCTGATCAGCATGTCACCGAATTCATGTCCAAAATTGTCATTGATTTTTTTAAGGTTATTGATATCCATGACTACAACTGCATATTTGATCTTCTCATCAGCCGCACGTTTATCTAACTTATCCACATACTCTTTATATGCAGCTTTATTGGCAACGCCTGTCAGGGCATCCGTATACGCCTGCTCATTCACATAGTCAATGTAATGCCGCAGGTGATTTACCATCTGTTGCACGCTGTCTGCAAGTACACCAACCTCATCTTTGGATTCACAGTCGATATTGACCTCAAGATCACCACCAGCAACCTTCTGTGCAGCTTCCGTAAGTTCTTTGAGCGGACGCGTCATTTCCCTGGTAACATGGATTGTGATCAAAACCGATATAAACATGATAGACAGCGTTGAAACCAAAAACAATCGGATAATACGGTTACTCGACGCATTGATCTCCTTTGTCGGTGCGGTGACAACAAAAAACATACCGTTTTCTAACTGTCTGGCGGTCATTTTCTTCTTTATGCCATCCAGATTATAACCGACAAGATTATCCTGTGTTCCTTTTTTGTACAGTAAATTTAAGACCTTTCTGATCTTTCCATGTGTATTTTCTTCATCAAGTCCTTCCGGATAATCACGGTGATAATAAATTACATAATCTGCTCCTGCAAGGAAAGCATAACCGCTCTCATAAATCTGTACAGAATCCACCTTTTCTTTCAGCAGTGCCATATCAATATCCATGCCCAGAACACCGATAAAGTCTTCATTCCTGTATATCGGCACCACATAAGAAATAATCCCGTACGACGGCATGGTCCTCTGCCAGTACCGCGACATCACAGAACGCCTCTTCTTTTTCGAGTGCCTCATAATACCAGTTGACATGCTCCTTATCATCCTGTGCATATTTTGAAAAATCGACAAGGGAATCTTCAGTAACTTCGCCATTTTCATCCTTGTACCAGAAAAATCCTGTCTGGGGACCAGCAAGTTCCGGATTCACTCTCATATAGACTCCGCGTGATCCTTCTGTATTTTTCACAGTATGTAAGGCAACCTCCTGCACTTTCTTTACCAGCACATCGGTATTGTCTTTGTCCATCCCGTTTTTTCCAAGTTCGCCATACTGTTCTATTGTATAATCCTGAATCATATTCACGGACTGTTCAATACTTGTCAGCGTTGCATTGATCTCCTCTGCCTTATCCTCGCAAAACAGATTCATGAACTGCGCGGAATCCTCATTTACAAGTTTATGCGTATATATAAAACCAACATATCCAAGTGCCAGCGCTGAAAGAAGTACACATCCTACCGTCAAAGCCAGAAATTTAGACTGTAAAGACCTCATCGGCAATCCTCTCTCTCTTCTTTCTGATATAGTTCTATTATATGCATTTTGTCATAAATTGTCAAAAATTATCACTCATTTTTTGTATGCTTTTTTGAACACTTTCAACAACATTTTCTTGATTTTTTTTCCGGAAAACCCTAAAATTATTTGTGGTATGTGACCATACCACAAATATTTTTGACACAATAGAGGTATAAATTTTATGGAATTTCAAAAATTAAATGCACCATCACTCAAAGAGTTATTTATATCCGAACTTGAAAATATGATCATTTCCGGCAGACTTCCGATTGGCACGAAACTCCCATCCGAACGTGAACTTGCCTCATCCATGCAGGTTTCACGTGCCGTCGTCAACTCCGGTATCGCCGAACTTGAAAAGAAGGGGTTTGTCGTGGTAAAACCACGGATCGGTACGTTCGTAGAAGATTACCGCAGAAATGGAACTATGGATACCTTAGTTTCCATTATGAAATATAATGGCGGTTCTTTAAGCAGTGATGAGATCCGTTCCATCCTCGAAGTGCGTATTCTTTTTATGAACCTTGCAGCCCGCCTTACGATTGAAAAAGCAAGTGACGCTGAAATCGGGGGACTTACCTTTTATCTGGACAAATTAAAAAATTCCTCCACCCCGGAGGATGCCGCTGCATCGATCTTTGAATTCAGCCACGAACTGAGTTTTATCAGTGGAAATATGCTTCTGCCGCTGTTTTTTACCTCTTTCCGCGACCTTGTTTGCAGCCTGTGGGTGCGCTATGCAATAAAATACAGCATCGAGGAATTATACCAGAGTGCCTTATCCATTTATAATTTCGTCCGTGCAAGGGACGTAGACGGTGCTCTCCATTACATAGAAACTTCCACCACAGAATGTATCAGCGGAAACCGCATGATCTACTGATCTTAGAAACACCTTCAAATAAACTTCATAAAAACAGCCGGACTTTGAGGCATTCTGACCGCTGCTTCATTATCTGACGATCACAGGTCACCTCAAAATACGGCTGTTCTTATTTTTCTTACATTTTATTTTGCAAACTGGCTGTTATACAGTTTTGCATAAAATCCATTTTTCTCTAACAGTTCCTCATGTTTTCCCTGTTCCACAATATTTCCATCCCGCATGACAAGAATGATATCTGCTTCTCGGATCGTGGAGAGACGATGTGCAACGATGAAACTGGTACGTCCTTTCATCATACGCGCAAATGCTTCCTGAATCTTGATCTCGGTTCTCGTATCAATCGAGGATGTCGCCTCATCTAAGATCAGCATCGGCGGCAGACACAGCATGACTCTCGTGATACAAAGGAGCTGTTTCTGTCCCTGCGAAAGACTTCCGCCATCCTCCGAGATCACGGTATCATATCCTTTTGGCAGACGCTTGATAAAGCTGTGAGCATGGGATGCTTTTGCCGCTGCGATGATCTCTTCCTCCGTGGCATCCGGTTTTCCCATCGTGATATTTTCACGGATCGTTCCACTCCTTAACCACGTTTCCTGCAATACCATACCATAATTGCTTCTGAGGCTCTTTCTGGTCATTTCACCGATCGGTGTTCCGCTGACACGGATCTCTCCACTGTTCACATCATAAAAACGCATCAGAAGATTGATGAGTGTCGTCTTACCGCAGCCCGTAGGCCCTACGATTGCCACGCGCTGTCCCGGCTGTACGGAAAGGTTGAAATCCTCGATCAGCTTCTGTTCCGGCGTATAAGAGAAATATACATGGGACAGTTCTACGCTTCCGTCCGCTTTCTCTAACACTTTCGCACTCTCTGCATCCGGCTTCTCGACCGGCTCCTCGATCAGTTCAAACACTCGGGCAGCACAGGCAAGTGCATTCTGCAGCTCGGTGATGACACCGGAGATCTCGTTAAACGGCTTCGTATACTGGTTCGCATAACTTAAAAGACTCGATAACTGTCCGACTGTAATGCTTCCTCTGATGGCAAGAAATGCACCGATGACACCGACTGTCGCATAGACAAGGCTGTTGATAAAACGTGTTGCCGGGTTCGTGATACTTGAAAAGAAGATCGCGCGCAGTGAATATTTCTGCAGTCTTCCGTTGATCTCGTCGAACTGCTCTAACGCCTCATCCTCATGTGAAAATGCCTGCACGACTTTCTGGTTTCCGACCATCTCTTCGATGAAAGCGGTCTGTTCGCCCCGCGTCTCAGACTGCAGTTTGAACATGGAAAATGTCTTTTTTGCAATAAAACTTGCAACAAACAATGATAACGGTGTGATAACCACGACCGCAACCGTGATATTCACACTGATCGTCAGCATAAAGATCAGTGTACCGAAAATTGTCACGATTCCGGTAAAAAACTGTGTAAATCCCATCAGAAGACCATCTGCAAACTGATCAACATCCGCGATGACACGGCTGACCACCTCTCCATAAGAATGGGAATCAATATACTTAAGCGGTAAATGTTCGATCCGCTCAAACGCTTCTTTCCGGATATCACGGATCACATTGTAAGTAATCTTATTGTTGCATGCATTCATGATCCACTGCGCGGCTGCCGTGAGCAAAATCACCACTGCCATACGCTCTAAGATCACAAGGATTCCTGCAAAATCAACCTGTCCCTTCGTGATAATCAGGTCGACTGCACGTCCTGTTAAGATCGGGATATAAAGAGTCAGTGCCACGGTAACTGCCGCAAGCACGATCGATAAGCCAAGGTAAAACCAGTATCTCCGGATGTAATCAAGCACTTTTTTTACTGTTGTCTTCTGCTGGTCTGTCACTACTTTTTTCATGCCGTCTTACCTCCTTCCTGTTTCTTAAACTGTGAGTTGTAGATTTCCTGATATACCTCACAGCTTTCTAACAGCTCTTCGCTGGTTCCAAGTCCGACGATCTTTCCATCATCAAGCACAACGATGCGGTCTGCATGCTGGATTGAAGCAGCTCGCTGGGAAACGATAAAGACGGTCGTCTCTCCTTCCATTTCGCGGATGGCTGCATCCGTTGCAAAATCAAGTGCGGATGCACTGTCGTCTAAAATGAGTATCTCCGGTTTCTTTACGACTGCACGTGCGATCGTTAAACGCTGGCGCTGTCCGCCGGAAAGGTTTTTTCCGCCCTGTTCGATTTCAAAATCAAGTCTGCCCTCTTTGTTGTCGACAAACTCTTTTGCCTGCGCAACTGTGATGGCACGGTTCAGATCTTCTTCTGTCGCATCCGGGTTTCCCCATTTTAAGTTCTCGCGGATCGTTCCATGGAACAACACGGCTTTCTGTAAAACCGTACCGATCTTTCCACGCAGCTCCTCAAGCGGATAATCTTTGACGTCTTTTCCGTCCACTTTAATAAAACCGGACGTCACGTCATAAAACCGCGGGATCAGGTTGACTACCGAAGATTTTCCGGAACCGGTTCCTCCGATGATACCGATCGTCTCGCCTTTTTTTACCTTAAAATCAATATCCGTTAAAGATTCGTCTCCGGCACCCGCATAGGTTAATCCTACATGTGAAAATTCCACGGCATACTCTGCTTCTTCTGATCTGTCAGCGGTATCCGTCTGCACCTTATCCACTTTCTGGCCTGATCCGTCCGTGATGGATGGCTGCATCTCAAAAATGGACTGGATACGGTTTCCACATGCAATGGATTTATTGATATTGATGATCAGGTTTGCAAGCTTCACTAACTCCACTAAGATCTGTGACATATAGTTGATCAGCGCAACCACCTCACCCTGTGTGATATATCCGTTATCAACACGGACTGCACCGGTCCAGACAAGCACCACGATCGCACCGTTGATGATCACATAGGTAAGCGGATTCATTAGTGCTGATATCTTTCCGACATAGATCTGCGCCCTTGTCAGAAGATCATTATTTTCATTAAAATGTACTTTTTCATCATCTTCCTTATTAAAAGCACGGATCACCCTGCTTCCTGTTAAATTTTCTCTTGTGATCCCAAGCACCTTATCGAGCGCTGACTGTACCTTTTTATAAAGCGGAATACTGATCAGCATGATACCGAATACGATTATGGAAAGAAGCGGGATCGTAACGACAAACACCAGTGCCGCTTTGACATCGATGGTAAATGCCATGACCATTGCGCCGAACACGATAAACGGGGAACGCAGAAACAGACGCAGCACAAGGTTCACGCCGTTCTGCACCTGATTGACATCACTTGTCATTCTCGTGATCAGTGTCGCCGTTCCAACAGTATCCATCTCTGTAAAAGAGAGGCGCTCAATGTGTGCAAACAGCGCATGGCGCAGTTTTGTTGCAAACCCGACTGCCGCCTTTGCCGCGAAATACTGTGCGGTGACCGAGCAGGTCAGACCGATCACTGCAAGCAGTACCAGCACCATGCACATTTTCATAATATAGGACTTGTCCCCGGTCGCAACACCGGTATCAATGATCGCTGCCATAACAAGCGGAACGATCAGTTCAAAAGTTGCCTCGAGCAGTTTAAAAAGCGGACCTAATACACTTTCTTTTTTATAATCTTTTAAATAAACCAGTAACTTTTTCATAGTATTCTCCATTTTTACGCTGCACTTTACGCATGACAAGTTTGGGCGTAAGCACAAACTTGAGTGTGAAAATCTTATTTTCACACTGCCCTCAAATGTTTATTTTTTAATTTTTTTCATCTGCTGCAAACCAAAGATCACTACCCCACCTATGATAAAGAACAGGATGGAAAAATTGTGGATCGTCATTGCAGGCTGTGGGGTATCCAGTGTTGTTGGGCCCATGATCACAGCATAAATAGAACCAAGCATCAGTCCGACGATCAGAAAGATCATCTGCGCCCGAAAACGCTCTAATGCCTTACGGATCAGCTTTACAATACTGAAAATACCGACTAACACACCACATCCGAATACGAATACTGTCGGAAAACTTTTTAAGTTTAAATGCAGGATATCTTTAATCGCCGTCACGATCGGCAGGTAAAGTCCCATAATTAAAAGCAGTGTGGAACCGGAAATACCA
>ENA-ORSR01002466-ORSR01002466.1-human-gut-metagenome-genome-assembly--contig:-NODE-2466-length-10347-cov-2.649534_pt1 | contig 10347 bp, 7 predicted proteins | sample MGYA00241901_ERZ509166 | MGnify/ENA primary metagenome ERZ509166 (study PRJEB26280, sample SAMEA2338860) | human gut metagenome | biome: human gut; feature: human-associated habitat; material: faeces... | reverse complement strand
ACGGAGGGGGCGTATTGGGTAGATGAAACCGATTTACTGAAAGCATTGACGACTTTGATTCAACGGGGAGCTGCTTCCTGGGAAAACAATATCGCGGTCGTATTGAATAAGACTTCCAAAGCCAAAGATAAACGGTTTGAAATCGGTAGACACCGCAATCAAAACTATGCCCGGTCGGTAGAACCCCTGATTACCTTTATGCTGGACGCTTCGCAGGATATGGATTTACGGATCAGGACTGTCGAAGCCCTGAGCTGGTATAATCATTCGGTGAAACGGCCGGAAATTATTGCGGCTTGTGAAAAACTGATTGCTGCAAACGAAAATTCCCGTTTGGTCGACGAGGCGGTGAAAACTAAAAATAGGTTGATCGATTAAAATAGGAAAGTAAATGATAAGAATTGTCCCAAAATCGATATATCAAAAATCGATTTTGGGATAATTTTTTATTTAATGCCTTTTCGGTTTCGCTTTCAGTTTTTCGGGACGCATTGAATATTCTTTGACGCCGTATTTGGGCTGATTTTGGAGGAACTCGGGCAGATGTTTCTGAATTTCCGGGTTGGTCCGGATGAAGTGTTCCAGTTGGTTGGCATAATCGAAATGGGTAGTTGCGTCATCCCGGTTAGACATATTGTAAGCCATATACCGCGAATATTCCAGGCATTTTTCTTTCCAGAATTCCGGATAATCTTTATAAGTGGCTGAACGGGTCATAAAGCGAAAATATATACAAAGTTCTTCACGGAAAGCACCGGGATCAGCTACCATTTGGTCGATGAGCCGGGCAGCTTCTTCGTATTTTTCGGCACTAATCAGTCGGTCGGCCTCGTTTTTCCGGGTAAGGAATGTTTTTCCTTCGAAATCAGGTATGGCTGCCAATTCGGCGGCATCCGGGCAGTAGTTACATTCTTTGAATAATTTACTGTCTACTGCCTGGGTTCCGTGAATTTTGCGGTATTTGTCGATATCGGAACAAAGCATTTTAAACAGTTTGTTGTCCCGTCCGTGGATGGATTTCACGAATAAGGCCCATACTTTCGGATTTTCCAGTGAATAACCCGGCTTCGTGATCAGTTGTTCGGCACATTTTTCGCTTTCTGTCCGGTTATAGCGGGAGGCTGCATAATAAGCGTAATCAAGTAGGAATTCCGGTTTGGTATTGCCTGCTTTCTGTTGTTCCATCAGATAGACAGAGGTCTTTTTCGGATCCAGGGCCGAAGCTCCGGTGAAAAGGAAAGTTTCCCGGTCTTGATTACTACCGGAGATATGAATTGCTTTTTCGGTTTTGGGATTTACAAAAACAAAGGTGGGGAAGGAAGCTACTTCGTATTTTTTGGCTAATTCGACTCCTTCGCCTGTTTCTGCATCAATCTTCAGGCATACAAAATGATCGTTGTAAAAATTACCTACACTTCCTAAGGTGAAGATGTTTTCAGCCATATTCAGGCAGGGGCCGCACCATTGGGTATAGAAATCGATAAAAATCGGTTTTTTCTCTTTTTTCGCCATAGCCTTGGCTTCTTCCCAGCTGCAATGCCGGAATCGGATACCCTCTTGGGCAACTGCCTGGAAGGCGATAAAGAGACTGAACAGGAAAATTAATTTTTTCATTTTACTTCAGAGTTACAAAAATTATCGCAGTTACAGGGGTTACAACGGTTTAGTCGTTCCTTTTAACCGTTGTAACCTTTAAAACTTTTTATCTCTCGTACTGCGGCATTCCCGGATTGTAATTCAAAATCATTTGATTAATCGGGAAGATGTACCGATTGTCGTTCGGTGCAAGGGTAAAGGTCTCACCGTCTGCTGTATGGGTGATGTTTTTTTGGAATTTGTCTTCATAATTGAGACGTTTCAGGTCTATCAGGCGGTGGAAACCCGTGAAGGCAAATTCCCGGCGACGTTCGTCCAATACGATGCGGAGCGCTTCGTCCTTGTCGGTTGCTGTCAGGGCTACGTTGTTTTTGATGCGGTTGTCACGCAGTTTGTTCACATAGCTCATTGCATTGTCTTTGGAGCCGACGCGGGCTTCGCATTCTGCGGCAATCAGCATGTTTTCGACAGTGGAGAAACCTACGTTCTGATAAGCATATAGAATATAGCAAGTCTCCCCGTAAAAATAATCGGTACGTCCCATGTTGACGGTATCGTCGGCATAAAACAAAGCACGGCGCTGGTCTGTCGCTCCTGCAGGCAGGTTACGCTCAAATGTTGCAAGAAAATCCTTGCTGACCGGAATGGTTACACGTCCGCTTTGCAGACGGACAAATACGGCTTCCGGATTGTCATCCTTTTCGAGCATTGGTGTACCATCGGGCAAGACGATACGTCCCCAGGTAGTTTTATCCTTTGTCTGATAAGGGCACAAATCTTGCAATTTGTCGTTCAGTTTCAGTGCCTCTTTTGCTTCGGTGAGAGCATCGTCATAACGTCCCATGTAGAGATACAGGCGGGCATAAAAAGAGTGAAGGCTGCCTAAATAGGGATGGAATAAGTTAATGGGGACTTCTTTCAGGCTTTTAGAAGCTTCTTTTAAGTCATCCTCTATTTGTTTGTATACTTCGGCAACAGTGGCACGGGTGTATGTTTGATCTACAAGATCCTTTGTGATCAAAGGAATGCCATAATCGGTTGCTGCCGTTTCTTTGTGATAATGGCGGGCGTAGATGTTGACCAATGCCAGGTATTCGAAAGCACGCTGGTAGAGCGCTTCGGCGCGCAGGCGATGTTTTTCTGCATCGGTGGCATCGGTAGAGGAAAGCACGTTGTTGATAATAGTGTTGAATGTGTAAATACGCTCATAAGCGGCATTCCACAAGTTGTCATCTGACCCCGGCGTGTAAATCTGTCCGCCTTTGAATGAGTAGAGATTGCGCTCGTGGTCATCTTGGTTTGCATACGCCAGGTCGGCAGCAGAAACGGTATCGTCCAATAAATGCACGTCATCTGTCAGATAAAATGCATCTGTGCTCATGCAGCTATTGAGAGACTGACTGGCCAACAATTTCACATAGTCTTCAAAAGCTTCGGGAATCGCATATCCTTTCGGTTTGTTTCCCAAAAAATGGTCGCATCCTTGACTTACTATCAGTAGGGTGCAGAGTATCGGATAAATGTATTTTCTCATTATTGTTCTCATTTTAGAAATTAACTGATAAACCGAATGTCACATTTGCCGGGAGGTGAGAGCCGCGTGAGGGTGAAAGGCTGCTGCCGTTCCATACTTCGGGGTCTAAGTTGTCCCTATTGGCGGCCCAGTACCAAAGGTTCTGTACCTGTACATTCAGGCGGATACCTTGAATCATGTATTTTTTCAACAAATGTGGGGGAATGGTATAACCAAGAGTCACATCGCGCAATTTGATGTAGTCGCCTTTCTGTACATGTTTGTCGGCTGCACTCCAAAGGTCTTTTGCTTTCATGGCTGCCTGGTTTTGGAAAGCAAAAGCCGGGTTGATGTCCGGATTGTTGTTATCCTCTGCGCTTTTCCAGTAATTCATCAGGTCGCGGTCGGCATTGGAGGTGCGGTAAATAGGATGCTGTGCAATCAACATGCCTGCTTTTACATCGCGCATTACATGACCGCCGGCATAGATAAACATGAAGGAAAGATCAAAACCTTTATAACTTAAACGGTTAGTAAATGATGCATTGAAACGTGGCTCGTAAGTACCCGAGTAAACTAAATCTTCCTTGGTCAAAAGGTCGGCAGATTTTACAATTTCTCCATTCTTGTTATAGGCGGTTGGAATACCGTTTTCATCCAAACCAGCATAACGAACGCTGAACATGGAATTCATGGCATAATTTTTACGGGTGTTCAGTTTGCTATAGTAACTGTAAGCCGATTCATCAGAAGTCTCGACTTCAAGCACTTTATTTTTGTTGTATCCGAATATGAAGTTAGAAGTCCATGAGAATTCATTCGTTTTGATATTCTCACTGTTCAATACGATTTCTACACCTCGGTTGTACAAACTGGCAAAGTTCATCAACATGGAACTCCATCCCAGGGTCGGATCGGTGGAGAAGTCTCCCAAAAGATCACTACTCTTTTTGTTATAGAATTCGACAGAGCCGTTCAAACGGTTTTGGAATAAATTGAAATCTACTGCGATGTTGGTTACTTGGGTCTTTTCCCAACGCAATGACGGGTTTGCCGGACTTTTGATATAGAATGCGCTTTCATTGGTATAGTAGTTGTTCCTGTCTGCTGCGGCAATCAGGTAAGGACCGTTCTTTTTAGAAACGTTACCGTTGATACCGTAAGTGGCACGAAGCACAAGACGATCTAACCAATTGGTTTTGTTTTGAAACAGAACATAGTGGGCACCTACAGACCATAAAGGTTTATACTGATATTTGGGGTCTGTACCGAAAAGGTTTGATTGGTCAATACGGATACTTCCATTCACGGTCAGACGGTTGTCTAAAGTATAGGATGCATTTCCATAAAATGATACATAACGGTTGTCCACATGCGAGAAACCCGGAGTCTTGTTGTTGAATGAGAATGTTCCGTATATACTTTGAGTGCCCCGAAGCATTTGATTCAAGTCAAGCGCGTTGATTTCGCTGTACACCAATGTCTGATCATCGTATCCCAAACGGTAGAAACCGTTTTGAGAGGTAACGACTTTCCGCCGTTCTGCGCCGACAAGCACTTGTAAGTCATGACGCTCGGAAAAGGTGTTGTTATAGTTCACTTGGGCACGCATCGTGTAGGAATTATTGTCCGTATTGGTCTGCACAATCTGTCCTCCGACAGGGATGTTGTATTTTAACGTACCGTTTGGATTTAATACGGCAGCATCGTTAATCATAGTTTTTACATCCAAAGCATTTTTCGTGTCATATTGCTTCGTGAATCCGGTGGTATTTTCCGTCTGGTAACGCAATTCGAGGTTCAGCCCGTCAATAATCTTGAATTTGGCTCCGAAATTCAAGTTCAGGTAACGGCTTTTTGCCGTATAGTGGCGAGATGCCATTTCATTGACCGGAATATAGGTCTCGTCCATCAACCCGATACTTTTCAAACGGTCGATTTCTGCCTGTGATTTGGTATTGTACATCTGGAGCGGATTGCCTTCGTCGTCACGCAACATATAATAGGAAGAGGTACCCGCATTCAACAAGTTCATACCCAACACGCCATTGTCGTAATCTTCGGACTTATTGCTGCCGATGATGCCTGCATCCAAAGTAAACCACTTAAAGAGATTAAACGTATTTTTGATATTAAAACCTATACGTTTCGTTTTCTGTTCTCGTTCGTATGGAGCGGTTCCGGTGTAGTTTATAGAAAAATTGTATTTGTAGATGTCCGAACCACCATTAAATGAAAGGTTGTGTTGGTGCGTGATAGCCCTTTTACGAAGGAATTCATCAATCACTTGGTTGTACCTGTCATGTGTACGGTAGGGTTTCAATTTCGTTTCAAGTTCCGATTCGCTTAATTTGCCGTCTCTCCAATCCAGCAATAACAATTGCACATCGTTTTGGAAACGGTTGGCATCATAACGATTTACATTCGGGAAAGTTTGAATCAACATTTTTTGGAAGTCCACCAATTCCGAACTGGACATTTTGTTTGCATAATCCCTATCGGGGAGGCCTTGCAATTTGATACTTCCGTTATAGTTGACACGCGGTTTGCCTGTTGAACCGCTGCGCGTTGTGATAACAATTACACCGTTGGCGGAACGAGCTCCGTAGATAGAAGCAGCTGTAGCGTCTTTCAATACTGTGATATTCACAACATCCGAAGGGTTAAGCACATCCAATGGCGTAGTTTGGCTGCCCGGTTCTCCTTCAAACGGAATACCATCTACTACATATAACGGTGTCTTGTCGCCATTCAAGGTAGAGACTCCTCGAATCTGAATATTCCCGCGGTTCGAAGTCAATCCGGCCACCTTCCCTTCCAGACGATCCATAACGTTGGTTTGTAATTTCCCTTCCATATCTTTGGGAGAGATGATGGCGAACGAACCGGTTGCCCGTTCTTTAGAGATGGTCTGGTAACCGGTGACGATGACTTCTTCGATCATCTTCGATTCCGGTTTCAGGTCGAAGTTGTAGACTTCCTGGTTAGGCATCACTTTCACTTCGGCATTGCTGTAACCGATGAAGGAGGCCACCAGCAATTGGCCCGCTTCTGTCGTTTTTAGCGTGAATTTCCCATCGACGTCTGTAGCGACACCTACTGTAGTACCTTTAAAGAAAACACTGGCTCCTACAATCGGATCTCCGTTTTCGTCTTTCACAACCCCCCGGATGGTTTGTCCGGCTTTAGCTCCTTTCTGATTGCCGGCTACTGCTGCCGGAGTCGGTTGTTTCCCTGCCGGAGCCAGCATAATCTGATGATTGGAAATGGAGTAAGTGATGTCGGCAATGGCTCCCAATTGTTCCAAAGCTTTGTCTAAAGATACACCATTACATTCCAGATTAACTTTCTGGTTGACATTGATGGTACTCGAGGAATAGATAAACGAGTGCTTACTTTGCTGCTCGATTTCTTTCAATACCTCTTTTAAAGATTGATTTTTAGCATGAATGGTGATTGTAGGTTGCTGCGCCCACACCGCATTCCCTGACATTAGCACACATACCAGCAGGAATAAAAGCCGTTTCAGGTAGTTGCTTTTTCCGGCTGGAATAGCTGATACATCGTTTTTCATATAAATTTGGTTAATTTGTTTAATGTATATAGAATACACATAAAAATGCGAATACCCTAAATCGATATTCGCATTTTTTTTCAAAAAATTGAGTCCTGTAATCTTAATACTTATACAGAACGGCTGTTTTATCCTTTATTTCAAACCGGAGCAAGGCGACGTTATGCATGATTTCCAGTATCTGGGAAATGGATTCCTCGTGAAAACGGGCGGTAAATTTTTGATCCAGAATTTCCGGGTCTTTCACTTCGAAGGTCATGCCATGCCAACGTTCCAGCTTTTTCAGGACTTCCGCTATCGGTGTCTCGTCGAAAATCAACCAACCGTCTTTCCAACCTAGGATGGGTAAAGTCTCGGCCGGGACAGTCAGATTGACTTTTTGCCTCTCTTTTTTCTCTATCCAAATTCTTTCGTTGGGTTTGACTTTGATTTCTTCCTGTTTCGAATGCTTGGTCCGCAAGACGGTGATATTACCGGATAGTAATAGGGCAGAGACATTATCGTCGTTTTTATAGGAGGTCAGATTAAATTTAGTCCCTTTGACGATAACCTGAATTCCGTTTTCCAATTTAACGATCATCGGTTTTTCGGGATTTTTTACTACATCGAAATAACCCTCACCCGAGAAATTGATTTCCCGGCTGTCTCCGGAAAATTGTGCCGGGCATTTCAATTCACTGTCAGAATTTAACCAAACGATACTTCCGTCAGGGAGCGTGACCCGTCCTTTTACTCCTTTATTGGTATGGTATTCCAATTGGGCTAATTGCTGATTTTCCAGAAAATGGATTTCTTGCCGATAGTCATTGAATTGATGGAATATTTGAAAGGAAAGAAGCAGGATCAATGAAGCGGCAATGCCATAACCCAGGATTCGCCGGTTTTGTTTACGGTGGCGGATTTTGCGGGAGTATTGTAGTACGCTCGCTTCCGGAGCTTTGGTCTCGGGTAACTTACTTATGACCCATGTGTTTTTTAATCGATTGAATTTCAGTCGATTGTCAGGATGCTCTTCCAGCCAATTCAGGATCCTTATTTTCTCCCCCTCTGTCGCTTGTCCCGTTATATATTTGAGTAATAACTCTTCATTCATAAGTATTGGGAATCTTTTTGGTAAATATACACTTAAATCTACAACTACCCTAAATAAAATTTTGGATTTTTTTAATTTAAGTGAGTAAAGGGATTAATCCGAAACACAAAAGTATCAGGTAGTCTTTCAGTTTATGCCGCATGTGAGCGAGTGCTTTAGTCATGTGGTATTCGACGGATTTGACCGATAAATCGATTTCCTGTGCGATTTCTTCATAGGTCATTTCCTGGTCCCGGCTCATTTTATAAATTATTCTCGTTTTTTCGGGCAACTCAGAGAGGGCCTGTCCGATCAGTTGTTCCAGTTCCTGCATTTGAACGGTATCGAAAGTTTCGTCGGAAAGAGCCGAATAATTAGCCATGGTTTCCCGGGCTGTCAGGCTATCGCTATATTTTTGTTCTGCGATCTTTTTTCTTAATACATTCAGGCATTTGTGTTTGGCAATGGTTAGAATAAAAGCTTGTACGCTGAGGTCCGGACGGATTTCAGTTCTTTTTTCCCATAATGTAACGAACGTTTCCTGAGCAATTTCGCGGGCTTCTTCCGGATCGGGAAGATATTGCTGTGCAAAAAACAGGGTACGCGTGAAATAATCCCGGTATAATCCTTCGAAGAAGGTCACTTCCGCTGACTTCAGGAATTTATGGATACTATTCCTTAAAGGTTTCATGTTGTTTTTCTCCCGTTTTTATGATAACACCACATTATCATGAATCGACAAAGATAAATAAAAGAGAAAGAGGATTTTACATCGTATTCAAAAAGGTTGTGAAAAAATAATAAGATTCGGGTAGTCAAATAAAAAAAACTGCCCGGTTTTCCGGGCAGTTCCCTCATGGTAAGGTGAGAAAAAGGTTTATAATTGATGAATTGTTTTAAGTTCGGCCATACCGGTTTGTACGGCTTCGATATTCATCGGTATTAAATTGTGGTGACGGGCCGGAAGAGATTTCTTCAACCCTTTCTCCAAATTATCCAGGTTAATGATCGGTTTTACTTTCAGGAATCCTCCCAATATGATCATGTTGAAGATTTTCGGATTACCTCCCTCAGCAGCCAGGCGGGCACCTTCGATCTGATAGATGTTGATGTCTTTCCGGGTAGGATGGTGGGTAATACCGTTCGGATCGTATATCAGGGTTCCTCCTGCTTTTACCAGGGGCTCGAATTTATCCATAGACTGCTGGTTGAGTACAATGGCCGAGTCGAAGGCATTCAATACCGGTGAACTGATCCGTTCGTCACTGATGATCACCGTAACATTGGCTGTACCTCCGCGCATTTCAGGACCGTAGGAAGGCATCCAGGATACTTCCTGATCTTGCATGATGCCGGAATAAGCCAGGATCTTTCCCATAGAAAGTACCCCCTGTCCTCCGAATCCGGCTATAATAATTTCTTCTGTCATAAAAACAATAATTTACATTTTTGGTCTTTAGTCTCTAGCCTTTTAGCTTTTAGCTTCCAGCCTTTCGCCTTTAGCATTCTAGCCTTTTTTTTAGATGTCTTTGATGTCCCCGAGCGGATATTTTTCAAACATATGTTCTTTCATCCACTTATTGGCGTCGACGGGAGTCATCTTCCAACCGGAGTTACAAGTACCTACAACTTCTACGAAGGAGAGGCCTTTTTGTAAACGGGTATTTTGGAATGCCTTTTTCAGCGCATTTTTTGTTTTCCGTACAGCAGCAGGTGTTTCTGCACTTTGACGGGTAACATAACAGGTTCCGTCGAGTTGTGCCAATAATTCGGTGATCTTCATCGGGAAACCATTCAGTTTGGCATCACGTCCGTATGGTGTGGTCGAGGTCACCTGTCCCAACAAGGTGGTAGGAGCCATTTGGCCTCCGGTCATACCGTAAATAGCGTTGTTAATAAAAACCACTACGATATTTTCTCCCCGGTTACAAGCATGCATGATTTCTGCACATCCGATAGATGCCAGGTCACCGTCTCCCTGATAAGTAAATACAATCGTCTCCGGATTGGCGCGTTTCACCCCTGTTGCCACTGCGCAAGCCCTTCCATGGGGGGAAGTGGTTACGTCATACGTCACGTATTCCATGGCCAGACCGCAACATCCCACCCCCTGTACATTCGCTACCCGTTCTCTAATTCCCAGTTCTTCAATAACCTCACCAATCAGTTTGAAAATTGTACCGTGCATACATCCAGGACAGAATCCAGACACCATGTCATCCCGAATTCCAAAAGTTCTCTTATATACTTTTTCCATCTCAATTCCTCCTGTCAAAAAAGTGCTTTTGCTGCCTGGATCACAGCTTCCCTAGTAATCAGTTCCCCTCCGGACCGCAAGCAGGTAGCAATCAAAGCCCGATCTTTCACGCCTAGCTTCACATCATAAACCAATTGTGCAGGGATTGACATCTCCACATCCAGAATCGCTTTCACCCTAGAATAATCCAATCTTTCAAAAGAATCATAAGGAAACGGCGACACCGTCTTAGGCCGGATCAGGCCAACCTTATAACCTTCTTTTCTCATAAGATTTACAGCAGATTTTGATACCCGTCCAGAAATTCCAAACGCTGTAATCACTACTTGTGCATC
>ENA-ORSR01002460-ORSR01002460.1-human-gut-metagenome-genome-assembly--contig:-NODE-2460-length-10362-cov-6.305521_pt1 | contig 10362 bp, 5 predicted proteins | sample MGYA00241901_ERZ509166 | MGnify/ENA primary metagenome ERZ509166 (study PRJEB26280, sample SAMEA2338860) | human gut metagenome | biome: human gut; feature: human-associated habitat; material: faeces... | reverse complement strand
TGAAGAGCTCCTTCAGGCAGTTGTATGCCACGAAGATGCCCAGAATCACGATGAGGATTGCGAACACGAGCTGCAGGCCGGAAGTCGCGATGACCGCCATGCCGCCGGCAGCGAGCGCGTTCGCGCAGCTGATGATGCTCTGCACAAGCGAGGTGAACGTGCAGGCGAGCAAGAACGCCACGGGAACGTAGAGCATGAAGCCCTTGCGGCCGGTGCACTTGCAGAACACGGCGAGGGTGATCATGGTCATACCGCCGAGCAGCTGGTTGGAAGCACCAAAGAGCGGCCAGATGTTGGCATAGCCGCCAAAGGCGAGGGCGAGACCGGGAAGCAGGGTGACGACCGTGGCGAACCAGGGGTTGCCGAGAACCTTCATGTAGCCGGCCTTGGACTCGATGGCCAGGGCGTCGTTGGTCTGGGCAAAGAACTCGGAGAACGAGGTGCGGGCGATGCGGGCGACGGCATCGAGCGAGGTCAGGGCCAGAGCGGAGACGTTCATGGTCATGAAGACGGTAGCGAGCGTGCCGTCAACACCGAAGGCCTGCATACCGCGGGAGATGCCAGCGGCGAAGATCTGGAACGGGGTGGAAGCGACGCCGGCGTTGAGGGCACCGGTGCCGGCGGTGTTCATATCGGAGAACATGATGCCTGCGACGATGATGGCAAGGATGCCGACGAAGGACTCGACGATCATGGCGCCATAACCGACCTTGACGGCGTCCTGCTCCTTCTCGACCTGCTTGGAGGAGGTGCCAGAAGAAACGAGGCTGTGGAAACCGGAGAGAGCACCGCAGGCAACGGAGACAAACAGGACCGGGAACATCATGCCGGAGGCAGTGGAGAAGCCGGTGAAGACCGGAGCGGTGATGGTGGCCTGACCGTTGACGCCCAGGACGACGATGCCGAGGACAGCGCAAACGATCATGACGATCATCATGATGGAAGTGAGGTAGTCACGCGGGGTCTTGAGCATCTGGATGGGCATAGCGCCAGCGAAGACCAGGTAGACCATGACGACGGCGAACCACTGGAACTTATCCAGGTAGACCGGGAACTGCATACCGACGGCGAACATGAGAACCATGAGGACCACGCCGGTGACGAACTCGGCGGCACCGGTGAGGTTGAACTTCTTCTGGGCCCAACCAAAGGCGATAGCGACGAAGGTGAACAGGATGGAGATGGTGCCAGCGCAGCCAGCGGCATAGGACTTGGTGAAGTCGATGGCACCGGTAGCGGCGCCAGAAGCGTCAACGGCCGGGGTGAACATGAACGTCTTGCAGACCATGTCGGTGAAAGCGGCGATGACGATGATGCAGAACAGCCAGCAGAACAGCAGGAACAGGCGACGGCCGGTCTTGCCGATGTACTTCTCAATGAGCTGAGCCAGGGACTTGCCGTTGTTCTTCATCGAGGCGTACAGAGCACCAAAGTCGTGGACGGCGCCAAAGAAGATGCCGCCGACGAGGACCCAGAGCACAACGGGCAGCCAGCCAAAGGCCATGGCGACGATCGTACCCGTGACAGGGCCAGCACCGCAGATCGAGCTGAACTGGTGCGAGAACGCGGTAAACGCGGAGACGGGCGAGAAGCTCTTGCCGTCCTTCATGCGCTTGGCCGGCGTGAGGGCCTCTTTGTCAACGCCCCACTTGTTGGCCAGCCAGCGGCCATAGCCCAGATAGCCGCAGGCGAGCACCGCCGCGGCCACAACCATGAGCAAAACTCCGTTCATTACATTTCCTCCTCTAAAAAGAACTTCCTAGACATAAAAAATGAGGGCCGTCGGTTGCGCTCGACGGCCCTCATCTTCATCAGCCGCCCGTTATCGTACGGGCTAGCTGTATGTGCTAACCCGCATCAGATAATTACTACGCTGATAATGTTTAGCTGATGCGTGAACATGTCTAAGAAATCCTCTTCAATCATGATGTGAACGATCCGTGCGTGTTCACATCCCCCAGTGGATGAAAAGGAGTATGAAACTTTAGTTACCTAAAGTCAACGCAAATAAGTAATGAATTTTCAACTTTTTTGAATTTCTCGTTATAAAACGCCACTGACCTCGGACTTTACCCGACAAAAGTTTTTGCATGAGAGATGCCCCTCGGGAGCCGCGGGAGCTCCCATCCCAAATGCGGAGCAAAGCTCCGCACACCATCTTTTTCTTTCAGCTAAAGCACGCCGGAAATTCGACGCAGCTGGCTAACCTTGCCGGACGTTGTCGACGCCAAACCAGCTCAGAAGCTATATCGATACAGAAAGGTCCCCGGACGGAGGGGCCGGATATAAGGTTTATCGCGAGTTCCGCACGCAAAGAAGGCCACTTAATGTGGCCTTCGTCTTGCGCAGGACTGTAGAGCAGGGAACTTCGTGCCCCGACGCCCGGGAGGACGTTTCATTTAGAAAGATGGACCGACCGCCGTCAGCGATGGGAGCTACTCCCCCAGCACGGCCTTTTTGGCGGCTGCAGCCATGTTGTCCAGATCTTCCTTGGTGGGGTGATCCTTTGCGGCAACCCAGTTGTCGAGCAGCATCTTAAATCGGGCGTTGTCGGGATCTTGCTCGAGCATGGCCTCGTAGCGCTGCTTGACCGCGGGGCCCATCTTGCCCTGGCACATCGCCCAACCCGCAAGCTCGGCATCCACAGCCAAATTGGAGGTCACACGATCGATAATCTGCTGATAATAGCTCTGGTCGGCCCCAAAACCGCAGGTGCCAAACAGGAACACGCGCTTGCCGTGCAAGGCGGAGAGCAACGCCGCGACCGAAGGCGTGCACGCGCCCTTGTCGCACCAAAAACCGACGAGCACCGTGTCGGCCGCGCAGGCGCCCTGCGCCTCGCGCGCAACCTGATCTGCGTCCGCATCGTCACTCAACGCCGCGGCGTGGACAAACTCAACGCCCGCAGCCTGCAGAGCGCGTTTGATCGCGCCCGAAACCATCCTGGTATTACCGCTCTTGCTGTTAACCACCAAAGAGCACGTCATAGTCACGTTGCCTCGTTTCCCCCAAAACTAAAGCCACTAATGCAATTTATTAGAAGCATATCTTAGTACTAAAACCACAGATGTAAACCAACTTCTGCTGATTGACGGCACAGCTGACATCAATGGATAAAGCCGCCTGAAGCGCAAGTCCCTAAAATCATGCGGGAACCGCGGTACCGTCAGAAAATTCAGGAGGAAATTTGACGGTCCCGTTAATAGATTTGTGACAAGGGCATGACAGGGAGACAGGTCATTCGTCAGGTTTCTGACAGACGATACGAGTGGGACATGAAAATTGGAGCCCCTCCTGCATGCATATCCGCTGGTAAGGCCTGGCCCGGTTTTCGCCATCGCACGCGGCGGCCGAGCACCCATCCAACGCCCAAGTCAAAATACTCAGTACACTGAGTAATTTCACTCAGTGTACTGAGTATTTTCTCAATTTGCTCAGGCTAGTTAAACAGCGTCACCTTATCGAGCAGAAAATCCTCCACGGTGCACGCCCCGGCCGCCGCCCCTCCCACGACGATCCGCTTGGCTCGCGGATACTTTTTTAGGAGCGTCGACATGCCACTCTGGCCGGACTCTCCACCGCTTTTGACCTCGATGGCGCTCAGCGCATCATCCCTTCGCAGCACAAAGTCGACCTCTTTGACGCCTTCACGCCACCACATGACCTCAAAACCCTCTTCCGGCGCGCGCGCAAGCAGTCGTGCACCCACTGCCGATTCCACCAAATGACCCCGCCGCGCCGAATCCTCCAGCCATTCTGCTCGGCCCTTATCGCCGAGCGCCGTCATAAACGCCGTGTCATAAACCATGAGCCGCGGGGTGCTTCGGCGCTTTGCGAGCTCCTTGTCACTGAACTTGGGAATCGCCGTAACCAAACCGGCCTTGCCCAGCAGGTCCAAATACCCGGCGACCGTGACCGTGTTACCGGCATCCTGCAGCTGGCCTACCATTTTTGAATACGAAAGCTCCTGCCCCGAATAGCTTGCCGCGAGCCAAAAGAGCGCGCGCATCAGCGCCGGTTTGCGGATATTCTCCAACGAGAGAACATCGCGCGAGATCGCCGGCTCGACGATCGCATCTCGGATATAGTTTCGCCAACGGGCGTCATCGGAAACCAGCGGCGCCGCACCCGGATATCCACCGTGATAGAGATAGTCTTCAAAAGAAAAGCCAAAGGCCTCGCTGCACTCGCGATAGGACCAATGCGGCGACCGAATGAGCTCGTAACGGCCCATAAGGGATTCTTCCAAGCCCTTATGCAGCAGCAGCGACGACGATCCGGTCAAAATGACCTTGAGCGGCGTCCCCTCCCGGCGATCCCGGTCGTACAATCCCTTGACGACCGTGGACCAACTCTGCACCTTTTGAATCTCATCAACAACGAAAACGGCCGGGACCTTACCTCCAGACGTGAGGTTTCTTGCCTGTTGCCACTCGATTTGCAGCCAGCTGGCATCGGGATTCACAACATCGTCCGCATTGGCCACGTAACAGGGCATGCCTGCTTGGTGCAACGCCTGCACGAACATGGTCGACTTTCCCGTTTGGCGGGGCCCGATTATAAATTGCATCAACGGATTATTCGTTTCCCGCATCCTCTGGGCTATCACGGCAACTTGATGGCGCTCAAACATGTCAATCTACCTCCTTGTTTCTTAAATACTCAGTATACTGAGTAAAATCACTCAGTATACTGAGTATTTTTAGAACCGGGAGATCGAACCCGCCAACTTAACTCCCTTCACCAGCGGGTTGCCGCCGCCCCCTCCGCGAGTCGAGTTTCTGGCCCTTCGTGCTCACTCGATATATAAAAACTGCCATAGCCATATCGAAAAACCGGTATAGCCGGTCCCATCATCGAACCATCGCGAATGGGCCACAGGATTTCGCGATGGTTCGCAAGCTTTCGCGGAGATTCGCGACAAATCGAGAGCTGATACGCATCTTATTGTTCATATTCAAGGCCACGACGTCTCAAAAGGTATACGCTTTGAAACAGTTAAGTTTCCCAGCGCCCCCAATCGAGATCAATCGTCACCACATTATTTCGTCAATCGTCACCACGCCGCAGATAGAATGCATAATCTTGGGACAAACACTTCTGATTAATTTGTCCCGCGGGCTTGCTTACTGGGCGAATTGGCTGCGGTAGAGCTCGGCGTAGAAGCCGCCTGCCGCGAGCAGTTCGTCGTGCGTGCCGTGCTCGATAATCTCGCCGTCTCGCATGACCAGGATGCAGTCGGCGTTACGGATCGTCGACAGGCGGTGCGCAACGACAAAGCTCGTACGACCGGCCATGAGCTCGTCGAATGCCGCCTGCACCTGCAGCTCGGTGCGGGTATCGATGCTCGAGGTGGCCTCGTCCAGCAGCAGAATCGCCGGGTCGGTGAGCATGACGCGCGCGATGCACAGCAGCTGCTTTTGGCCTTGGCTAAACGTGCCGCCGTCCTCGCCAATCACCGTGTCGTAGCCCTGTGGCAGCTGCACGATAAACTTGTGCGCGTGCGCGCGCTTGGCCGCCTCGATAATCTGCTCGCGCGTGGCGTCGGGACAACCGTAGGCAATGTTCTGGGCCACCGTGCCCTCGAACAGCCAGGTGTCCTGCAGCACCATGCCAAAGGCGCGGCGCAGGCTTTCACGCGTGTAGTCGCGCGAGGAATGCCCGTCGACTACGATACGACCGGCATCGATATCGTAAAAGCGCAGCAGCAGATTGATGAGCGTCGTCTTGCCGCAACCCGTGGGACCGACCAGGGCAAACCGCATGCCGAGCTTGGCATCGATGCAGATGTCCTGCAGCAACTTACGGTCGGGCACGTAGCTAAAGTCCACGTGCTCAAAGGCGACCTCGCCCTTCGGAGCGGTGAGCTCAATGGCATCCACAGCGTCGGGCTCCTGCTCGCGCGCATCGAGCAGCGCGAACATGCGCCGCGCCGAGGCATAGGCCGTCTGGATCTGCGTGATGACGTTGGTGACCTCGTTGAACGGCTTGGTGTACTGGTTGGCGTAGGACAGGAAAATCTGCACGCCGCCCACCGTGAGCGCCGCGGGCACACCCGTGATCACGCCCACGCAGCCGATCACGGCAACCACGGCGTAGATGATGTTGTTGATAAAGCGCGTGCCGGGGTTGGACAGCGACCCCATAAACTGCGCGCGCTCGCCCGCCGTGTAGAGCTCGGCGTTGAGTGCATCGAAGCGCTGCTGCGCATTTGGTCCGTAGGCAAACGCATCCACAAGCTTTTGCTCGCCCACATACTCCTCGATATGACCGCCGAGCTGACCCTGAATGCGCTGCTGAGCCGTAAAGCTCTTGTTGGAGAGCTTGGCGATGGCACCGGCTGCAAAAATGGAAAGCGGCGTGACGAGCACCACCACAAGCGTCATGGTCAGGTTAATGGAGAGCATAAACGCGAGCGTGCCAACGATGGTGATGACGCCGGTAAAGAGCTGGGTAAAGCCCTGCAGCAGACCATCGCCCACCTGATCGACGTCGTTGACCACGCGGCTCATAAGGTCGCCATGGGCATGGCTGTCGATAAAGCTGAGCGGCATGCGGCTGAGTTTGTCGCTCGCCTCCACGCGCATGTCGCGCACCGTCTCGTAGGACAGGCGGTTGACGCAATAGCCCTGCAGCCACTGGAAAGCCGCGGCACCCACCACGACCAGCGCAAGCTTGGTGACAAGCGGCAGCAGCGCGTCAAAGTCCACACGCCCCGTCGCGACGATAAGGTCGATGCCCTCGCCGATAAGGATGGGCGTGTAGAGCTGCAGAATCACCGAGATGGCAGCGCTCACAAACGAGGCCGCAAAGGAAATACGGTGCGGACGCACATAGCCCAGCAAGCGGCGGGTCACCGCGCCCACGGGATAGCGCTCGGGGTCGCCGGGCCGGCGCGGGCCCTCGCCCAAGTCGTTGAGGTTATCGTTGCCGGACACGTTGGCCGTCATCGTGGCGACCGAGCCGGAGGAAGTGTACGGATTCATCTAGCAGCCCTCCTTTGCGCAGGTGCTTGCGGGGGCGGTTGGAGCGGACATGGCGCTTGGAGCGGACGCGGGGCTCGGGCCGGACAATGGCGTCGCGCTCCCCTGCTGGCCCTCGAGCTCCTCGCGGCGAAGCTGCGACTGGCAGATTTCGCGGTAGAGCTGGCAGTTTGCGTACAGCTCGTCGTGCGTGCCCAGGCCCGCGACCGAGCCGTGGTCGAGCACGCAGATCATGTCGGCATCGCGCACGGTCGAGACGCGCTGGCTCACGATGACCGTGGTCAGCGGCAACCCGCCCTCGGCGGCGCCGCGCACGCTGCGCTCGCGAATGGCATGGCGAAGTGCCGCATCGGTCTTAAAGTCGAGCGCCGAGGCGGAGTCGTCCATAATCAGGATCTGCGGCGAGCCCACCAGAGCACGCGCGATGGTCAGGCGCTGACGCTGGCCACCGCTGAAGTTCTTGCCGCCCGCCTCGACCGGGGCATCCAAGCCCTGCGGCTTGTTGCGCACGAACTCGCTCGCTTGCGCCATATCGAGCGCCGCCCAGAGTTCCTCGTCGGTCGCCGACTCGTCACGCCAGGTCAGGTTGCTGCGAATCGTACCGCTCACGAGCGACGCGCGCTGCGGAACGGTCGCGACCACATGGCGCAGCTGGTCGAGCGGCCAAGAGCGCACGTCGGCACCCATCACGTTCACGCTGCCGGTGCCCGCATCGTACAGGCGCGGGATAAGCGAGACGAGCGTCGACTTACCACTGCCCGTACCGCCGATAATGCCGAGCGTCTTGCCCAGCGGGAGCTCCAGAGTCACATCGTTGACGGCGTTGGCAGCGCCCGCACCAAAGGAAAAGCTCGCGTTGCTCAAGCCCAGCGCAGGAACTGGAGCGACATTGCCCGCCTCGCCCGGCTCGGGCAGTGCGACCGGCTCGTTGCCCTCGTCGGTGATACTCGGCACGCAATTGAGCACCTCGTTGATGCGCGACGCGCTGGCGCTCGCCTTAGTAAAGACCACGACCAAGTTGGCGACATACACGATGGAGGTGAGCGTCTGAGTCATGTAGTTGACGAACGCCATGACCTGGCCCTGCGTGAGCTCGCCCACGTTGACCTGGATGCCGCCCACCCACAGGATGGCGCACACGCCCAGGTTCATCACCAAAAACGTGACGGGGTTGAGAATCGACGAGAGCTTGCCCACGGCGATGGCGACATGCGCCTGGTCATCGGCCGCCTGGGCAAAACGCTCACGCTCGTGATCTTCGCGCACAAACGCACGGACCACGCGGGCGCCCGAAAGTCCCTCGCGGCAGATAAGCGCGATGCGGTCGAGCTTTGCCTGCAGCTGTTTGTAGTACGGAATGCAGCGCGCCATGACAAACCAAAACACCAGGCCGATGGCGGGCGTGCAGATTAAAAAGATGATGCCGAGCTTAAGGTCGATGGCAAGGGCCGCGACCATGGAGCCCACCGCCAGGAAGGGCCAGCGGATGAGCATGCGCACGCCCAACGCCACGGCGAGCTGCACCTGATTGACGTCGTTGGTAATGCGCGTGATGAGCGACGGCGTGCCAAAGCGGTCGAGCTCGGCATAGCTCAGCTTGTTGATATGCTCGTAGAGCGCGCCGCGAATGTCGGTACCCATGCCCTGCGAGGTGAGCGCCGCCATCTTTTGGCAGACGAGCGTAAACGAGATGCCAATCACAGCCATGGCGCCAAGCAGCATACCGTAGTGGACGACGGCGTTGACATCGTGCACACCGATGCCCTTGTCGATCATCTGCGCAATCACCAGCGGCGTAAGCAGGTCAAAGATCACTTCGATCAGCTTACACGCAGGACCAATCACCATATAGCGGCGAAACTTACCGCCAAAACGCCTGAGCAGCTCAATCATAAATAGGCGCTCCCTATCATCATCCACACTCAATTCGAATCATGATAGTACCGCCACCCCAAAAGAAGCGTAAACAACTCGTCATTTCTAACGGGATTCAGTTTTCAGAGGGGTATACGCGCACACCCAGCCAGTGTCGGGTCGACCACTTGGTATACTTACATTAGTGCTACCAAGTGAGTCGCCAACCCTTGAAATGAGGTGCCGAGATGAACGACATTCTCGCAAGAAGAGCAAGACGAGCAACCATGGGCATCGCCCTTTCCCTGGCACTTGCCGCGGGAATCGCCCCCGTAACGGCGATCGCGGCAGAAACCAGCGCCCCCACCGGTGCAGTTGCCTTGCAGACGGAAGACGCGGCCGCCGCAAAAGAAAAAGCGTATGCAGCCATGCAGGAAGCGCTCAAAAAACTCAAAGCAGCGGAGGACGCCGCAAGTCCCGAGAGAATTGCGGGAATCGATGATGACATTGCCGCATTTCAAGAACTCTACGACATGGTGGTGGCGGAAGCCGCCAAACGGAGGGAACCCCTTCCCGCCATGCAAGCGAACGTCGATGCAGCCCAAGCCAAATACGATGAGGCCCACAACCGGACAAGCGGCCTTCAGGCAGAATTAGATAAGGCACTTGAAGCACTCGGCGGCGAGGAGCCCAGCACAGCTATTAAGGAGCATATTAAGCAGTTGCGCATGGAGATCATGACGGCAGAAAGGCGAGAAGAATCTTGTGAAGATGATCTTCACCGCTATCAACGCCGGCTCGAAAGCCAGGAAAAACAGGTTCAGTATTTCGAAAGTGAGGCAAAGGAAGCTAAAGCCCACATCGACGAGGACATAGCCAAGCGAAATGCGCTCCTTAGCGATTTGGAAAAGGCGCAAGCGGCCTATGACGACGCCTGCAAGGCATACGAAGAGGCAAAGGCCGCGGCAGACAAGGCCACCTCGCCCGAGATAACGAAACCGACCGAGACGACAAAACCCTCCAGCTCAGCGCAGCCAGCCGAAACGGCACAGCCCGCCAGCTCGCTCGCGACCGACAAAGACGCCCCATCGAGCTCCACCAAGCAAGCAAATACGACCGCCGGCAAGCTCGCGAACACGGGCGACACAGCACCGAGCGCAATAGCACTCGCAGGAATCGCCGCCGCAGGCCTCGGAATAACCACCACAGCCACACGCCGCATCAAGAACTCAAAATAGCCGCCAGAGCATACCATCTTCGCCAATCCACAAACCCAGAGACAAAAAGAGGTCCGTTTCCCCACCTAGGGAAACGGACCTCTTTAACTGCAAAAATTCAAACAACAGCCCCGCCGCCTCTTAAACTACGTAGCCATCAATGCCCAGACAACGCCAGCGAGCAGCAAAAGGCACGGGATTAAATTATTCAGATAAATGTGACCCTTCAGGCGGTTTTGGTCGGCTACCCGCGAGTGCCGGCAGGGCGCTTGGTAGTCGAGCGATCCCGCAGGCGAAGCCGAGGACCA
>ENA-ORSR01002439-ORSR01002439.1-human-gut-metagenome-genome-assembly--contig:-NODE-2439-length-10436-cov-2.561121_pt1 | contig 10436 bp, 8 predicted proteins | sample MGYA00241901_ERZ509166 | MGnify/ENA primary metagenome ERZ509166 (study PRJEB26280, sample SAMEA2338860) | human gut metagenome | biome: human gut; feature: human-associated habitat; material: faeces... | reverse complement strand
CGCAATGCTTACAAGATCCTTAGTCTTGCTCGTCTGCCAGTTCCGACACTTCCGCTCATTATGATGAAAAACTTACGTGAAGCACATCACTTTTAGTATAATACTATAGAGTTTTTGAAATGTCAACTATAAATTTGAAAAAAGTGTGTGATATAAAATTGACAATTCTGTGAAACGTGATATACTAATAGAAAGTTTACAAGTAAACAAATGGAGGTGGAAAAATGAGCGCAGAGATGACAGTGGAAGGTATGATTTCTGTGTTTATGAAGATCAGGAAAGTGTATGCAGATGAGTTTGGGAGAATGTTGGGAAATGAGACATATTCTCCGAATGAAATATCAATTTTGCTGTTTTTGGCAAATAATCCTTCAATCGATACGAACAGTCAGTTATGTACATGTCTCGGCGTTTCCAAGGCGCTTGTATGCAGAAGTGTAGATGCGCTGCTGGGGAAGGAGATGATCATCAGTGTGGCAGATGACCATGATAAGAGAGTGCAGCATCTAAAGCTGACAGAACATGCACTTCCTGTGATCGAACAGCTTGGAGGAATCAAGCGGAAGATCGATCAGGAGATCCTTGAGGGGATTCCCGAAGAGGATATTGCAAATATGGCCAATACAATGGAGAAGATTTTTGCGCGATTTGAAGAACGGGCAAAAGGGAAGGAGTCATCATTATGAAACTGAAAATGTCAAAAGAGGTGGATCTGGGGAAGGAGCCGATCGGACACTTGTTGTTCGTACTGGCAGTGCCCTCTATTATCTCACAGGTGGTCAATGCACTTTATAATATGGTGGACAGGATGTATATCGGACATATTCCGGGAGAGGGTGCGGCAGCACTTACCGGACTTGGTGTATGTTTTCCGATTATTATGATCGTCTCTGCATTTGCGGCACTGATGGGAATGGGAGGCGCACCAAGAGCCAGTATTCTGATGGGAAAAAAGGATAATGAGGGTGCAGAGAAGATACTGGGAAACTGTTTTTCTGCACTGGTGATTACCGCTGTTGTTTTGACAGCTCTGGTGCTTGTATTTAAGCGTCCTTTACTGATGATGTTTGGCGCCAGTGAAAATACGCTGGGATACGCAGAAAGCTATCTGAACATTTATGCGGTTGGAACGATTTTTGTACAGCTGACACTTGGACTCAATGCATTTATCGCCGCACAGGGCTTTTCTAAGATCAGTATGATGACAGTTGTGATCGGTGCAGTGACAAATATTGTGCTGGATCCGATCTTCATTTTTGGATTCCATATGGGCGTGCGGGGAGCCGCTCTGGCAACGGTGCTCTCTCAGGCAATCAGCGCAGTCTGGGCAATCCGTTTCCTTTCTGGAAAAGATACGGTGCTGAGATTGAAAAAAGAGAATTTCAGAATTCGAAAAGATGTGATGGTTCCATGTATCGGGCTTGGGTTTGCGCCGTTTATCATGCAGTCTACAGAGAGTATTCTGGTATTGTGCTTTAACTCTTCTTTATTAAAATATGGTGGAGACCTGGCAGTAGGCGCCATGACCATCCTTTCCAGTGTGATGCAGTTTGCCATGCTGCCTCTGCAGGGGTTGACCCAGGGAGGACAGCCGATCATCAGTTATAACTTTGGAGCCAACAATCCAGAACGTGTGAGAAAAGGATTCCGTCTGCTGTTGTTGTCGTCAGTGATTTATGCGGCCTGTATCTGGGCAGTAGCAGAACTGCTTCCGGGTGTATTTGTTACGATCTTTACCAATGACTTGCAGCTGGCAGAATTTGCAAGATGGGCGATGCGTATTTATATGGCGGCAGTGGTACTGATGGGAGCACAGATTGCCTGTCAGCAGACGTTTATTGCGTTTGGAAATTCTAAAATTTCAGCGTTTTTGGCAATGTTTCGAAAGATCATCGTGTTGATTCCGCTGATCTATATCCTGCCGGTATTTCTGGAAGACAATGTACAGGCAGTGTTCCTGGCAGAGCCGATCGCAGACGTGATCGCGGTTGCGACAACATTGATCTTGTTTCGAAAAAACTTCAAAAAAGTACTGGCGGAAATGAAACAAAAATCAGAAACGCAAGATATCTGATTTTTTAAGCAAAATCGCCATGGAGGGTGATCGCCAGTCGTTACGAAAAGAAAACCACATGGATTTTATGAAATGCAGTGTATTTCACAGAAGGTCATGCGGTTTTTTCTGATTTCAGGATAAAAAAGAAACAGATGGGAAAACTAAGACAGAAAGGATCGGGAGGGCAAATCATGTTAGAAAAAGTAGATTTGACAATGAAGATGGAAAAAAGTGAATACAAGGCAAAAATGACTGCTTTGAAGCTGCAGATGGGAAAACTTCAGAGACAGTGTAAGGAAATGGGGCTTCCGATCATGATTGTATTTGAAGGATTTGATGCCGCAGGAAAAGGAATGCAGATCGGAAAACTGATTCAGAGTCTGGATCCGAGGGGATTTGAAGTATTTACGGTGAAAGAGGAGACAAAAGAGGAAGCGATGCACCCTTTTTTGTGGCGGTTTTGGACGAAGACACCGCAAAGAGGCCGGATGGCAGTATATGATGGAAGCTGGTATATTAAGGTGCTCAGTGACCGGTTTGAAAAGAAAATGCGAGAATCGGAAATAGAAAACTGCTATCGCTCGATCTGTTCCTTTGAAAAACAGATCACGGAGGACGGGACACTTCTGATTAAATTGTTTTTGGATATCGATCAAAAGGAACAGAAAAAACGGTTTGATAAACTCATGGAGTCTAAAGATACGGCGTGGCGTGTGACAAAGGCAGATCTGAAGAAAAATGAAAAGTATGATCAGTATCAGGAAATGATAGAAGAAATGCTGCAGAGGACAGATACGGAATATGCCCCCTGGACGATTGTGGAGGCTACAGACAGACGCTATGCAACAGTCAAAATCTACACCGTGATCACGCAGATGCTGACAGCAGGGATTGACAACAGGCGCAGGGAGATTGCAAGGGAGACGGCGGCAGAGGTGATCCGGGAAGCGGAAAAAGAGGCGTCTGAGAATAGAAGTCTGATAGATGGAGCAACAAAAGGGTTTCAGGAATCTGTGCTGGCAAAAGTGGACTTAAGTTTGTGTTGTGACAGGAAAACGTATCGGAAAAAGCTCAAAGAATATCAGAAAAAGATCGAGAAGCTGCATGGAGAGCTGTATCAGAAGCGCATTCCGGTGGTAATCGGGTTTGAAGGCTGGGATGCTGCCGGAAAAGGAGGAGCGATCAAGCGGCTGACAGAAAAGATGGATGCCAGGGGATATGTGGTGAATCCTACAGCGGCGCCGAATGATCTGGAGAAAGCACATCATTATCTCTGGAGATTCTGGAAAAACATGCCAAAGGACGGGCATATCGCAATTTTTGACAGAACCTGGTACGGCAGGGTGATGGTAGAGCGGATAGAAGGGTTTTGTACGCAGGAAGAGTGGAAACGGGCGTATAAGGAGATCAATGATATGGAAAAGGATCTCGCGGACGCAGGGGTTGTAGTTTTGAAATTCTGGATGCAGATTGACAAAAAAGAGCAGGAAAAGCGATTCAGACAGCGGCAGGAAAATCCGGAAAAGCAGTGGAAGATCACAGAAGAAGACTGGAGAAACCGTGAAAAATGGGAGCAGTATGAGGAGGCGGTCAATGAGATGCTGATCCGGACTTCCACAGAATATGCTCCATGGATCGTGGTAGAGGGAAATGATAAATATTATGCCAGATTAAAAGTGCTTGAGACGGTGATCGATGCACTGGAAAAAAGAATTTCAAAAAAATAAAGGAAAAGAGATGTGACCGCAGAATATAATAAGTGTAGGGGATTTTAAATGCTCAAAAATGAAAGAGAAGTAAGAGGCAGACATGTATTATTCGGAAGAAGTAATCGAAGAAGTAAGAACAAAAAATGATATTGTGGATGTGATCTCAGGATATGTGAGACTGCAGAAAAAAGGTAGTTCCTATTTCGGACTCTGTCCGTTTCACAATGAAAAGTCCCCCTCTTTTTCCGTAAGCAGAGAAAAGCAGATGTATTACTGCTTTGGCTGTGGAGCGGGAGGAAATGTATTTACATTTCTGATGGATTATGAGAATTTTTCATTTGTGGAAGCACTGAAGTTTCTGGCGGACAGGGCAGGTGTTGCACTCCCTGAGATGGAGTATTCAAAAGAAGCAAAAGCCAGGGCAGACAGAAAGACACAGCTTCTTGAGATCAACAAGCTGGCAGCGCAGTATTTTTATGTGCAGCTGAAGTCTGAACAGGGAAAGACGGCGCACGCATATCTGACCGGCAGGCAGTTGTCGGAGGAGACGATCAAGGCATTTGGTCTCGGATATTCCAGCAAGTACAGCGATGATCTCTTTCGTTACCTCAGAAAAAGGGGGTATACGGAAGATCTGATCCGTCAGGCGGGACTGATCAATACCGATGAGAAAAATGGTGTTTATGACAAATTCTGGAATCGGGTGATGTTCCCGATCATGGATGTGAACAACCGGGTCATCGGATTTGGCGGGCGTGTGATGGGAGACGCAAAGCCAAAGTATCTGAATTCACCGGAGACAGAGATCTTTGACAAGAGCCGTAATCTGTACGGACTGAACCGGGCGCGCACATCAAGAAAGCCGTATTTTCTGGTGTGTGAGGGCTATATGGATGTGATCGCGCTGCATCAGGCGGGATTTACCAATGCAGTGGCGTCACTGGGAACTGCATTGACGACCGGGCATGCGGCATTGATCAAGCGGTATGTTCAGGAAGTATATCTGACCTATGACAGCGATGAGGCAGGGACGAGAGCGGCGCTTCGGGCAGTTCCGATCTTGAAGGAGGCCGGGATCACTGCAAAGGTGATCCGGATGGATCCATATAAGGATCCGGATGAATTTATCAAGAATCTGGGCGCTGAGGAATTTGAACGCAGGATCGGAAATGCGAGAAACGGATTTATGTTCGGACTGGAGATGCTGGAGAAAGAGTATGATATGAATTCTCCGGAAGGAAAGACTGCATTTTTCCAGGAGGCTGCAAGGCGTCTGATCGGCTTTGAGGATGAACTGGAGCGGAACAATTATATTGAAGCGGTTGCGGGTACATATCGGGCCACAGTTGAGAGCCTGCAAAAACTGGTGGCAAAGATGGCGGTGAGAGAAGGAATGGCAAAGCCGGTGGAGCGTCCGAAGCAGGCCACAGGCAGCGATAAGCCGAAAGAAGACGGGGCGAAGATTTCCCAGAAAATTCTGCTTACCTGGATGATCGAGGACAGAAGACTGTTTGGAATCATTCAGAAGTATATCAGTCCGGAGGATTTTCCGGAACCTCTGTACCATACAGTGGCAGAATTTTTATATCACCAGTATGAGGAAGGAGAATTAAATCCCGCCAAGATCCTGAATCATTTTACAAAGGAAGAAGAACACCGGGAAGCAGCTTCGTTGTTTCATACGAAGATCCAGAAGCTGACGACCAAAGAGGAACGGGAAAAAGCACTGCAGGAGACAATCGTAAAAGTCAAGACACACAGTATCGATTACAGGACCATGCATCTGGAACCGACAGATATCATCGGACTTCAGAAGCTGATGGAGGAAAAGCGAAAACTGGATGACTTGAAGAAACTGCATATTTCTATTGAATAAGGATAAAATAAAACAAGACAGTCTGCGTTTGCTGCAGACAGAGGAAGGATGGACACATGGAAGAAAACATTCAGAAGTTTACGGAAAGACTCAGAGAACTGGTAGCACAGGGAAAGAAAAAGAAAAGTATACTGGAGATCCAGGAGATCAATGACTTTTTTGCGGATATGGAACTGGAAGCAGAACAGATGGAAAAGGTATTTGAGTATCTGGAAGCCAACAATATTGACGTATTGCGTATCAGCAGTGACGATGATCTGGACGTAGACATGGACGTGATCATGGCAGAAGAAGCGGATGATGTAGATATGGAGAATATTGACCTGTCAGTTCCGGACGGTGTCAGCATTGAAGATCCGGTCAGAATGTATTTAAAAGAGATCGGAAAAGTTCCGCTTTTAAGTGCAGACAGAGAGATTGAGCTGGCGCAGAGAATGGAGGAAGGAGATGAAGATGCAAAGAAAGAGCTTGCAGAAGCGAACCTTCGTCTTGTGGTCAGCATTGCAAAACGTTATGTAGGACGCGGAATGCTGTTTCTGGATCTGATCCAGGAGGGAAATTTAGGACTGATCAAAGCAGTGGAAAAATTTGATTATCACAAAGGATACAAATTCAGTACGTATGCTACCTGGTGGATCCGTCAGGCAATCACAAGAGCAATCGCAGATCAGGCGAGAACGATTCGTATTCCGGTGCATATGGTGGAGACGATCAACAAACTGATCCGTGTGTCCAGACAGCTTCTGCAGGAGCTCGGAAGAGAGCCGCTGCCGGAAGAGATCGCAAAAGAACTGGATATGCCGGTAGAACGTGTGCGTGAGATTTTGAAGATTTCCCAGGAGCCGGTATCTTTGGAGACACCAATTGGTGAGGAAGAAGACAGTCATCTGGGAGATTTTATCCAGGACGATAACGTACCGGTGCCGGCAGAGGCAGCAGCGCAGACACTGCTCAAAGAGCAGCTTGATGAAGTGCTGGATACACTCACAGAAAGAGAGCAGAAAGTGCTTCGTCTTCGTTTCGGAATGAACGACGGACGTGCCAGAACGCTGGAGGAAGTTGGAAAAGAATTTGATGTTACCCGTGAACGTATCCGCCAGATTGAGGCAAAAGCACTCCGGAAGCTGCGTCATCCAAGCCGCAGCCGCAAACTGAGAGACTATCTGGACTAAGATATGAGGAATGAATTATCAAAAAGACTGCAGGCAGTGGCTGACCTTGTGACAGTCAGGGAGTGTGTGGCAGATATCGGAACGGATCACGCCTATATTCCGATTTATCTGACAGAGCATAAAAAAGTAAAAAAAGCGTTTGCAATGGATGTGAACGAAGGTCCGCTGATCCGGGCAGAAGAGCATGTAAGAGAAGCCGGATTAAAAGAGAAGATCAAGATGCGCAGATCCAATGGCTTGGAAAAACTGTCTCCGGGAGAAGTGGAAGCCGTCATTATCGCGGGTATGGGCGGCGGACTTGTGATGAGGATTCTGACAGAGGGACAGGCTGTGGCAGAGACATTACAAGAGTGCATTTTGCAACCCCAGTCGGAGATCGCAAAGGTGCGGGAATTTCTTCTGCAGAACGGCTATCAGATCGTGCAGGAAGAGATGGTACTGGATGAAGGAAAGTACTATCCGATGATGCGTGTGGTTCCTTCAAAGGAAAGCGAAAGAGAGAAGTGGGATGAAACCCAGCTTCGATACGGAAAATTACTTTTGGAGATGCGCCACCCCATACTGGAGCAGTATTTAAAGAGAGAAGAACAGTTAAAAGCAGAGATTCTGGAAAAACTGGATCATCAGAGAGGGGAACATATCACAAAGAGACAGGCAGAACTCAAAGAGGAGCTTGTCTGCATCAGGAAAGGACTGAAGTATTATGCAGTGTAAAGACATTATGGCAATGATTGAGGGTACATATCCCAAGAGTGCTGCTCTGGGATTTGACAATGTAGGGCTGCAGGCGGGAAGAAGTGAAAAAGAAGTCCGCCGGATTTATCTGGCGCTGGATGCAACAGATGCGGTCATTGAGGAGGCGATTGCGCAGGAAGCGGACATGCTCATTACCCATCATCCGCTGATTTTTTCGCCGCTTAAGCATATTACGGATGAAGATTTTATCGGCCGCAGGCTGTTAAAGCTGATCCGCAGTGATATTTCCTATTATGCAATGCATACCAATTATGATGTGCTTGGCATGGCAGAGCTTTCCGGACAGATTCTGGGACTGACAGATACCGAAGTGCTGGATGTGACCATGAATACACAGACAAAAGAAGAGGGGATCGGAAGAGTGGGATCCCTTCCAAAAGAGATGACACTGGAAGAATGCTGTGTTTATGTGAAGCATAAATTAAAACTGGGATCGGTCAAGGTGTTTGGAGATATGAAGCAGCCGGTAAAAAGACTTGCGGTTTCTCCGGGATCCGGGAAAAGTGCCATTGCTCCGGCTGTCTCAAAAGGAGCGGATGTTCTTGTAACCGGAGATATCGGACACCATGAAGGTCTGGATGCGGCGGCACAGGGCGTTTCGGTGATTGATGCGGGACATTATGGGACAGAGTGTATTTTTATGGAAGATATGAAACGGTTTCTGGAAGAGAGACTTCCTGCAGCTAAAATCATCACCGCACCGGTCGTGCATCCGTTTCAGGTATTGTAAGATTCCAGACGGGAGGGCAGGCTTATGGAGAAAGAATTTTGTACCGTTCAGACAGGGGACAAGGTAAAGTGTTACGAGAGAGGAATTGCCTACAAGAAGATCGCAGAAGAATTTCAGGAAGAATACCCGGCCAAAATCGTACTGGCATTGGTGGACGGGACACGTCTTCAGGAATTGAACAAACGATTAAAGCAGGATTGTAAAATCGAATTTGTGACAGTGAAAGACCCGATCGGTTATGAGACTTATCGTCGAAGTCTCTGTTTTATGCTTGTCAAAGCAGTTCATGATGTCGGAGGACATGACAAGATCCGCAATGTGAAGATCCATTTTTCCGTCAGCAATGGGTATTACTGTACAATTGACGGAGATGTCGTTCTGGATCAGAAGTTTCTGGATCAGATTGATGCAAGGATGCATGAACTTGCAGAAGCCCAAATTCCGATCGAGAAGCGTTCTGTGCATACATCGGATGCAGTAGAGCTTTTTGGCAGACACGGGATGTATGACAAGGAAAGGCTGTTTGGATACCGGAGGGTTTCCAAGGTAAATATCTACCGGATGAATGAGTTTGAGGATTATTACTATGGATATATGGTGCCGGATTCCGGGTATTTAAAGAATTTTGCGCTGCATCTGTATGATGAAGGATTTGTACTCCAGATGCCGCTACGAAAGGAACCGGATGTAGTCCCGGCCTTTGAACCGCGTGAAAAGCTGTTCCAGGTATTAAAGAGCAGTGTGCAGTGGGGCGATCTTCAGAATATTGAGACAGTCGGAGCACTTAATGACATGGTCACAAAATATGATATGCGTGAGATCGTACTTGTGCAGGAGGCTTATCAGGAACGGCAGATCGCACAGATCGCTGCGCAGATTGCCGCGAAGCCGGAAACAAAGCTGGTGATGATCGCAGGACCGTCTTCATCTGGAAAAACAACGTTTTCACACAGGCTCTCCATTCAGCTTCGGACGCAGGGAATGAGACCGCATCCGATCGCAGTGGACAATTATTTTGTGGATCGGGAAAAAACACCCCGGGATGAGGATGGCAATTATAATTTTGAATGTCTGGAGGCCATTGACATCGAGCAGTTCAATAAGGATATGCAGGCACTTTTAGCCGGAGAGGCGGTGCATCTTCCAATCTTTGATTTTAAGAAAGGAAGCAGGAGCTATGACACGACTCCGACACAGCTGAAGGAACAGGATATTCTTGTGATCGAAGGAATTCACTGTTTGAATCCGGAGCTTTCCCGTCAGCTTTCATCAGACCGGAAGTTTAAGATTTACATCAGTGCTCTGACACAGTTGAATATTGATGAGCACAACCGGATTCCTTCTACAGACGGAAGACTGATCCGGCGGCTGGTGCGGGATGCCAGAACAAGAGGAACTTCTGCACAGAAAACGCTTGCAATGTGGTCGTCAGTCAGAAGAGGGGAGGAAGAGAATATTTTTCCGTATCAGGAAGAAGCGGATGTGATGTTTAATTCTTCCCTGTTGTATGAACTGGCTGTTTTAAAACAGTATGTGGAGCCTCTTTTGTTCGGAGTGGAAAAGGATTCACCGGAATATCTTGAGGCGAAAAGACTTTTGAAATTTTTTGACTATTTTATCGGAATCGGAAGTGACTATGTTCCGGCAAATTCGCTGCTCAGAGAATTTATCGGAGGAGGGTGCTTCCCGGTATAAGAGAAAAGAAGGGAAGAGACATGGGACAGAAGCGTAAAAAGATCAATGGAAAAGAGCTTGTACTGGATATTTCTTATGATATTGTGGGAAGTGTATTATATGCCCTTGGGATTTATACGTTTGCAAAAACGGCAGATTTTGCACCGGGCGGATTATCCGGTCTGGCGCTGATCATGAATCATTTATGGAGATTTCCGATTGGTATTACAACCCTTGCTCTGAATATTCCGCTTATCATTTTGAGCTTTAAGCTGGTAGGACGAAGGTTTATGTTCAAATCAGCAAGAACCATGATTGTTTGTACGATATTTCTGGATCTTATTTTTCCGTATACAAAGCCTTATACGGGAGAGCCGTTTATGGCGGCACTGTTTTCCGGTGTCTGCCTGGGAGCAGCGCTTGCGTTGTTCTATATGCGGGGATCCTCCTCCGGCGGTACCGA
>ENA-ORSR01002436-ORSR01002436.1-human-gut-metagenome-genome-assembly--contig:-NODE-2436-length-10445-cov-4.288739_pt1 | contig 10445 bp, 19 predicted proteins | sample MGYA00241901_ERZ509166 | MGnify/ENA primary metagenome ERZ509166 (study PRJEB26280, sample SAMEA2338860) | human gut metagenome | biome: human gut; feature: human-associated habitat; material: faeces... | reverse complement strand
GGGCGGTGGTGCTGATCGGCGGCGGTGCCGGTTATTACTTCAAGATTTACAAGCCGAAGCACGAAGCGCCGGACCTGGAGGACGACTACTGCGAATATGAGGACGAAGGGCCGGAGGAAATCGCAGAGGAACCCGAGGACGAGGATACCCCTCCGTGGGACGAGGACACGGAAGAACAGGAGGCCCGCCAGTGAATTTTACCAACAGCCCCTATGAGCGCATAATGGAAGAAGTCCCACGTTATGAGAAGCTCGCCCCACAGAAGGCCCAGAAGGATCGCCTTGTGTGGGGTGTTCTTATTGGAGGGGGATTACCTGTGTTTTCTGCTATCGAAAGCACCTCAAAAAGCAGCGCTAATAATGTTAGCATTTGGCCCAGAATAGAGCTTGATTTGCAAGGGGGGCTGAGCACAGTTTTAGCGGGGGCAATATGATTCCCTTACCCACCCTCGATCTTCTAAAATACTGCTAACATTTTGTTCCGGAGCAGAGGAGGTGCTGCGTGGAAAATTAAGCTGTAAAAGCACCCCATCTCCAAGGGTTTGCGGGCATAGTTTTAGAGCGGCTAATGCAATTTCCTTACTTGCTTATTTTGGACGAAACACCTTCCGCATCTGATGCGCCGAGGGGGCGAGTCAGAATCTCCGATAGTCTTTCTCTTTGGGACAATTTGTCCCAAAGTTAAGGCCCTTGGGCCGCAGATAATGCGCTGTGCGCCGGGTTTGGGGATGCTCCCCAACAAGCGTTTTTGCGGCCCCTCGGGCTGCAAAAATAGCAAGTGTGGCCACACTTGCCCTGCTTGCCGTTAGTGTACTCCCGGATAGTTCCTATGGATTTGGCGGGATTTATCCGCCTTTTCTTCGTTGACTTTTACTATAATTTATAGTATTATATTTTATAGTAAAGGAGGATGGTATTTGTGTCATCCATTGATTTAGTGATTCTGGGGATTGTGCTGGAAAAGCCCCAAAGTGCCTATGACATTCAAAAAGATATTGAGTACCACAATTTCTCCCGCTGGACAAAAATCAGCATCCCATCTGTCTACAAAAAAGTGCTCCAACTAAAAGAAAAAGGCTATCTTACGAGCGATGTGGTAAAGGGAGAGCGGTTTGCTGAAAAGGCAATTTACTCGATTACCGATGCCGGGAGAGCCTACTTTGAAACGCTGATGGATACTATCGCTGCACAGAATGTGCCGCTTACCTTTGACTTCAATGTGGTGATTACGAACCTCAACAAAATGGATCGCCCTCATGCCCAAGCGCTTGTCAGCAAGCTGCGGAAAAGTATTCTTGCATCTGCGGAAAAAAACGAGGGGTATGCACAGCAATATGCAGACATTCCCTTGGTAGGCCGGACAATCTTTGACCAACAGCGCCTTTTATATCAAGCGCTGTTAGCATGGTTGGATTCTTTTTCGGCCCAGTTTTCCGAAGAGGGAAACGCCCCGTAATGGCACGAAGTACCTTAACGGTATTCTTTGAAAATCCATTTTGGGTCGGGGTCTACGAGCGTATTGATGGTGATCGGTATGAGGTTTGCAAAATTACTTTTGGCGCGAAGCCAAAGGACTATGAGGTATGGGATTTCCTACTCAAAAATTGGAGCAAGCTGAAATTCAGTCCACCCATCAAAGCAGAACGAGTTGAGGAGCGGAAGATAAATCCCAAACGGATGCAGCGGGAGATCCACAGTAAGCTGCAGGAGACCGGGATTGGGACAAAGGCACAGCAGGCATTGAAATTGCAGCATGAACAAAACAAATTGGAGCGTAAAACCATAAGTCGTGAGCAGCGGGAAGCGGAAAAAGAACGGCAATATGAATTACGCCAGCAGAAAAAGCGGGACAAACATCGGGGCCGCTGAATGGAGTGAGCAACACGGAAAAAAGAGATTGGATTTTATGCCCAGCGTGCGGCAGCAAAACACGCCTGCAAATACGGTCAGATACCGAACTGATACACTTTCCTCTGTACTGTCCCAGGTGCAAGAAAGAGTCATTGATCAATGTAAAACAGCAAACGGTATTGGTTATCAAAGAGCCAGACGCTTTGACGCAGAGCCGATAACACAGGAGCAAGAGAGTTACTCGTTATTCGTGTTATGGGTGGATCTACTAGAAGATATGCGAATATTGGTGATGTAGTAGTTGCTACGGTCAAAGAGGCAACACCAGGCGGTGTTGTTAAAAAAGGTGATGTCGTAAAAGCTGTAGTTGTTCGTTCAGTAAAAGGCGCACGTCGTAAAGACGGTTCTTATATCAAATTTGATGAAAACGCAGCAGTTATTATTAAAGATGACAAAACTCCAAGAGGAACACGTATTTTTGGACCAGTAGCAAGAGAGCTTCGTGAGAAACAGTTCATGAAAATTGTTTCCTTAGCTCCGGAAGTATTGTAGGAGGACCAGGATATGGCAACCATGAAAATTAAAAAAGGCGATATGGTCAAAGTGATCGCTGGTAAAGATAAAGACAAAGAAGGCAAAGTTATTGCTGTAAATACAAAGAACAATACCGTTCTGGTAGAGGGTATCAACATGGTGACAAAACATGCAAAACCAAGCATGGCTAATCAGCAGGGTGGTATCATCCATCAGGAGGGACCTGTTGACATTTCAAACGTTATGTATCTTCACAAAGGAACAGCTACCCGCGTAGGTTTCAAGATGGATGGAGATAAAAAAGTACGTTTCGCAAAGAAAACAGGCGAAGTGATCGATTAATTGAAGAGAGGAGGCAAAACAGTTGAGCAGACTTAAAGAACAGTACCAGAATGAGATCGTAGATGCTATGATCAAAAAATTTGGATATAAAAATATCATGGAAGTGCCGAAGCTCGATAAGATCGTTGTAAACATGGGCGTTGGCGAAGCAAAAGAGAACGCAAAATTATTAGAAGCTGCAATCAAAGATATGGAGACAATCACAGGTCAGAAAGCAGTTCCTACAAAAGCTAAAAACGCGATTGCAAACTTCAAGATCAGAGAAGGAATGGCAATCGGTTGTAAGACAACACTGCGTGGCGAGAAGATGTACGAGTTTATGGATCGTTTAATCAACCTTGCATTACCGCGTGTACGTGACTTCAGAGGTGTTAACCCGAATGCATTTGACGGCCGTGGAAACTATGCCCTTGGTATCAAAGAGCAGTTAATCTTCCCGGAGATCGAGTATGATAAAGTTGATAAAGTTCGTGGTATGGATATCATTTTCGTTACCACAGCAAAAACAGACGAAGAAGCTCGTGAGTTATTGACATTGTTCAATATGCCGTTCGCCAAATAATAGGAGGGAATTTTAATGGCTAAAACATCTATGAAAGTAAAACAGCAGCGTAAACCAAAGTTCTCTACCAGAGCTTACACACGTTGCAAAATTTGTGGACGTCCACATTCTGTTTTAAGAAAATACGGAATCTGCAGAGTATGTTTCCGTGAATTAGCTTACAAAGGACAAATCCCAGGAGTGAAAAAAGCTTCTTGGTAGACTGAAAGCAACTTAGTGAAAACTAGGATATCCGTAGTAGAAGTGGTCGGTTTTCACCGGCTGCATCTGAAGGATGTAACAATAAAAGCAAAGAATAAGGAGGCAACTTCAAATGACTATGAGTGATCCAATCGCAGATATGCTTACAAGAATTCGTAACGCAAACACTGCTAAACATGATACAGTAGATGTTCCAGCGTCTAAAATGAAAATCGCTATTGCTGATATTCTTTTAAACGAAGGATACATTACAAAATATGACATCGTAGAAGACGGAAGCTTTAAGACAATCCGTGTTACATTAAAATACGGTGCAGACAAAAATGAAAAAGTTATTACAGGTCTTAAGAGAATTTCTAAACCGGGACTTCGTGTATACGCAAGCAAAGACGAACTTCCAAAGGTTTTAGGCGGACTTGGAACAGCTATCATTTCAACAAATCAGGGTGTTATCACAGACAAAGAGGCTAGAAAACTTAACGTAGGTGGAGAAGTTTTAGCATTTGTTTGGTAGCCCGAAAGCAACTGAAAACAGAGAAGCCATAGCCGCTTCTCCGAAAATTTAAGTGTAGGAGGTAAGGGTATGTCACGTATAGGAAGACTGCCAGTAGCAATTCCAGCAGGTGTAACTGTTGAAATCGCTGAGAACAACAAAGTGACTGTAACAGGTCCAAAAGGAACTCTTGTAAGAGAACTTCCAGTAGAAATGGAAATCAAAAAAGAAGGCGAAGAAGTTGTAGTAACAAGACCAAGTGATTTAAAGAAAATGAAAGCTTTACATGGTCTTACAAGAACACTGATCAACAACATGGTTGTTGGTGTTACTCAGGGATATGAAAAAGTTCTTGAAGTAAACGGTGTTGGTTACAGAGCCGCAAAATCAGGAAACAAATTAACATTAAACTTAGGATACTCTCATCCAGTAGAAATGATCGATCCAGAAGGTGTTGAGACAGTACTTGACGGACAGAACAAAATTACTGTAAAAGGTATCGATAAAGAAAAAGTAGGCCAATACGCAGCTGAAATCAGAGATAAGAGAAGACCGGAACCATACAAAGGTAAAGGTATTAAATATGCTGATGAAGTTATTAGACGTAAAGTTGGTAAGACTGGTAAAAAATAATTAAGGAGAGTGTGAAGATGGTTAGTAAAAAATCAAGAAGCGAAGTTCGTGTAAACAAACATAGAAAATTACGTAACCGTTTCAGCGGAACTGCTGAAAGACCACGTTTAGCTGTGTTTAGAAGTAATAATCATATGTATGCTCAAATTATTGACGATACAGTTGGAACTACTCTGGTATCAGCATCTACTGTACAGAAAGATGTAAAAGCAGAATTAGAAAAAACTAACAACGTTGATGCAGCAGCATATTTGGGAACTGTAATTGCTAAAAAAGCAATTGAAAAAGGTATTAACACTGTTGTCTTTGACAGAGGTGGATTTATCTACCAGGGAAAAATCAAAGCGTTAGCAGATGCAGCTAGAGAAGCTGGATTAGAATTCTAGGAGGAGGAACACACATGAAACAAAATCGTATTGATGCTAGTCAATTAGAACTAACAGAAAAAGTGGTATCAATCAAACGTGTTACCAAAGTTGTTAAAGGTGGTCGTAACTTCAGATTCACAGCTTTAGTAGTTGTTGGTGATGGAAATGGCCATGTTGGTGCAGGTTTAGGAAAAGCTACTGAAATTCCGGAAGCAATCCGCAAAGGAAAAGAAGATGCTATGAAAAAACTCATTTCTGTTTCCTTAGATGAAAACGAAAGTATTACACATGATTTGATTGGTAAATTCGGAAGTGCTTCAGTATTACTGAAAAAAGCTCCGGAAGGTACTGGAGTTATCGCCGGAGGACCGGCTCGTGCGGTAATTGAGCTTGCAGGTATCAAAAATATCCGTACAAAATCATTGGGATCTAACAATAAACAAAACGTAGTACTTGCTACAATTAATGGATTAAGTCAGATCAAGACTCCAGAAGAAGTAGCTAAGCTTCGCGGTAAATCTGTAGAAGAAATCTTAGGCTAAGGAGGAGATTGAAAATGGCAAATTTAAAAGTTACATTAGTAAAATCTACAATCGGTGCTGTACCAAAACACAAAAAAACAGTTGAAGCTTTAGGTCTTAAAAAACTGAACAAAACAGTTGTTTTACCAGATAACGCTGCAACAAGAGGAATGGTACAACAAGTAAGACATTTAGTAAAAGTAGAAGAAGTATAAGAAAAAGATAAGGAGGTGTCACGATGGACTTATCAAACTTAAGACCAGCAGAAGGATCAAAACATAGTGATAATTTCAGAAGAGGCCGTGGACACGGTTCTGGAAATGGTAAAACTGCCGGAAAAGGACACAAAGGTCAAAAAGCACGTTCAGGCGGCACAAGACCAGGGTTCGAAGGTGGACAGATGCCATTATATAGAAGAATACCAAAAAGAGGTTTCACTAACAGAAATACAAAAGAGATCGTTGGTATTAACGTAAGCGCATTAGAAGTATTTGAAAACGATACAGTTGTTTCAGTAGAAACTCTTATTGAAGCTGGTATTGTGAAAAATCCTAGAGATGGAGTAAAAATTCTTGGAAACGGAGAGTTAACTAAGAAACTTACAGTTCAGGCAAACGCATTTAGTGCAAGTGCAGCAGCTAAAATTGAAAGTCTTGGTGGAAAAGCTGAGGTGATCTAATGTTAAAGACATTTCGGAAAGCATTTCAAATAGAAGAGATTCGAAAGAAAATTTTCTATACATTTGCAATGCTGTTCGTTGTTAGACTTGGATCACAACTGCCTACACCGGGAGTGGATCCAACTTTTATTCAAAATTTCTTTGCAAATCAAACTGGGGAAGCGTTTAATTTTTTTAACGCTTTCACAGGTGGTTCATTTGAACAAATGTCAATATTCGCTTTGAGTATTACACCTTATATTACATCATCTATCATTATGCAGCTTCTTACAATTGCGATTCCAAAATTGGAAGAGATGCAAAAAGATGGTGAAGAAGGAAGAAAGAAAATTGCAGCATTTACACGTTATGTGACAGTTCTTTTAGCTTTAATCCAGTCAACAGCTATGGCGGTTGGATTTGGACGCAGCGGATTACTTGTAGAATATAACTTTGTAAACGCAGCAATCGTAGTACTTACATTGACAGCTGGTTCCGCATTCTTGATGTGGATTGGAGAGAGAATTACAGAAAAAGGTGTTGGAAATGGTATTTCTATCGTACTTTTGATTAATATTCTTTCACGTATTCCAGATGACTTTAATACATTATATACTCAGTTTATGAAGGGAAAGAGCCTTGCAACAGCAGGATTAGCGGCGTTGATTATCGTAGCAATCATCCTTGCAGTTATTGTGTTTGTTATTTTCCTTCAGGATGGACAGAGAAAAATCGCAGTTCAATATTCACAGAAAATTCAAGGAAGAAAAAATGTGGGGGGACAATCTACATTCATTCCGTTGAAAGTGAATACAGCAGGAGTAATTCCGGTTATTTTTGCATCTTCTTTAATGCAGTTCCCAATCGTGATCGCATCTTTCCTTGGAAAAGGTGATGGAGACGGTATCGGAGGTGAGATTTTAAGAGGATTAAATTCAAATAACTGGTGTAATCCAGAGAATATCAAGTATTCATGGGGATTGATTGTATACATTATCTTGACAATTTTATTTGCATATTTTTATACATCAATTACATTTAATCCATTGGAAATTGCGAATAATATGAAAAAGAGCGGTGGTTTTATTCCAGGTATCAGACCAGGAAAACCAACTGTAGATTACTTAGCAAAGATTTTGAAATATATTATTTTTATAGGTGCTATTGGATTAGTGATTGTACAGGTAATTCCATTCTTCTTTAATGGAGTTTTTGGAGCACAGGTTTCGTTTGGTGGAACTTCTATCATCATCATTGTAGGTGTTGTGTTAGAGACGCTAAAACAAATCGAATCACAGATGCTTGTACGTAACTACAAAGGATTTTTGAATAGTGGAAAAGGTTCTGTAAGCAGTAACAGCTTCCTTGGATACTAAAAACATAAGTAGGCAAGTAATTGTTTAGCTATTTAGCTCGTTGAATTTCAGTCTTGGTAGGATAGAAGTTCAGCGAGTTAAAATGCTATATGGATATTTTTATGGAGGAAAGCATATGAAAATTATAATGTTAGGTGCACCCGGTGCGGGAAAAGGGACACAGGCAAAGAAAATTGCTGAAAAGTATTCGATTCCTCATATCTCCACAGGAGATATTTTCAGAGCAAATATTAAAAACGGAACCGAGCTTGGAAAGAAAGCAAAGACATATATGGATCAGGGACTTTTAGTGCCGGATGAACTTGTTGTAGATTTGGTCGTAGACCGCGTAAAACAGGATGACTGTAGTAATGGTTATGTCTTAGATGGTTTCCCGAGAACAATTCCTCAGGCAGAGGCACTTGACAAAGCTTTGGCAGCGATGGGAGAAGCGATGGACTATGCAATCAATGTGGAAGTTCCAGATGAAAACATTGTCCGCCGTATGTCAGGACGCAGAGCATGTGTTGACTGCGGTGCTACATATCATATTGTATATGCACCTACAAATGAAGAAAATATATGCGATAACTGTCATGGAGAATTGATCTTAAGAGAAGATGACAAGCCAGAGACAGTACAGAAACGTCTGAATGTATATCATGAGCAGACACAGCCATTGATTGATTATTATACAGAAAAAAATATTTTAGTAGAAGTAGATGGTACTGTAGATATTGATGAGGTATTTGCTGCTATCGTAAACGTGTTAGGAGCGTAAACGTTATGCCAGTTACAATAAAATCAGCAAGAGAAATTGAATTGATGAAGGAAGCCGGAAGAATCTTGGAGATTGTTCACGATGAATTGGGGAAAGCATTACATCCGGGAATGACAACACTTGATATAGACCGTTTGGGAGAAGAGATTATACGCAGCTATGGATGCGAGCCTTCTTTTTTGAACTATAACGGATATCCGGCATCCATCTGTGTTTCTGTAAATGATGAAGTTGTTCATGGAATTCCAAGTGCGAAACGAGTCCTGAAGGAAGGCGACATCGTAGGTTTGGATGCAGGCGTTATTTATAAAGGTTACCATTCAGATGCGGCAAGAACCCATGGAATCGGAGAGATCAGCAAAGAGGCAAAGGACTTGATCCAAGTGACAAGAGAATGTTTCTTTGAGGGAATAAAGTTTGCAAAAGAGGGCAACCATTTATTTGAAATTTCTTCCGCAATCGGCAGATATGCAGAGGAACGTGGATACGGCGTAGTTCGTGATCTGTGTGGACACGGCATCGGAACAAAGCTGCATGAGGCTCCGGAAATACCAAATTACGAAATGAACCGAAAGGGAATGAAACTTCGAAAAGGAATGACTTTAGCGATAGAACCGATGATCAACATCGGAGGTTATGCCGTCAACTGGCTGGACGATGACTGGACAGTTGTGACAAGAGACGGTTCGCTGTCAGCACATTATGAAAACACAGTACTGATCACAGAAGACGAACCAATACTTTTGACCTTATCGAAGTAAAAGAGGATGCAGTATGGAAAAATATGAAGTTGGAATGCTTGCAAGATCCAAAGCCGGACATGATAAAGGGCATGTGTATGTGATACATCAGGCGGATGAAACATATGTATATTTAATAGACGGTTCCGGCAGAAAACTTGAGAACCCGAAAAAAAAGAAAAAGAAACATGTACAGCTCATATGTGAAAAGTATGAGCTGTCCGGAATGGACGATGTTGCAATAAAGCGAATACTAAAATTATTTGATAAGGAAACAGGGAGGAATTAGAAATGTCAAAAGCTGATGTAATTGAAATTGAAGGAACAGTAGTAGAAAAATTACCAAATGCAATGTTTAAAGTAGAATTAGAAAATGGCCATCAGGTCTTAGCACATATTAGTGGAAAGCTTCGCACAAACTTTATCAAGATCCTGCCGGGAGATAAAGTAACTTTAGAGCTGTCTCCATATGATTTGACAAAAGGAAGAATTACTTGGAGAGATAAATAAAAAAGTATTGACTTTAAATAAAAAATAATGCTATAATGTAAAACGAACGTTTTCTAGTATCTAATATTAGAAAACGTGGTAAATACAGGCAAAGCAGTGGATGAAAGGAGGATTTGACGTGAAGGTTAGATCATCAGTTAAACCAATTTGCGAAAAATGCAAAATCATTAAAAGAAAAGGAAGCATCAGAGTAATCTGTGAAAATCCGAAACACAAACAAAGACAAGGATAATTATCGTTGTCGATTTTGTGCGTGAGAGCACAAACATTATTTAGGCGGCTGTAGTGTGACACGCCAGGCGGTGTTGAAACACTATTAATATACAGGGAAACTATTCCTCGATGTATATTGCTTATAATACCCGGTGTCATTTCCGGGAAAGGCTGTAGTATCTAGCAGCTGGGTACGTTATGATGTACCCCAATTTGAGACAATATTAACCAATGGGAATAAATATCTGCACACATTTCAGGCGATATTTTATCGGGCTGCAGTTATTTATTTACTAAAATTCAAGATGGAGGAAAATTACATGGCTCGTATTGCTGGTGTAGACTTACCAAGAGACAAACGTGTAGAAATCGGTTTGACTTACATCTACGGAATCGGTAGAGTAAGCGCAACAAAAATTTTAGAGGCAGCTGGAGTAAATCCAGATACTCGCTGTAGAGACTTAACAGACGAAGAAGTAAAACAGATTAGTGCTGTTATCGATGAAAGCTATCAGGTAGAAGGTGATCTTCGTAGAGAGATTGCTTTAAACATCAAGAGATTACAGGAAATCGGATGCTACCGTGGTATTCGTCATAGAAAAGGACTTCCTGTTCGTGGTCAGAAGACAAAGACAAACGCAAGAACAAGAAAAGGTCCTAAGAGAACTGTAGCAAATAAGAAGA
>ENA-ORSR01002428-ORSR01002428.1-human-gut-metagenome-genome-assembly--contig:-NODE-2428-length-10478-cov-7.296652_pt1 | contig 10478 bp, 7 predicted proteins | sample MGYA00241901_ERZ509166 | MGnify/ENA primary metagenome ERZ509166 (study PRJEB26280, sample SAMEA2338860) | human gut metagenome | biome: human gut; feature: human-associated habitat; material: faeces... | reverse complement strand
GAAGCTGCGGCCCACAGGTGCGCTGTGCGCTGCATCCAGCACAAGGGGTGCGGCAAGGGTGCCGTCGCTGTGGCGGATGTGCAAAGTGACGCTGCACCCGGCCCATTCCGCAGGCAGCTGGAACACCAGCCGGTCCACGCCCTCGGCGTTCTGTGCGCCCAGGTGCAGCCGGGCGGGCTGGGCTGTGAATTCGGTGCCGCCCAGCGTGCGGGGAGTGATCTTGATCTGCATAAAAAACCTTCCTTTCTTCTTTTTGACCCCATTGTACCGGTTTGTGGCAGGGCACGGAAGCGCGGTCTTTTTTTATGGTGTTTTTTACCTTTCGGCATTTTGCTGGAAGCCGTTTTTTGAGAGAAACTGCGGAGAAACTCCCCGCTATTTCCGGCAGGGAAACAGCGGGGAATTTGTGCCGCAAAATGTCGGATTACGCATGATTGATGCGCCGGAATGTGCAAAAGAGCCCGGCGATTTCTCCCCCGGAAACAGACTTGAAATGTTAAAAAATTATGAACGAATACGACCAATTTTTAGGGAAAATTTCAGAAGGAAACGCCCGAAATCATTCTGAATCAGGGAAAACAATGTACAGATTGCACAAAAAACTATGTGAAGCAATTGTCAAACTGAATCACACGGATTTGACAAATGGGCCGTCGTCTGCTAAAATAGTGCCCGCTCAACGGATCATACACACGTTGGAGCGTCTAAATTTTATTTCTCAGGAAGTAAAACGCCGTATAAAAAGACGGCCCTTTGCAGGGAAAAATGCCCTGCGCTTTGCGGGCAAAGGAAGAGCCCGCCGCATTCCAAAATGATGAAAAGAGAGGAGTTGTCTCGTATCGCTTCCGTCAAATTTCAAAAAGCATTGTCTGACCGCGCTCGTGCGGTCACACCCCGTGTGCTGGCGTTCTGCGTCATGGCGGTGAGCCTTGTGTTCACTTTGGCCGTGACCGCCGCGAATCTGCGGCTGACCTACGTCACCGACTCCGATGGTGCGCGTCAGCTGGTGGTCAGCAGTGAGACTGACCCTGCCCGCGTCATGAGCCTTTCCGGCATTGAGGCCGAAGAGGGCGACCACGTTTACTACACCGCGTTCAGCGGCAATCTTGCCACCCTGAACATTGAGCGGGCCTTCACCGTGAACATCCAGGCCGACGGCCAGGAGTACCCGGTGAAGATGGCCTTTGGTACCGTTGCCGAGGCGCTGGAGCGCGCCGGCATCACCCTGGAGGCAGATGACTACACCGAGCCTGCGCTGGATCAGCTGGTCACTGCGGGCAGTGAGATCACGGTGCACCGGGTGGACTACCAGGACAAGGTGGAGACCCAGACCATCCCCTACGACACCCAGTATGTCTACACCAGCCTGTACTTCCGCAACACCGGCCGGGCCACCACCCTGCAGCATGGGGCGGAGGGCCAGCAGACCGTGACCACCCGCGAAAGGTATGTGGACGGCGAGCTGGAAAACAGCATGGTGGTGGATGTGACCACCACGGTGGAGCCCACCGACCATGTCGTCAAGACCTATGGTGCCGGTGCGCCCGTTTCTCCCCTGACCGGGCCGGACGGCACCACCAACGCCCCCGCCTCGTACAGCCAGGTCCTCACCGGCAAGGCCACGGGCTATTATTCCCGCACGGGCAAGGGCTCGTCGGGCCTGGGCCTGGGCTACGGCACGGTTGCCGTTGACCCCAGCGTCATCCCCTATGGCACGCTGCTGTACATCACTTCCACGGACGGCAGCTTTGTTTACGGTTATGCCGTTGCCACCGACACCGGTATCGCGGTGCAGAAGGGCCAGATCCTGGTGGATCTGTTCTATGAGACCTACGCAGAGTCGGTCATCAACGGAGCCATTCAGGTCAACGTTTACGTTGTAGGCTGAACCGCATAGCACACGGAAAAATTTGAAAAAGCACCCGCTTCAGTTTCCTGGATTTGCAGGAAAAATGAAGCGGGTTTTTTCTTTTTATCCCATATTCTGTAAAGTTTGCCGAGAATTCTTGTGTAAAATTGGATAAGTTGACTACAATGGAAAAATATTGACGAAAAGATTATGGTAGATTTTGACGGAAAGCCCTTGAAAAATCGGACAAAATTCTTTAATATAAGAGAGTACAAAGGTATAGGCTCACTGCGGCCTGTACGGGGAGGAGCTGTTTATGAGACCGACGGAAGAAAAGATCCAGAAAGATCCCTCGGATCTGCCGATTTATCTGTTCAAGCAGGGCAACAACTGCGAAGCATACCGTTACTTTGGTGCACACCTTGAGACCCGCGCCGGAGAGTCCGGTGTGGTGTTCCGTGTTTGGGCACCCCATGCAGCCGCCATCAGTGTGGTGGGCGATTTCAACAGCTGGAAGCCGGGCAGCCACCCGATGCGCAAAGTGGACGGGGATTCTGTCTGGGAGCTGTTCATTCCCGGCGTAAAGGAATACGATGTCTACAAATACTGTGTGACCACCCGGGGCGGCGACCTGCTCTACAAGGCCGATCCCTATGCGTTCCACGCGGAGACCCGGCCCTCCAACGGCAGCAAGGTCTACGATATCACCGGCTTTGCCTGGCACGATGATGCCTGGCAGGCTGCTCAGAAAAAGGCGGACGTGATCAACGGCCCGATGAACATCTACGAGATGCACGCGGGCAGCTGGAAGCTCAAGGGGGAGAAGGTTCCATATAACTATTCCGAGCTGGCCGACGAGCTGATCCCCTACATCCGGGAGATGGGCTACACTCATGTGGAGCTTCTGCCCGTGATGGAGTATCCCTTCGATGGCAGCTGGGGCTACCAGGTCACGGGTTATTTTGCCCCCACCAGCCGCTACGGCACCCCCAAGGACTTCATGGCCTTTGTGGACAAGATGCATGAGGCCGGCATCGGTGTCATCATGGACTGGGTGCCTGCCCACTTCCCGAAGGATGGCTTCGGTCTGTACAACTTTGATGGAGAGGCCTGCTATGAGGACCCCAACCCCAAGCGCGGCGAGCATAAAGAGTGGGGCACCATGGTGTTCGATTTCGGCCGCAGCGAGGTGCAGAGCTTCCTGATCTCCAGCGCCCTGTACTGGCTGGAGCAGTACCACATCGATGGTCTGCGCGTGGATGCCGTGGCCTCCATGCTGTATCTGGATTACAACCGCAAGCAGGGCGAGTGGGAGCCCAATAAGGATGGCGGCAAGGAGAACCTGGAAGCAGTGGCTTTCCTGCGCAAGCTGAACGATACAGTTCTGGGCCGCCACCCCCACAAGTACATGATCGCGGAGGAGTCCACCGCATGGCCCATGGTCACCAAACCGGCCAGCGACGGCGGCCTGGGCTTCAACTTCAAGTGGAACATGGGCTGGATGAACGACATGCTCAGCTACATGAAGACCGACCCGCTCTTCCGTGCGGGCAACCACAACAAGGTCACCTTCAGCTTCTTCTATGCCTTCAGCGAAAACTTTGTGCTGCCCATCAGCCACGACGAAGTGGTGCACGGCAAGGGCAGCCTGATCAACAAGATGCCGGGCGAGTACGAGGCTAAGTTTGCCAACCTGCGCACCTTCTTCGGCTACATGATGGCCCACCCCGGCAAGAAGCTGCTGTTCATGGGACAGGAGTTTGGCCAGTTCACGGAGTGGAACGAGGAAAAGCAGCTGGATTGGATGCTGCTGGACTACGACAAGCACACCGAGCTGCAGAACTACGTCAAGACCCTGAACGCCTTTTATAAAGAGCACCCCGCCTTCTGGCAGATCGATTACAGCTGGGAGGGCTTCCAGTGGATCGTGCCCGATGACTCCAAGCAGAGCGTGATCGCCTTCCTGCGCAAGGACGCAAACGGCAAGCAGATCCTGGTGGTCTGCAACTTCAACCCCGTCCTGCGCGAGGGCTATACCCTGGGCGCACCCGTGGCCGGTACCTACAAGGAAGTGCTGAACAGCGATGACGAGGCCTTCGGCGGTTCCGGCGCGGTCCATAACAAGTCCGTGCGCACCCACAAGAAGCCCCTGCATGGCTTTGAGCAGAGCATTACCATCACCCTGCCGCCCATGAGCACCCTGTATTTTGAGGTGCCCACCAAGCGCACCCGCAAGGCAGCAGATCCGGCCAAGACGGCCGATACCGTGAAAAAGACCGCTGCCAAAAAGACAGCCGCCAAGACCACGAAGACCGCCAAGGCTGAGCCTGCCGTGAAGGAGAAAAAGCCCAAAAAGACCTCCACCCGCAAGGCAAAGGCAGAAGCAGAACCTGCACCGGAAAAGGCCCCGGCCAAGCGCGGCCGGAAGCCCAAGGCAGAAGCCGCTGCCGCACCGGAAAAGGCACCCGCCAAGCGGGGCCGCAAACCCAAAGCCGAGCCCGCTGAAGCTGCCCCCGCGGCAGCCGAAAAGCCTGCCCGCAAGCCCCGCGCCAAAAAGGCCGCCAAGACCGAGGCGTGACCGGGGCGCATCCGCACAACACAGTCAAACCATTTCCAAATCCAATAAATCCGGAAATGTGTAAAAGGGGAGAATAAAGCTATGGCAAAAGAAATTGTGGCAATGATCCTTGCCGGCGGACGTGGCTCGCGCTTGTACGCGCTGACACAGAAAACGGCAAAACCTGCAGTGGGGTTCGGCGGCAAATACCGCATCGTGGACTTCCCGCTGTCCAACTGCGTCAACTCCAACATTGATACTGTGGGCATCGCAACCCAGTATCAGCCCCAGAAGCTGAACGAGTACATCGGCAACGGTCAGCCCTGGGATCTGGACCGCCTGTACGGCGGCGTGCACACCCTGCCCCCCTACGAGCAGGCAAAGGGCACCGACTGGTACAAGGGCACTGCAAACGCCATCTACCAGAACATCAGCTTCATCGACAGCTATGATCCGGAGTACGTCATCATCCTGTCCGGTGACCAGATCTGCAAGCAGGACTACGCCGACTTCCTGCGCTTCCACAAGGAAAAGGGCGCGGAGTTCTCCGTGGCTGTCATGGAGGTCGATTGGAAGGAAGCTTCCCGCTTTGGCCTGATGGTGGCAGACGAGAACGATAAGATCACCGAGTTCCAGGAGAAGCCCCCGGTTCCCAAGTCCAACCTGGCTTCCATGGGCATTTACATCTTCAACTGGGATGTGCTGAAGAAGTACCTGGAAGAGGACGAGGCTGATCCCAACTCCAAGAACGACTTTGGCATGAACATCATCCCCGCTCTGCTGCGGGATGGCCGCAAGATGTATGCTTACCACTTCAACGGCTACTGGCGTGACGTGGGCACCATCGACAGCCTGTGGGAAGCCAACATGGAAGTGCTGGACCCCGAGAACTCCGGCATTGATATCTTCGACAAGAAGTGGAAGATCTACAGCCGCAACCCCGTGCTGCCCGCCCAGAAAATTGGCCCCCGCGCCGTGGTGCAGGATTCCCTCATCACCGAGGGCTGCCAGATCTATGGCCGCGTCACGCACTCTGTCCTGAGCGCAGGCGTTACCGTGGAAGAGGGCGCTACCGTTGAGGATGCTGTCCTGATGGATGGCGTTGTGGTCAAGGCAGGTGCCGTGGTCAAGCGCTGCATCCTGGCTGAGGACGTTGTGGTGGGTGCCGGTGCCAAGATCGGCGGCGAGGGCCCCATTGCACATGTGGGTACCGGCCTTACCGTTGGCGCAGGCGCTACCGTAAAAGAGGGTGCCAAAGTATTTGATTCCGTCAAGGAGGGCGAGGAAGTATGCTGAGCCAGAACAACAATGCGTTGGGCATCATTTTCCCCAACAGCTATGATAACACCGTACCGGAGCTTGTGACTGAGCGCACCATGGCTTCGATCCCCTTTGCAGGCCGTTACCGCATGGTGGACTTTATGCTGTCCAGCATGGCAAACTGCGGCATCTCCAATGTCTCCATCGTGGTGCGCAAGAACTACCACTCCCTGATGGATCATCTGGGCACCGGCCGTGAGTGGGATATGGCCCGCCGTCACGGCGGCCTGAACATCGTGCCTCCCTTTGCAGAAAAGGGCGTGCGCATCTATTCCGGCCGTGTGGAGGCTCTGGGCTCCATTCTGAGCTACCTGGAGAACCAGAAGGAGAAGTACGTTGTGATGAGCGATGCCAACATCGCCATCAACTACGATTTCAACGCCCTGCTGGCTGCCCATCAGGCAAGCGGCGCGGATGTGACCGTCGCCTACCAGAAGACCGAGATCCCCGAGGGCCGCAAGAACGACAACTACACCCTGACTGTGGATGCCGATGGCCGTGTGACCGAGCTGCTGTTCAACGATTACCGCTCCGGTGTCCAGAACCTGGACCTGAACATCTACGTTCTGGAGCGCGAGACCCTGATCAAGCTGGTCAAGGATGCGACCTCCCGCGGCCTGATCTACTTTGAGCGTGACATCCTGGCCCACAACGTCAACATCCTGAACATCCGTGCGCTGGAGTACACCGGCTATGTGGCCCATGTCTGCGACATGAAGAGCTACTTTGATGAGAACCTCAAGCTCATCGATGAGAAGAACCTGAACGCTCTGTTCCCCAAGGAGAGCCCTGTCTACACCAAGATCCGTGATGACAACCCCGTGCGCTACGTCAACGGCTCTTCCGTCAGCAATTCCCTGCTGGCCGATGGCTGTGTCATCGAGGGCACCGTGGAGAACTGCGTGCTGTTCCGCGGTGTTCGCGTCAAGAAGGGTGCTGTGGTCAGAAACTGTGTCCTGATGCAGGATACCGTTGTGGAACCAGGCGCTCAGCTGGACTGCGTTGTCACCGATAAGAACGTGCGTGTGACCGCCGACAAGAAGCTCTCCGGTACCGAGAGCTTCCCGGTCTATGTTCAGAAGAACCACACCGTCTGAGCCTGACACACTGAAACTTTCACAGGGGCGGCTCCCCTCCCCGGTAGCCCCTCTCAAAGAGGGGCGGGGGCCTTTGCGCCCCCGCCCGCTCTTTGTGTATCCGCCCTTTTTTCTGGAAAGGAGAAATACTATGAAGATCCTGTATGCCGCTTCGGAAGCGACCCCCTTTGCCAAGTCCGGCGGTCTGGCCGACGTGGCAGGCTCCCTGCCCAAGGCTCTGGTCAAGGACGGCGTGGATGCCCGCGTCATTATGCCGCTGTACGGCGACCTGAAAATGCGCGACAAGCTGGAGTATGTCACCAACTACTCGGTGCCCGTGGGCTGGCGCAGCCAGTACTGCGGCCTGTTCAAGGCTGAGGTCAACGGCGTGACCTACTACTTCCTGGACAACGAGTATTACTTCAAGCGCCGCGGCCTGTACGGCTTCTACGATGACGGCGAGCGCTTCGCCTTCTTCTCCCGCGCTGTGCTGGAGACCCTGTTCTACATCGACTTCACCCCCGATATCATCAACTGCAACGACTGGCAGACCGCTCTTACCCCGGTTTACCTCAACCTGTACTACCGCCACCTGGACAAGTTCAACCACATCAAGACGGTATTCACCATCCATAACATTGCCTACCAGGGCAAGTATGGCATGGATATCCTGGAGGATACCTGCGGCATTGGCGCACGCGATGCCCACATTGTGGAGTATGATGGCTGCGCCAACTTTATGAAGGGCGCAATCGAGACTGCTGATAAGGTCACCACCGTCAGCCCTACCTATGCACAGGAGATCCTGGACCCGTGGTTCAGCCATGGTCTGGATGGCCTGCTGCGCCAGAAGCAGTATAAGCTGTGCGGCATTCTGAACGGCATTGATATGGTCGTGAACGATCCCGCCACGGACCCTGCTCTGGCGGCAAACTACGATGTGAACACCGTGCAGGACGGCAAGCCAATCTGCAAAAAGGCCATGCTGGAGCAATTCGGCATGGATCAGGACGGCAGCCCCGTTATGGGTATGGTGACCCGTTTGGTTGGCCATAAGGGCCTGGATCTGGTGCGCAGCGTGGCCGAAGGCCTGCTGGAGCAGGGCATCCAGTTTGGTGGAATCGGCCAGGTACAGCATGCGCTGAAGTTGGCAGAAGTCCCCTGGTGTACCCCCGTCCTGTTTCTTTGCCGGGGGAAACAGTGTCTGAAGGACAGAGATCGGCAGCGTCCCGTTCCACTCTATCCACAGTTCTTCCGGATCATTGCGAAGCAGATAATCGTAGATCTGTTTGGAGACCTGCTGCATCCCCGCGCCGCTTTGCAGCTTCCGAACAGGAAAGTGGAGGAGATCCAAATTCCCTCTGTCGATTAAATCCTGTTCCAGTGCCTGCTCTCCCTGTTCAAACTGGATGCAGCAGAGCGAGTGTCCGCTCTCCAGGCGGCGGGAGAGGAGCTGATTCAACAGTGAAGTTTTTCCGCTGTCGAGAAAGCCGGTGACCACATAGACCGGAGTATATTCCGGCATCCTCAATCAGCACACCCCCTCAAAAACCGCCGTGATCTGCGCCCGGTTCAGGTCGTGCCCGATCACACACAGCTCGTGCTCCTGGAGGTTTGTCTTTTCAAAACGATGCTCCCCCGGCAGAAACTGCACATTGAGAAACCCCGTCTCCGTCTCCACAATGCCTTTTGCCCGCAGGACCTGTCCGCAGCACTCCGATCCCAGGAGCCGGAGGCAGCGCCCCAGGCCTTCCGGTGAAAACACTTGGGGCAGATGGAGCGTCATGGTATCAAAGGTGTCATCCGCGCCGCCCCTGGCATGGGGGTGACAGCAGCAGGCATGGCCGTGGTGGTGGTGATGATGCCCACAGGAACAGGTGTGCTCCTCATGGGGCTGCGCATCCGTCGGCTCCGTTTCTTTGGGGAGGCTCAGAATTTCCGCAGCGGTCAAGAGCTTCCATGGCTCTGCCAGAACCTGAGCGGATGGGTTCAACTGCTCCACCAACTCCACAGCCTTCGTAACAGCCTCGGGAAACAGCTCGGTCCGGTTGAGCAGGATGGTGCCAGCGCTTCTCACCTGGTCCTCAAAAAACGCCCCGAAATTCTCCAGGTAGCTGGCGCACCGCTTTACGTCCACTACCGTAATTTTTTGTGTAATGCGGGCAGAGGTTGCGAAACGCCGGTCCCGGCAGGCCCGTTCCACATCAGAGAGTTTGCCGACTCCGGAAGGTTCGATCAGCACCACATCGGGGCGATAGGTTTTCAGCAGCGAGGCCAACGCCGCCGTAAAATCCCCTGTGAGGGAGCAGCAGATACACCCGGCGTTCAGCGCCAGGACCTGATAACCGCCCTCCCGCAGAAGCGCGGCATCCACGCTGAAGTCTCCAAAGTCGTTCTCGATCAGGGCGACTTTTTTGCTTTTAAATGCTTCCGTCAACAGCTTTTGGATCAGGGTGGTCTTGCCCGCTCCCAAAAAGCCGGAAATCAAATACATATCAGTCATCATGTTCTCCTTTGAGCTCCTTGCGCCCCGCCCGGCCCAGCCGGGCAAACAATGGTTTTAGAATCAAAAGCAGCAGCAAACAGGCCACTCCCAGCAGGACGATGGTGCCGCCGGGCTTCAGCCCTACGTAATAGGACAGGAACAGACCCCCCACGGTGAAACCCTCCGCAAAGGCGATGGACCAGAGTACCGTCTGCTTATAACTCCGGCCCAGCTGCATCCCGCAGGCCACCGGTACCACCATCATGGAAGAGACAATCAGGGCCCCTACCGTCCGGGCGGCAATTGACACTGTGACAGCGATCAGCACGGTGAACACACTGTTTATGATGCCTACGGGGATTCCAGACATCCGGGCGGCGCGTTCATCCAGCGCCAGATAAAACAGTTCTTTGTACAGGAACAAAAAGGCCAGTACAATGATTCCGCTGACAACAGCCACCGTATAGAGTTCCCCGTCGCTGATGGCCACAATGCTGCCGAAAAGAAAGCTGTTGAAGCTGGCCGCGCTGCGCACAAAACCGGATAAGACACCGGCCAGTCCCACCCCGGCGGACAGGATGATGGCAATGGACATCTCGGCGTACCGGGGCAGTTTCTTCCGAATGGCCTCAATCCCGAAGGCCGCGGCTACACAGGCTGCCGTGGCCCCCAGCACCGGATTGATATTGAAAAGCAACCCGGCCGCCACACCGGCCAGAGAGGTGTGGGACAAAGCGTCCCCAATCATGGATAACCGCTTGAGCACAATGACGATCCCGACACAGGGGATGATCAGTGCCAGAAGGATGCCCACCAAAAAGGCCCGCTGCATGAAGGGATATTCAAAGATGGACACTGCGTTCCCCCCGTCTCTCCCGCGTCATATCTGAATGGCGGTGAAGCCCCGCCCGCTCCCGGCGCACCTGTCCGGGTGTTAGTTCCGCCAGGGTGCCTTCTTCCAGGCAGTACAAGGTGGAAACATAGCTGCAGACCCGATCCACATCGTGGCCCACCATCAGGATGGTGAGCCCATGGTCCCGGTTCAGCCCGGCCAGCAGGCGGTAAAAGTTCTCCCCGCTTTGCAGGTCCATGCCGGAGGTGGGCTCGTCCAGCAGCATGACCTCCGGGCGGGAGATCAGAGCCCTGGCCAGCAACACCCGCTGGCGCTGCCCGCCGGACAGGTTGGAGCCG
>ENA-ORSR01002426-ORSR01002426.1-human-gut-metagenome-genome-assembly--contig:-NODE-2426-length-10480-cov-2.971223_pt1 | contig 10480 bp, 10 predicted proteins | sample MGYA00241901_ERZ509166 | MGnify/ENA primary metagenome ERZ509166 (study PRJEB26280, sample SAMEA2338860) | human gut metagenome | biome: human gut; feature: human-associated habitat; material: faeces... | reverse complement strand
AAGATAATATTTTCAGAATTTTTCCGAAGCATAAGAAGTCCATCACTCATAGGTATCAAACTAGCAGTCAAATCAGGGTTATCTAAAGTCGCATCAAAAAGGCGATGCAAGCCACGATAGATAGCTCGCTGACCACGACGAACCTCCATGATGTCTTTGGCAATATCCCCACCTTGGAAAATATCATCAAAAACAATGACACCACCAACTGTAAGACGTTTTAAGATTTCAGGCAGAAAGACGATATATTTAGACTTGGCTGAGTCCATAAAGACAAAATCATAATCTGTGTCTAAGTCTTGCAATACCTCGGCAGCATCTCCTTCGACCAAGGTAATTTGTTTGCGACTGTCATACTTAGCTAGATTTTCCTTGGCAAAGCCAATCATTTCTTCATTACGATCAACTGTCGTAATCTGAGCATCAGGTGCATATTCAGCCATAAGAAGGGCTGAAAAACCAATAGCTGTTCCTACCTCAAGAATTTTCTTAGGCTGTAAGGTCTGCAACAAAAATCGGAAATATGCAACAACCTCGTGTTGGATAATCGGAATATTCTCCTTACGAGCAAAGACCTCCAGTTCAGCCAAGTGCCCTGTACTCTCCTTAAGATGCGTTCGCATGTAGTCCACGATATCCTTGTTTACTATAGGACGACGCATGTTGTGATTTGCATTTTTACTATATGATTTAACCATGTGTTTTATTATATAAAAAATCCCTAGCGAGTGCTAGAGATTTTTCTTATCTATAAATCAAATCGTCATCATTAGGCTACTTGACGTAACCCCCTCTTTTTCAAGAGGTAAGCAATGACCAAAGCCACCACGTAAAGAGCGATGAAAACAAGCAAGGTCATCTGGTATGATTTTATCAATTCGTAGGTTACGGATAAAAGCATTGGCCCCACTAAGGCCGCCATCGCCCAGGCAGTCAAAATATAACCATGAAGGGTAGCCAACTCCTTTGCCCCAAAGATATCGCTAAGGTAGGGAGGAATCAAGGAGAATCCTGCCCCGTAGCAAGTCATCAGAACAGCCATCGCAACCACAAAGACAAGTGGAACTTGCAGGACAATTAGGAGGACAGCCATAACAATATTAACCACAAAGAGGAGAATAAAGGTCTTCGGACGCCCAATATAATCCGACAAGCCTGCCCACAGAAGGCGACCAAAACCATTAAAGATTCCCATAACACCTACAACAACCGCCGCTGATTCCGCTGACATCCCAACCATATCTTGAGCCATTGGAGAAATAGCAGAGACAAGGGCTAAGCCACATGAAATATTGATAAACAGAATAAGCCATAACCAGTAGAAAGTTGATGATTTCAGAGCCTCATTAGCCGTAACTCCCTTGCTCAAATCAGCAGCCTGACGGTTTGGACTCTTGTCAGCCAACAGTTGTGTTTCCTCTACACTTGGTCGTTTAATGAATTGTGAGACAAAAAGCATAACAACAAAATAAACGACTCCCAAGGTATAAAAGGTCTGCTCAACACCACGTGCCTGAATCAGATATTGAGCAATGGGACTGGTTAACAGCGAGGCAAAGCCAAAGCCCATAATGGCAAGGCCAGTCGCAAGTCCACGCTTATCAGGAAACCACTTAATAATAGTTGAAACAGGCGTAATATAACCCACACCCAGTCCTAGACCACCAAGAATACCATAACCAAGATAAAGCATCCACAGCTCTCCATGAGCAATGGCAACTCCTGTCAGAATATTTCCCCCAGCATAGAGGACCGCCGACATACTTCCAGTCACTCTCGGACCAAATTTTTCAACCAGACGCCCCATGAAAGCTGCAGAAAGCCCTAGACAAAAGATAGCCAATGAAAAGGCAAAAGAAACTGAAGATTGATCCCAGCCAGTCTGGGCCATAATAGGATTACGATAGATACTCCAAGCATAGGTAGACCCCAACATGAGATGGAGTAAGACACCACACGTTGCTACAAGATAACGATTGGTTGTTTTCACAAAAACCTACTTTCTATTTCTGAACATTGTTCACTTATAAAACACAAAACGTTAGGTTTTTAGTCTATCATGAATATAAACCATGGGCTATAAATATGCTCATCAACTCATTTCCAAATCAATTAGAACTTGTATTCTAGTAAACGTTCGTTTTTAGACATAAAAAGAATCATCCTGATTCAGAATGATTCTCTCTTATAGTGACTTATTTTTAAGAAAGGTGAACACCTTTTTCAACCAAGTCTTCCAATTCAACGAGACGGTCTTCAAAAACTTTGAAGGCAGCATCCAAGTAGTCGGTATTGGTCATATCAACACCAGCTTTCTTGATGACTTCCAAAGGATAGTCTGAGCTTCCCGCCTTAAGGTAAGTAAGGTAAGCTTCCTTATCTTCTTCAGTACCATGAACAATTTTTTCAGCCAAGTAGCTTGCCGCAGCAAATCCTGCCAAATCTCCGATGACACCGCCTCCAAGTGCAATGATCAGATCACTGCGGGAAAATTTTTGCTTAAGCAGTGCATTATAAAGTGTGGGAAGGGTCCCGAATGCCTTTGTTGGTTCTCCGTGAGGAAGAACCAGTTCATGGACTTCATAATCGTAAAGCGAAGTTTTCAATTGTTCTCCGTACAGTGGAAAGACATTGTCATCAGAGATGATCATGATCTTTTTTCCGGAAAAGCAGGAGGAAATATAAGCCCCCGCATTGTTCAGAATGTTGTTTTCAATATAAATGGGATAGCTGTTTTCCCCTAAATTTACTGTCAGTTTCAAAAAAATCCCTCCTGTTTTGTCAGATTATACCTGTTTTCCGACAACCTGTGCGATCTGCCGGATCTGAGTCAGAAGATTTGTATATTTTTCCGGTTTTAAGGACTGGGCGCCGTCGCAGAGTGCACATTCCGGATCATTGTGTACTTCGATCATCAATCCGTCAGCGCCTGCAGCAACAGAAGCTTTTGCCATTGGTTCTACCAGCCACCATTTTCCGCCAGCGTGGCTCGGATCGATAATGACGGGAAGATGTGTTTTTTTGTTCAGAACCGGAATGCTCTGCAGATCCAGAGTATTTCTGGTGTATGTTTCAAAGGTGCGGATTCCGCGTTCACAGAGGATGACATTTTCATTTCCGGCGGCCATGATGTATTCTGCAGACATGACCCATTCTTCATAGGTGGCATTCAATCCACGTTTTAAAAGAATCGGGCGGTCCAGCTGCCCTAATTGCTTGAGCAGGTCGAAATTCTGCATGTTGCGCGCACCAATCTGAATCAGGTCTACCTTTTCGTTGAAGATGTCCAGATGATCTGGAGACATCAGTTCTGTTACAATTGGAAGTCCGGTTTCTTCGCGAACTGCACAGAGAATTTCCAGACCTTCCAGTCCAAGTCCCTGGAAAGAGTAAGGACTTGTTCTTGGTTTGAATGCGCCGCCACGTAACATATTTGCTCCGGCTGCTTTGACAGATTTGGCGATTCCAAGAACCTGCTCATAGGATTCTACGGAACAAGGACCTGCAATCAGTGCCAGGTGGTCGCCGCCCACTTTGACACCAGATACATCAATAATGGAATCTTCCGGATGAAATGCCCGGTTTGCAAGTTTATAAGGCTCTTGCACGTGCATGACTTTATCAACGGAAGCATCGACTTCAAACAGGCGGGCATCCAGACGAGTCGTGTCTCCGATGCATCCGATGATTGTCATTTCCTGACCGCGGACAATATGGGTATCCAGACCATTGCGTTTGATCTGATGTTCTACTCTGGCAATATCTTTGTCAGAGGTATTTGGCTTTAATACAATAATCATAATGGAACCTCCAGCTATGTAACTTAATACTGTAAAATTTTAGTTGTTTAAAGTGCAAAACTAAAAATATCATAAAACAATATGCGCAGATTGTCAATGTTTTCAAGATGGAATTTCCAATTTTATTTTGGGAACAGGGGAAAACGTGGTAGAATAAAAAAGAAAGAAAAAGGATGGGGGAAAAGATGTGATGAAGAAAAATGATATGTGGAAACGGGCACGGCGGATTCCGGTCATGCTGATCACAGAAGGGCTTTGTGTGGGGCTGATCGGTGGTTTTATTGTATTGCTTTACAGAGTAGCGCTGACTTTTGCGGGAAACTGGCTGATAAAGATTCTTTCCTATATAAAGGGCAATCCGTTTCGCTGTGCGGTGTGGTTTCTGATCCTGATGGCTCTTGCATGGATCGTAGGAAGACTGGTGAAGTGGGAACCGATGATTTCAGGCAGCGGGATTCCGCAGGTGGAAGGGGAAGTATCCGGGCGCCTTTCTCAGAATTGGAAACGAGTGCTGCCGGCAAAATTTGCAGGTGGATTTTTGTGTATGCTGGGAGGGCTTTCGCTTGGAAGAGAAGGCCCGTCGATTCAGCTTGGAGCGATGGCCGGACAGGGAATATCCAGAGCTTTGGGGCGGGGGAAAAGAGAAGAGAAGTTTTTGATGACATGTGGGGCGAGTGCCGGGCTTTCAGCAGCGTTTCATGCGCCGTTGGCAGGTATGATGTTTGCAGTAGAAGAGATTCACAAAACATTTTCAATTCCGATTCTTCTTCCGGTCATGACGGCTTCTGTAACGGCAGATTATATTGCTTCCCACATTCTTGGTCTGGATCCGGTATTCCATTTTCAGATTACAGAATATCTGCCGCAAAACTATTACTGGCTTTTGATTCTTTTGGGAATTCTGGTAGGAGTATCCGGCGTGTTTTACAATTGGGGGATGTTAAAAGCGCAGGAATTGTATCGCAAAATTCCGTTTTTAAAAGAGACAGGGCGTTTGTTGATCGCGTTTTTGACGGCAGGAGTGCTGGGACTGGTGATGCCGTCTGTATTGGGAAGTGGTTCCGGATTGATCGTCAGTCTGACAAAGGGTGAGATGGTTCTTGGAATGGTTGTGCTGACGTTGGTTGTGAAGTTTTTATTTTCAGCAGTCAGTTTTGGTTCAGGAGCTCCGGGAGGAATTTTTTTCCCGCTTCTTATATTGGGAGCTTTGCTCGGGGCAGTATTTGCAATGACGGGGGCAGAAATTTTTGGCCTGGATCCGGTGTACATCAACAATTTTGTATTGCTTGGAATGACAGGGTTCTTTACCGCGATCGTGCGGGCACCGCTGACAGGCATCATCTTGTTGTTTGAAATGTCTGGCAGCATCAGCCAGATGCTTTCCCTGTCAATTGTGTCAGTAACGGCATATATTGTGGCAACGCTGATGCGCTCAGAGCCGATTTATGACAGTCTTTTGAAGAGAATTCTCAAAGCGGATACTATAGTGCATGACAAATGAAACAACTTATGGTATACTTCATTTTAGAATATGCGTATGTGGCAGAGATGCCAGATACCAAAGAGATTTGAAGGAGCCAGACAGATGAAAAGAGTATTGTTAAAACTGAGCGGCGAAGCACTTGCCGGAGATAAAAAGACAGGATTTGATGAGGCAACCTGCATAGGAGTTGCAAATCAGGTGAAGCAGCTTGTAGATCAGGGAATTCAGGTTGCGATCGTGACAGGCGGCGGAAATTTCTGGAGAGGCCGTACCAGTGAGACGATCGACCGTACAAAGGCTGACCAGATTGGAATGCTTGCAACGGTGATGAACTGTATTTATGTGTCAGATATTTTCCGTCATGTGGGGATGAAGACAGAAGTATTCACTCCATTTGTGTGTGGAGCATTTACCTCCCTGTTTTCGAAGGACGCAGCAGTTGCAGCTATGGAATCAGGAAAGGTGATCTTCTTTGCCGGAGGAACCGGACACCCGTATTTTTCTACAGATACAGGAGCTGTTCTGCGTGCAATCGAGATTGAAGCAGATGCGATGCTTCTGGCAAAAGCCATTGATGGAATTTATGACAGTGATCCGAAGGTGAATCCGGAGGCTAAGAAATATGACGAGATCTCCATTCAGGAAGTGATCGATCAGAAGTTGGCAGCAGTAGATCTGACAGCCTCTATTCTCTGCCTTGAGAATAAGATGCCGATGCTGGTATTTGGATTAAATGAAGAAAACAGTATTGTAGAAACAATGAGCGGTACATTTACCGGAACAAAAGTGACAGTATAAGGAGGACAAAAAAATGGATGAAAAATTAAAAGTATATGATGACAAGATGACAAAAACGATCAACAATCTGGGAAGTGAGCTTGCAGCAATCCGTGCAGGCCGTGCTAACCCACACGTATTGGATAAACTGACGGTTGATTATTACGGAGTACCGACTCCGATCCAGCAGGCGGCTAATGTATCTGTACCGGAAGCCCGTATGATCCAGATCCAGCCATGGGAAAAAAGCATGTTAAAAGAGATTGAAAAAGCAATTTTGATGTCTGATATCGGAATCAATCCGACCAATGACGGAACCGTGGTACGTTTGATGTTCCCGGAACTTACAGAAGAGCGAAGAAAAGAACTGGTAAAAGATGTCAAGAAAAAGGGAGAGGCAGCAAAAGTTGCAATCCGCAATATCCGTCGTGACGGAAATGATGCATTCAAAAAGCTCAAAGGAACAGAGATTTCAGAAGATGGAATCAAAGATCTGGAAGATTCACTTCAGAAACTGACAGACAAATATATTGCAGAAGTGGACAAAGCAGTGGAAGCAAAATCAAAAGAAGTGCTGACAGTTTAGGATACAGCCTGGATAGCAGGCCAATATTACGAAACAGCAGGAGGGGCAGATATAAAGAGGCCCCTCTTTTCCATCTTATAGATGGAAGTTCTGCAAAAAGGAGGAAGGACAATGAATGTACCGCAGCATGTTGCAATCATTCTGGACGGGAACGGACGATGGGCAAAAGCGAAGGGAATGCCGAGAAATTACGGGCATGCACAGGGCAGCAAGAATGTAGAGAAAATCTGTGAGGAAGCATGGAGAATGGGGATCAAGTATCTGACAGTCTATGCATTTTCAACAGAGAACTGGAATCGTCCGGAGAGCGAAGTCAGTGCGCTGATGAAGCTTTTGCGTAATTACATGAAAACATGTCTCAAGACAGCTGCAAAAAATGATATGAAAGTGCGGGTATTAGGTGATATTGCAGCACTGGATGAGGATATCCGAACACGGATTCTGGAACTTGAAGAGGCTACAAAAAATAACGGGGGGCTGAATTTCCAGATTGCATTGAATTATGGAAGCAGAGATGAGATGATCCGTGCTATGCGCCGTCTTGCAAAAGACTGTGTTGACGGAAAGGTTCAGCCGGAAGGGATTGATGAGACGGTATTTGAGTCTTATCTGGATACCTGTGGAATTCCGGACCCGGATTTGCTGATCCGTACCAGTGGAGAACTGCGTCTTTCGAATTATTTATTGTGGCAGCTGGCGTATACAGAATTTTATTTTACAGAGATTCCGTGGCCGGATTTTACAAAAGAGGAATTAGAAAAGGCAATTGCGCAGTATAATAAAAGAGACAGAAGATACGGCGGTGTGAAGGAGGAAGAAGATGTTTAAGACACGTCTTTTAAGTGGGATTCTCCTGGTGGTGATCGCTCTGATCACAGTGATCACAGGAGGAAATGTACTGTTTGCAACTTTGTTTTTGATCAGTATGATCGGAGTCTATGAGTTGTACAGAGTGTTTGAGATTGAAAATAAAGCAGTTGGGATCTGCGGATTTTTGTTTGTAGCAGGATACTATGGTCTGTTGTATGCCAAACCGCTGCTTCCAGATACAACGGATTGGTTCATGTTGTTATTTATGGCATTTGTGATCTGTCTGATGGCAGTGTTGGTATTTTCTTATCCAAAATATCGGACAGAGCAGGTGTTGGCAGCATTTTTCGGAGTATTTTATGTGGCGGCAATGTTATCTTATATTTACCAGACAAGAATTCTGCCGGGCGGAGTATTCCAGGTATGGCTGGTGTTCATTTGTGCATGGGGATGTGATACCTGTGCGTATTGTGTGGGAATGCTCATCGGAAAACATAAGATGGCGCCGAAGCTGAGTCCGAAGAAATCTGTAGAAGGCGGCATTGGCGGTATTCTCGGAGCAGCACTGATCGCAGTGCTTTATGCTCTTGCAATCAATCACTGGGCAGATGCGGGCGTGAGTGTGACCAGCTTTGCTGTGATTGGCGCAGTGGGAGGTGCAATTTCCCAGATCGGAGATCTGGCGGCATCCGCGATCAAGAGGAATCATAATATCAAAGATTACGGAAAGTTGATCCCCGGACACGGTGGGATTCTGGATCGATTTGACAGTATCATTTTCACAGCACCGATCATTTATTATCTTTGTGTACTTCTCTAAGAAGGAGGGAGAATGGATATGAAAAAAATAGCAATACTTGGTTCGACCGGTTCCATTGGGACACAGACACTGGAAGTGGTCAGAGAAAACCAGGATATCCAGGTCATGGCACTGGCAGCCGGAAGTAACATTGAGCTTTTGGAAGCACAGATTCGGGAGTTTCGGCCTGTGCTGGCAGCTGTCTGGGAAGAAGAAAAGGCAAAAGAGCTCAGAGAGAATATCAAAGACTTGAATGTAAAAGTGGTATCCGGGATGGATGGGCTGAAAGATGTGGCAGTGCAGAAGGATACAGAAATCCTGGTGACTGCGATTGTTGGAATGATCGGAATTCTTCCTACGATTGAAGGAATCCGGGCAGGAAAGAACATTGCGCTAGCGAATAAAGAGACACTGGTGACGGCCGGGCATATTATTATGCCTCTGGCAAAAGAGTATGGAGTATCCATTCTTCCAGTGGACAGTGAACACAGTGCGATTTTCCAGTCTTTGCAAGGAGGACAGCATCAGGCAGTGTCAAAAATTTTGCTCACGGCGTCCGGCGGACCATTTCGAGGGAAAAAGAGGGAAGAGCTTCTTCATATCCAGGTAGAAGATGCCCTGAAGCATCCCAATTGGGAGATGGGACGCAAGATCACAATCGACTCTTCCACGATGGTCAACAAAGGATTGGAAGTGATCGAAGCAAAGTGGCTGTTTGATGTATCTGTGGATCAGATCCAGGTTGTCGTACAGCCGCAGAGTATCATTCACTCCATGGTAGAGTATGTGGACGGGGCAGTGATCGCACAGCTTGGAACACCGGATATGAAACTACCGATCCAGTACGCATTGTATTATCCGGAAAGAAGATATCTTCCGGGAGATCGGCTGGATTTTGGGACACTTTCCCAGATCACGTTTGAACGTCCGGATATGGAGACTTTTTATGGCTTGAAACTGGCATACGAGGCGGGAAAAATTGGAGGTTCTCTTCCAACGGTATTCAATGCAGCCAACGAGCGTGCGGTTGCTATGTTTTTGAATCGGGAGATTGGCTATCTGCAGATTCCGGAGATCATTGCCGGCTGTATGGAGATGCACAAAGTGATTGCAGATCCAACCGTAGAAGAGATTCTTCAGACAGAGCAGGAAACTTATGAATATATCAAAAACAGGTGGTAGTATATGGGTATTATTTTAGCAATCCTTCTGTTCAGCTTGATCATCATCATCCATGAACTGGGACATTTTACGCTGGCAAAGTTAAACGGGATCCGTGTAGATGAATTTTCATTGGGAATGGGGCCGACTCTGTTTGGCAGGGAGTTTAAGGGAACCAAGTTCAGTTTAAAGCTCCTTCCGCTTGGAGGCGCCTGTATGATGGGAGAAGATGATGCAGATGATCAATCAGAAGGCAGTTTTAACAGCAAATCTGTGTGGGCCAGAATCTCGGTCATTGCAGCAGGACCGGTGTTTAATTTCATTCTGGCACTTCTGATGTCTGCAATTTTAGTCGGAGCAGCGGGATATGCGGTTCCGGTGATACAGGAAGTGGAACCCGGATCTTCGGGAAGTGAACAGGGGCTGAAAAAGGGAGACGTGATCACGCAGATCAATGGAAAGAACATTCATATTTATGAAGAGTTTCAGCTTTACAATCTGACACATGGCAAGGAAGATACAGCAGAATTGACCGTTGAGCGGGATGGAAAAGAACAGACCATCCAGATGGAAAAGAGACTGTTTCAAGATGAAACGACAAAAAGAATGGGATTCACTTATTCGGCAGATGTGGAGAAGCCGGGCTTTTTCAAAAGCATCCAGTACGGTGCATACACGGCAAAATACTGGGTAGAGTACACCCTGGAGTGTCTGAAAATGCTTCTGACCGGGCAGGTCGGTGTAAACCAGCTCTCCGGTCCGGTAGGTATTGTGGATGTTGTCAATGATACTTACGATGCAGCAGCGCCGTCCGGATGGTCGGCAGTCATCTTAAGTATGATGAACCTGGGAATTCTGATCTCAGCCAACTTAGGTGTCATGAACCTGCTTCCGATCCCAGCACTGGATGGAGGGCGTCTGGTATTTCTTCTGATCGAGGCGGTGAGAAGAAAACGGATCGCTCCGGAGAAAGAAGGTATGGTGCATTTTATCGGATTTGCGGCATTGATGATCTTCGTCCCTGCCGGCAATGAGGATACGATCTTATAGTTCGTATTTGCTTT
>ENA-ORSR01002421-ORSR01002421.1-human-gut-metagenome-genome-assembly--contig:-NODE-2421-length-10491-cov-2.668072_pt1 | contig 10491 bp, 6 predicted proteins | sample MGYA00241901_ERZ509166 | MGnify/ENA primary metagenome ERZ509166 (study PRJEB26280, sample SAMEA2338860) | human gut metagenome | biome: human gut; feature: human-associated habitat; material: faeces... | reverse complement strand
GTGGCAACCTCGCACACATGGCCCAGGAACATTACGCAGACGCGGTCCGCAATAAAGTTGATGACAGAAAGATCATGCCCGATGAAGAGATAGGTCAGGCCGTACTGCTTTTGCAGGTCCTTGAGCAGGTTCAACACCTGGCTCTGCACCGAAACATCCAATGCGGAGACCGGTTCATCGCAGACGATCAGGTCCGGCTGCAGCGCAATGGCGCGGGCAATGCCGATGCGCTGGCGCTGGCCGCCGCTGAACTGGTGCGGGTAACGGTTCAAAAACTCTGCCGGTACACCAACAGCCTGCATCAATTCCAGCACGCGGTGGGTGGTTTCGGCTTTGGTTTTGCATACATGATAGGTTTCCAGCGGTTCGGCAATGATATCCCGCACCTTCATGCGCGGGTCAAGGCTGGCATACGGGTCCTGGAAGACCATCTGCATCCGGCGGCGCAGGGGGGCAAATTCCTTATCCTTCATGGCGGTGATGTTCTGCCCCTCAAAGGTCACGCTGCCTCTGGTTGCGGGCAGCATGCGGATCAGGGTGCGTCCCAGGGTGCTTTTGCCGCAGCCGCTCTCCCCCACCAGGGCCAGCGTTTCGCCGCGGTACAGGGTCAGATCCACATTGGTCAGGGCATGGACGGCCTGGTCTTTTTTGCCGGTTTCAAAGTTTTTATAAATACCTTTTGCCTGCAAAAGAACTTCGTGTTTTACCTCGCTCATTGATGTTCCTCCTCACAGCGGAAGCAGCGCACCTGATGATCCGGTGCAACGGGATGCAGCTGCGCTTTTTCCGTGCGGCATTGGTCGGTGGCATATTCGCAGCGGTTGCTGAACGGGCAGCCCTGCGACAGGTGCAGCAGGTTGGGCACCACACCGGGGATGGTGTGCAGCCGCTCGGCATTCTGGCCAATGCGCGGGATGGAATCCAGCAGGCCCTTGGTATAGGGGTGCATGGTATGGTCAAACAGCTCAAAGGTTTCGGCCTGTTCCATGATCTTGCCTGCGTACATGACATACACATAGTCACAGATTTCCGCCACAACGCCCATGTTATGGGTGATGATCAGCACGCTCATGCCGGTTTCGTCCCGCAGCTCCTTCATCAGGCGCAGGATCTGGGCTTCAATTGTCACATCCAGTGCGGTGGTGGGCTCGTCGGCAATCAGCAGCTTGGGCTTGCACACCATGGCCATGGCAATCATCACGCGCTGGCGCAGGCCGCCAGAAAGCTCGTGCGGGTAGCAGTCATAGCGCTTTTCCGCTTCGGGGATGCCAACACGCTGGAACATTTCCACCACGCGCTGCTTGGCTTCCGCCTTGCTCATGGTCGGGTTATGCACCAGCAGCGTTTCGCGCACCTGGCGGCCCACCTTGAGCACCGGGTTCAGGCTGGTCATCGGCTCCTGAAAAATAACAGAGATCTCATTTCCACGGATCTTACACATATCTTTTACAGATACGTCTGCAAGATTTTTACCGTCAAAAATGATCTCGCCGCTGTCGATATAGCCGTTGCCGTCTAATAATTTTAAAATACTCATGGCGGAAACGCTCTTACCGCTTCCGCTCTCACCTACAACACCAAGTGTTTTTCCCGGTTCTACCGAATAAGAAACACCGTTTACTGCCTTGACAATACCCTTTTTCGTTTTAAAGAAGGTATGCAGGTCATGAATCTCTAATAAAGCCATTTTGTGTCTCCTCCTTTAACGCTCATTTGATTTCGGGTCGATGGCATCACGCAGACCGTCGCCGACCATATTGATACAGATTACACAGATACCTAACATGATAGCCGGGAATACCCATCTCCACCAGTAGTTCTGGATAACAACGGAACTTACGCAGCCGTTTAACATATTTCCCCAGGTAGGACGCGGCAGTTTTACACCGAATCCTAAGAAGGATAACGTAGACTCTGTCAGCATACAATATGCAAAATCAAGCGTTGCGGATACGATGATAACCGAAATAACATTCGGGATAATATGCTTAAATACGATTACAGAACGTTTTACACCCATCGCATTTGCGGCAGTTACAAACTCCTGCTCACGCTCGGCAAGCACCTGTGCACGGACAAGTCTTGCAAGGCTCGGCCAGCTTAATATACCGAGTATCACCATAATCAGGGCAATTCTTGCGCTCTCTGTCATACTGTTTCCGATGATAGATGTCAAAATCATCGCCATCGGAAGGAACGGCAGACATGCAACGATCTCTGTGATACGCTGTAACACGATATCAACCCAGCCTCCGAAGAAACCGGACACACCACCAATGATGATACCGATGATCGTGGAAATGATAACGGAGATTGCACCGATCGTCATAGTCATACGTCCACCATTTAAGATACGGGTAAATACATCACGTCCAAGCTCATCGCTTCCGAGCAGATAACCTTTTAATCCCCAGGTTACTACATCGCCGGATTTGGTCACTGCATAATTCTGGTAAGTACCGCCATAGATAGCAGTCACATCTTTTGCTGCTTTTGGAACATCTGTCTGGTGTTTTGCATTGCTTCCCCAGGAGTAAACAGTTCCTTTATCTGTCAGTGTTGTAATATGATATCTTCCGGCAAACATGGATACGATCTCTCCATCCATTTCCGGAATCTCTTTCTCACTCTTGTTGGCTTTTCCCCAGATTCTAAGAGAGCCATCCTCTAACAATGCCACACAGGCATCGGAGGTTGTCACGATATCTTTCGCTTTTCCAAGGTCTTCCGGAATATTGGAGATATCGGATTTCTGGCTTCCTAAATGCCGGATCTCGCCATCATCTGTAAGCGCCATTAAAGTTGTATTTGCTACGGAAATCTTTGCAATGTGGCTGTTACCGTTTCTTCTGGTCAGACGCACATCATTTAAGTTTTCATTTCCCCATGCGATGACTTCGCCGCCTTCGGTTAAAACATAAGAAATCTGATAACCGGCTGCGATCTGTTTGATCTTCTCATGCTTTACTTCCATCGGAACCTGACACTGTCCCATACGGTCACTACCCCAGATGAAAAGCTCCCCATCTTCATTGAGTGCCATGACATGGTCAAATCCTGCAGATACAGATACCACTTTTCCCATTTCTTTCTGTTTTGGCATCTTCTTTGCAATATCGATCTTGTTACTGATCTTTGTGTAGCCCCAGACATAGACTTTACCATCATTGTCAACGCCTACACTGAATGTCGCACCTGTAGAAATCTCTTTTACATTTCCTTTCAAACCGTCCGGTACTTTCATCATATTAAGTCCCGGAGCCACGTTGATCTGTGTCTCTTCTTTTTCACTTAAGTCGATCGGATTAAAAATTGGTCCGATTAAAACGATCAAAAAGATAACTAAAAATACGATCAAGCCGCCAAACGCAAGTCTGTTTGAGGTGAAATTCCTCACAACCGTACGGAGCGGACTCTGAAGCGCTTCTTCCTGTAATACATCGAGTTCTTTATCCCTTTTTCCAAAAAGGTGTTTGAGCATCTTCATGTTTTTCGTTCCTCCTACTTATCAATACGTACACGCGGATCTACCAGACCATAGCTTAAGTCTGTGATCAGGTTACTGAGCAGTGTGATGATACAGTAGAGCATATTTACTGCAAGTGCCATATCGTAATCCTGATTCATAAGTCCGACATAATACATTTTACCGATACCATTCAACTGGAAAATCTGTTCAATAACGATAGATCCCATGAAAATACTCATGAACCAGCTGATGATCAGTGTGATAACCGGAAGAAGTGCATTTCTCCATGCATGGGAATAAATAACGACTTTTTCCTTTAAACCTTTTGCTCTTGCAGTACGGATATAATCCATACGGAGTGCATCGATCATTGCTGCACGGACATAACGTGTCATGCTTCCCAAAGCTGCAACCGTCATAACGATGACCGGAAGTGCCAGATAATGGAGACGGTCAAGCACGAATGCCATTCCGGTTCCCTGGAAGTTCGGCGTATTCATACCACTGATTGGGAACCAGCCGAGCTTTACGGCAAATATGAAAATAAATACCAGAGCAATTATATATTGAGGCATACTATAGCCGACAATTGTCAGCACCTGTACCGTATTGTCAAATTTAGAAAATTTCTTGACCGCACAGTGAATACCGAGCGGTATTGTGATCGCTAACGCGAGTATCGTGGATACGATATTGATCTGTATCGTGTTTAACAATGGTGTCGAGAGACAGTCTTTCACATCTTTTTTGTAGAAGGAAGAATATCCAAGATCGCCCTTTAATAAATTTCCCATCCATTTTACATAGCGGACCGGAATCGGATCATCTAATCCTAATTTTTCTCTTGCTTCCTGATAGCGGAGCTGGAATGTCTCATCGGAGACTTTACCTCTTAAGTTCTGCACCTGATTAAGAGCACGGTCACCAGGTACGTTATTAAACAGTACAAAAAGGATAATGGATACTACAAAGAATACCCCTATCATATATAAAATTCTTTTCCCAACGTACTTTAACATAATTTAACCAACCTTCATTTGATTTTTCTTCTTCGTTTCCTTAGGAACAAAATCCTGACATGCCCCTTTGATCCCATTCCAAAAGAAACGATCAAAGAATTTGCCGGAATATATACCGCACGGGCGCGGGACTTATGCCCCACGCCACATGCCGGTAAAATTTCACATGGAATAGAATATGATTCTATAAAACAGATTACTCCATGTTTGCATACAGAATTGCGTTTGTTGCATCCCAGTTGTATCCATCTTCTTCAAAGTCATGAAGCTTTGATGTGAAGAAATCATGGTAATCATTGGAGTACAGCGGAATCTCAGGAAGCTCATCATTCCAGTCAGCGATGAAATCGAACCATGCTTTTGCATATGCCTCATCATCACCTTCTTCTGTATGGTTCATAGTGATTGCAAGATCATACAGTTTCTGTCCTTCTTCACCCTCTAATGCATTGGTGTTGTTAGATGAACCTGGCTCATACTGATATGCAACATCGTAAGGGTTACCGAAACCACTTGCTAAGTTGAACATCTGATATGGGTTCTCTTTGGAGCTGTCATAGTAATATGTCAGTAAGTCTGTGAAAGTACCAACGGTCTGGTTGATCTTCATACCTGCTGCTTCTACATCCGGGTTCTGCTGTAAGGAAGTTACAAGCAGGTCAGATACAGAGTTATTCTCAGAAGAGAACCACTCGATTACTAATGGCATGTAAGTACCATCGTCTAATTTCTTATAACGGATTCCGGAACCTGAGTAATCAGAACCATCTTCGTTGTATACCCAGCCGCCGTCCTCTAACTCTTTGACTGCAGAGTCAAGGCTGTATGTGTAAGAGTTTAATCCGTCTAATTCTTCTGCATATTCCTCAGCCATCCACTGCTGCGTACCATAAGGTCCGCTTACAACAGTACCATGTCCGCCTGTGAATGTCTGTGCAAATGTTACACGGTCAAGTAAGTAAGCCATTGCATGACGTACTTCTTTGAACTGGGTCGGTCCCTGATTACATTTGAAAGAAATCATTCCGTAACCTGCACGGCCATAGCTTAAGTAATTGAAGCTTCCGTCTTCAACCATATCAAGACCCTGTTCGATCTGATCGCCGTCTGCTACCTGATATAAGATATCAACAGCACCGGTCTTTAACTGATCCATCATAGTATCCTGTGGTGTATATTTTACGATAACAGTCTCGATATTTGCTGTCTGTCCCTCGAAGTTACCTGGGAAATTCGGGTTCTTTGTCAGTGTGTATGCATAAGAGTTCTCATCATAAGATGTGAACATGTAAGGACCGGAGCAGATATTGTAGTCATATCTTGCAGCCTGTACTTTGTCTCCGATGTACTCAGAAGTAAAGTTGTCAGAGAATTTCACACCATTCTCTGTATCCTCTAAAGTAACATCTTCCGGTAACCATAAGTCCATAGACTCCGGCTGGTTAGAGATCAAAGCCTGTCCATAGTAGTATGGCATATACTGTGCGTCGATGGTTACAGAGAAAGTCTTGTCATCGATCAGATGAAGTCCTTCGAATGTATCTGTCTCGCCGTTTGAATATGCGTCATAACCTTTTACATACTGAACAGTACTGTCTGTTAAGTTGCTGGCTTCGAGATCAGTGATCATCTCGTCACATCTTAACATGTATGTTAATAAGTAGTCGTCTGCATTTACATCAGAACCATCGCTGAACTTTAAGCCGTCTTTGATCTTAACTGTGTAAGTTCTGCTTCCGTCCTCGTTATCTGTTACTTCCAGATTATCAAGAACAGCCGGGTTCTCGATCCATTTACCTGTCTGGTCTCTGTCGATCGGAGCCATACCTGTAACTAATTTGAATGCGTCGTAATCAGAAGCACCGTTTGCCCAGAATGGGGTGATATCTCCACTTGTCTCAGAACTCTCGCCTAAGATTACCTGTTTGTTGCTGTAAGTACCGTTAAAAGTACTCTCTGTGCCGTCTGCAGCTGCCTCTGTACCCTCTACAGCAGCGTTGTCAGAAGAAGCGTTGTTTCCCGCATCAGCATTGCTGTTTCCTGAACCGCATCCTGCTACCATTCCGGTAGTCATGGCACCGATCAGAAAAAGAGAAATCAGTTTCTTTTTCATAATAGTTCCTCCTTATAGAAAATTGTTCTATATAAAAACGCCATGGCGTCTTTATAACATTATTGTTGTAGCACGTTATCGCGCTAAAATATTTTTGTATAAGCAAAAAAAGTGCCAACAGACTCCTTTGCCCATTGCACTTTAAAAACATACAACTGTATGTTCCCGACGAACAACACTTTTTTTATTATACATGCGAGCCGTTTTTTGTCAATACTTTTTCTCATTTTCAGACATGTATAAATATAACGTTTTTTCTACTAATTTCCATTCTTTTGCATTATCATTCAAGAACCTTCCTAAATGTATGAATTTTTTTTCATTATTTTAATTATTGGGAATATTTATATTCCGTTATAGATTTCACCTTTTCCTGTTTCTTCTATATTATATGCATTTCATCGTTATGCTGCTTTCCATCTCTGTCTGCAGCTGTTATAATAGAGATACTTTGTAATCCCATTCATTTTTATTTATAAAGGAGACAGCACCATGATCACACCGGAGGACATATTAAACCTTAATTTCTATAAAAAAGAAAAATTTACCGGCAGCTACAAAGGCATGCGCTACCTGATCCAGAAGGACCATGAGGAAGAGTCCGATCATGACATTTTCCGTGCCACTTACTGGCCGGGTCCCTATAACTTTGCAGTCACAGATGATTCCTTAAAAAGCTCTGCCACCTTTCCTTTTACAGAGGACGGAAAGATCCAGGTCGTGGACTGGCTTAATGAGAACTGGGAAAAGGAAAAAGATCATTTTCAGTCTTTATTGCTTTAAAGGATTGACAGTACCCCGATATAAACTTAAAATCTGATTAAAGGTGTTACTTTAGTCCTAACTTACACAGAATGAAAATAGTGTGAAAAATAAGATTTTTCACACGCAAGATTTGTGCTTACGCACAAACTTATGATGCCCTGAAAAACGGGCAGGAATGGAGAAATTTTATGGAGTATAACGAATCGTATTTCAAAGCAAAGTCAAATGCAAAAGCGCGCACGGTCTGGCTGATCTTAATCGCCATCATGACTTTGTCCTATGGCTCTGAGACATCCCAGGGGCTTCACTCAGCAAAATATTACACAACCTTTCTTCTCATGGCATGGGTTCCCTTTTTCATTGGTATTCTCGTACTAAAGATCAATGGAAAAGCTTCTTCTGTATACAAGGAAATCGTTGCCGTCGGTTACGGTTCGTTTTATACTTACGTCATCCTTACCACGGATTCCGCGATCGCTTTCGGCTATATCCTGCCTCTGACAAGTATGCTGATTCTTTTTAAGGATCGCAAATACATGATCCGGTGTGGTATTGCCAATGAGATCATCGTAATTGTCCATCTTGTTTTACATAATATGTATGGAATCAACCCGAGTATCGTACTGAACGATTACTATCTTCAGATTTCCACGATATTGCTCTGCTATATCTGCTACGTTGTTTCCATTGACCATTTAAACGAATCTGACGGTGCACTCGTCAACTCCATCCGGGACAATTTAGACCGCGTGGTAACAACAGTCGGACAGGTAAAAGGCGCCAGCAGTTCCATTGTTGATGGTGTCACTGTTGTCCGCGAACTTGCTGATGAAAACAAGCAAGGAGCTGATTCCGTTGTAAAAAGTATGGAAGAGCTTACCCAGAATAACGATATTCTTTATACAAAAACGATGTCCTCCATGGATAAAACCTCCGATATCAACATGCAGGTGCAAAATGTGGCAGCTCTGATCGAAAAGATGGTAAACCTGATTCAGGAATCCATCGAGCATGCAAACTTAAGTGCCGAAGAGCTTGCCGATGTTGTGACAACCACCAACACAATGGCTGATCTGTCCGCGCATGTCGAACAGGTTTTAGAGAACTTCAAACAGGATTTTGATATGGTAAAGGAAGAGACCGGAACGATCGAAGGAATTACTTTCCAGACAAACCTCCTCGCCTTAAACGCCTCCATCGAAGCCGCCAGAGCCGGTGCTGCCGGAAAAGGCTTTGCCGTTGTAGCTGACCAGATTCAGGGACTCAGCGTGGAGACCAAAAATTCCTCCGGCCGCATTCGTGATGCATTGACCCATTTAGATGAGACTTCCGGAAAAATGACACAGTCTATCACGCAGACACTTGAACTTATCCAGACAACACGTGAAAAACTAACACTCGTAAAAGACAGTGTTACAAGTATTACCAAAGATTCCACAACACTCGGTGAAAATATCAAGGTAATCGACAGTGCCATGAAAGATGTGGAATCTTCCAATCACGATATGGTTGACAACATGAAACAGGTCTGCGATACCATGGATGTCATGACAAAATGTATCAACCAATCAGACGATGTTTCCCGCACAATGTTGAGCAAATACGAGGAATCCGCCGTCAACGTAAACAAGATTGAAACCATTGTCGGAAAACTGATGGGTGAACTCGGTACCGGTGGTTTCATGGGAATTGGCGATGCCAGACCCGGCATGAAAGTCATCCTGATTGCAAAGAACGGAAGCTCTTCTTTCACCGCTCACGGCGAAGTGACAGAATCCTTAGATGGTGGAATCACGGCACGTCTGCATGTTCCTTCCGGAAGTTCAATCGATACCAGAAACAGGAATTTTACCTACGAACTGCAGATCTCCGTGACAAACGCATTGTATATCTGGGAAAATGCTGAGATCACCACGATGCGTGGTCAGTCGTCCGATATGTATAAGATTACAGTTACAACCAACCCGAAGGTTGTTAACCGGCGTAAATATCCTCGTATGCCGATCTCTAACAAATGTACGATCACGGTAAAACAGAACGGTAAACAATATAACGGTCAGATGATCAACATCAGTGCCGGCGGCTTTGCATTCAGTGTCCGTGATAATTTCTTTTCCAGTGCGATCGGTTCTGATATCACCTTATCGATTCCTGATCTTCCGGTGGAAAATGCCCGCCAGTTAGAAGGTCATATCATCCGAAGCACAGACAATGAGAACGTCTTTATCGTCGGCTGCCGTATGCCAGAGGATAATACAGCGGTCGAACAGTATGTACAAAACAATTACCAGGGTGAGTAAATCTCATATGTCATAAATAAAACAGCGGATAACAACTTCTTTTCTTGTTGTTACCCGCTGTTTTATTATTTGTGCCTGTTAATTTCTTCTTATTTACTTTTATTCCTTATACAATAAAATGCTCTACGTTCTGCTGTAACTTATCTGCTGCATGATGAGCTGCTTCCGCTTTCTCTTTAATCTCGGCTGCCTTCTCTACCACAACACCTGTCTTCTCTGCGATATCGTTTGTACCGGTTGCTCCCTCTGTAGCCGCCTTGCTTACCTCGCCGATGGCATCCATAACGCCGTTGATCGATGCTAACAGCTGCTCTGAGGATGCAGAAAAATCAGTTACCAATCCATCAATCTTACCTGCATCATTGCTGTAGGAATCCGCCATATCGGAGAATCCCGCAAAGCTGTCTACCACGTCGGTTCCAACAAACTCTAACAACTTCTTTGCTCCGTCTGCAAGATTTGTTACCGATTCCACAACATTCTTTGTCACATCCTGGATATGTACAACTGCTGCCTTTGACTGCTCGGCAAGTACCCTGATCTCATCCGCAACAACTGCAAATCCCTTCCCTGCCTCTCCTGCACGCGCTGCCTCAATTGAAGCATTGAGTGCTAACAGGTTGGTCTGTCCGGTAATCTCCATAATGGACTCTGCAAGAACACCGATCTGATCGACTACCTTGATATCTTCAAGTGCTTTTGTCAGTCCCTCATTGATCTCGGCATGGATTGCCTTGGTACGCTCATCATTTTCTGTTGTTGTCTTTTTAATACCTACGGCACGGTCACGGATATCATCTGCTTCCGTTGCACCGTCCTGTGAAC
>ENA-ORSR01002415-ORSR01002415.1-human-gut-metagenome-genome-assembly--contig:-NODE-2415-length-10523-cov-3.172526_pt1 | contig 10523 bp, 10 predicted proteins | sample MGYA00241901_ERZ509166 | MGnify/ENA primary metagenome ERZ509166 (study PRJEB26280, sample SAMEA2338860) | human gut metagenome | biome: human gut; feature: human-associated habitat; material: faeces... | reverse complement strand
TTATTCATCAGGTGCAGGGCTGAGAAAAGCCCTGCATTTCTTACATTTTTGTTAGAATTTTGTTAGAAAACCTGATACAAACACAGGCAAAAATCCGTTACAATCAGAATATCAAAAGACGAGGTGAATATCATGAAAGAAATTTTAAAATTAGACCATATTCAAAAATTTTATGGAAATGAAGGAAATGTAACAAAAGCAATTCAGGATATTGATTTTTCTGTGCAGGAAGGTGAGTTTTTAGGTATTATGGGCGCGTCAGGCTCTGGAAAGACAACGATGCTAAACTGTATTTCTACCATAGACACAGTAAGCGCAGGGCATATTTATCTGGATGGTACAGATGTAACAGAGATTAAAGAAAAGGCCATTGCAAAGTTTCGGAGAGAAAATCTGGGATTTATTTTTCAAGATTTTAACCTGCTGGATACGTTGACCATAAGTGAGAATATTGCGCTGGCGCTGACTATTAACCACATTCCGGTCAGGGAAATAGAGCCGAGAGTGGAGGAGATTGCCAAAAGTCTGAATATTGCTGATATTTTGGATAAATATCCCTATCAGGTTTCCGGTGGACAGAAGCAGAGATGTGCCTGTGCCAGAGCAATCATCAATCATCCGAAGCTGATTTTAGCCGATGAACCCACAGGGGCATTGGATTCTCAAAGTGCAGGTATGTTTCTTAGCAGTCTTCAATATATGAACGAGGCGCTACAGGCTACGATTTTAATGGTAACCCATGATGCTTTTTCAGCAAGTTATGCAAAGCGTGTTCTGTTTATGAAAGATGGTAAGCTATTCCATGAGCTGAGAAAAGGAGACAGTGATAGGAAGGAATTTTTTAATGAAATTATTCATGTGATTTCACTTCTGGGAGGTGATTTAAATCATGTTATTTAATCTTTCCAGAAAGAACTTTAAAAAGAGTATTCGAGATTATTCTGTATATTTTTTTACTTTGATTTTAGGTGTGGCAGTTTTTTATATTTTTAATGCTATTGAAACCCAAACAGCCATGATGGAAGTGACTAAGACAAAGGCAGAAATTATTGACATGATGAACAGCGCCTTAGAGGCTGGTAGTATCTTTGTATCTTTTATTTTAGGATACTTGATTGTATATGCCAGCCGCTTTATGCTGAAAAAAAGAAAAAAAGAATTTGCTGTTTACCTGACACTAGGAATGAAAAAAACACAAATTTCAGGAATGTTGTGGATAGAGACGGTTTTTATGGGAATTATTTCACTGGGTGTGGGGCTTTTAGTGGGAATTGGACTTTCCCAGTTTATGTCTCTTTTTGTATCGAAAATTTTTGAGGCGGATTTATCAAAATTTGTATTTACAGTGTCGGGAAAAGCTATTGCTAAATCTGTGCTGTACTTTTTCGTGATTTATATTGTAGTGATGATTTTGAATACATGGGAAATCAGTCGTGCCAGACTTATTCGTTTTCTGACTGCTGAAAAGAAAAAAGAGAAAAATCTCTTAAAAAATCCAATTCTCAGTGTTTTGGTTTTCATTTTGGCATGGGTGATTTTAGGATATGCTTATTATAATGTAACAGGCAATGCACAGGCTCTTACTACGGAAGTGGATGTGTTTACCCAGATTATTCTGGGGATTATTGGAACCTTTCTGGTGTTTTGGTCTGTTTCCGGATTTTTTGCAGCAATGGCAGGGAAAGCGTCAAAGATATATTATAAGGGGCTAAATTCTTTTGCTGTGGGTGAGATTTCCAATAAATTAAATTCTATGGTAGCATCTGCAACGATTATCTGTCTCTTGCTTTTCATGAGTCTTTGTATTATTACGTCTGTATTTACCAGAAAGGCTTACAAAGATAAATTAGTAGATGAGCTGGCACCTATGGACATTTCTATGGAAAAAGTTGTGATAGAAGATAACAAGACAATTGAGGATGTATTTGAAGAAAAGAAGATATCTATGGATGCTTTTTGTGATATTACAGAAGCATATTCTTTTAACAGTGAGGAAATAACAAATGCAGCTGTTTTAGGAAATTATTTGTCGAAGAATATGGATAAATATGGACAAGAGTATGCGAATGTGCAAGTGGAGGTTATGAGGGTACAGGATTATAACCGATTTGCCAAAAGGTACCATCAGAAGACCTACAAGCTAGAGGAAGATGAATATCTTTTTGTAGCAAATCAAGAGGGTGCATTACAGATATTTAATAAAGGACTTGAGGCAAATCAAGAGATTACTTTTCAGGGAAAGAAATATTATGCAAAGGAAAATGTTTGTCAGGAAGGATTTGTGATGATGAGTTATGATAAATCTAATCAGGGGATTTTACTCCTTCCAGATGAGACAGATTTATCGCAATGTAAAAAATACTGCAATTATATTGCCGCTAATTATAAAAATGACAGTAAAAAATTCAGAACTATGGTGGATGACCAGATTTCCAACAATATGAAAAATTCATGGGAAGTTACTTATCCAGTTGTTACTGCCACACGTTCTAACATTATTGATGACAGTATTGGTACAAGTGCCATGTATATTTTCTTAGGGATGTATCTGGGGATTAGTTTTTTACTGTCAGGAGCAGCAATTTTGTCCTTAAAAGTGCTTTCTGATGTAGCAGACAGCAAGGAAAAATATGAAATTTTGAGAAATCTGGGCTGCGAAGAAAGAAAGATCAGAGGCGTTGTATGGAAACAAAATAGTATGTTTTTTGGTTTGCCTGTTTTAGTGGCAGGTATTCACTCCGTTTTTGGTATTCAAGTATGTAATCAGTTGCTTTCTATCTACGGAGAGCAGAGTATTTTACCGGGGCTTACTGCAGCAGTAATTTTAGTGTTGCTTTTCTACGGAGGATATTTTCTGATTGCTCAGTTGTGTTCTTTGAGAATAATAAGAGGTGAAAAGATATGATAAGAAAAAGGAGACTGTGGTGTGAAACAGTCTCCTTTAACAATGTAGATTATTTTTTAAAATTTTATTCGTCCCAGCCTTCATAAAAGCGGATATTTACGGAAATATTTCTTACAATATCACCTTCTTTTAAGTTCATATCACTGATATCGGAAACGGAAGGTAAGGAGCAATCTTCCTCAGAAAGCTCAAGGCTAATCCAGTTGTAAGCAGCTTCATTGGCATCATCAACCGCATCTTCCAAGGTATCTCCTTTTGCATAGCAACATTCTAAATCAGGAAAATATCCCTGATAACTTCCATCATCTGTTTTGCTGAAAACAGCAGGATATATAAATTTCATAATAATCTCCCTTCTAATTTAAAACAAGATAAGAAAAGTATATAACAAAAAAGAATAGGATACAACAATAGAATTCCTCTGTGTTTTTTGAAATTTTGCCTGAAACGGCATGGAAATGTTTAGAGTTGCCCGCAAACCTTGCAAATAATCAATGTTTGCGGGTATTTTGAATTGTTTTGGTATTAGAGACTATTTAAGTATTACATTTTAGAAATAAATTCATCCAGTGACTGGACAGTTAATGCTGTCTGCATCCATTTTTTAAGTATTTCGATATCTTCCTGTTCTTGTAAAGTTTTTAAAAGGCTGTTTGGTAATTGTCCAAATTTGCGTAAGGTCATCTGAAGCATTTCCGTAGCCATTTTTACCTGTCCTTCTTGTAGTCCTTTTTGGATACCTTCTTTTATGCCTTCTTTACGTTCATCTTTCAACAATTCTTCCAAAAGCATAAATTTTTCCTCCATTTTCCTGTTTCCTTTAATATGGGTAACTGATTTTTGTACTTGTCTTACATAATCGTCCTCAAAGTCCTCCTGACTCTCTTTTAAGTCTGCATGTACGAACTTTAGAAAAGAAACCAGTTCTTTAGGTACATCTTCAACATTCTTTCCGCGGGTATTTAAAAATACAATACAGCGTCCGTCTTTTAAATCAACATTTTTGGTTTCCTCACAGGCTGTACGAAACGTATAGCGATATTTTCCTTCGCAAAAAGGATCAAAGTCACATAAGAAAATCACATAGCTGTCGGGAAGTTCTGCATACTCACAGCCTTTTTCCAAAAGTTCCATATCCATCTGACTTTGATAATAGCGACTTCTGCGACCAAGGGCTGTCTGTTTTAATACCTGCATTTCTACATTATAGCGAGTATTCTTTTCATCTTTTGCATAAACGTCTAGTCGTACACCTTTATACTCCGGATGATAGACGATATTTTTTTCTGTACTGATTTCTACGTGTTCGATTTTAATAGGGAGAGCACGTTCCAGAAAACCTTTGCAGTTTTCTTCGTCTGACATTACTGCTGCAAACATAAAATTATTTTTGATTGTAAGATCTTTTAATGGTGTATTCATATTTTTCCTCCACTTTACAGAGGAATTCTATAAAATAAAGTATAGCAGATGGAAAAAAGACTTACAACCGCTTAGAAGGAAACTTGTTAAGCCCATGTATAAAATCCGTGATAACATGATACACATAGTGCTTCAACAGTTGCAAGGTGTTTCAGTTCATGATAGTATAAAGAGATTAGGAAAGTAAAGGAGAACAAAAATGAGTTCTTATGAAAGTTTTGCCAGCGTGTATGATATGTTCATGGATAACATTCCATACAGAGAATGGTGTAGATATTTAATCGGCCTGTTGCAGGAATATGGTGTACAGGATGGATTAGTCTTAGAATTAGGATGTGGTACAGGGAAAGCCACAAGACTTTTATCAAGAGCAGGCTATGATATGATAGGAATTGATAATTCTCCCGATATGTTGGAAATTGCTCTCGAAAAAGAAGGAAAGATAAAAGAAGATATCTTGTACCTTTTACAGGATATGCGTTCTTTTGAACTATACGGAACTGTACGTGCCGTAGTTTCTATATGTGACAGTATGAATTATATTCTTGAGGAGGATGACCTTTTACAGGTTTTTTCCCTGGTCAATAATTATCTTGATCCCGGCGGAGTATTTATCTTTGATATGAATACCAAATACAAATATGAAGAAATTTTAGGAGAGTGTACCATTGCAGAAAACAGGGACACTGCCAGCTTTATCTGGGATAACTATTATGATTGTGAAGAACAGATAAATGAATATGATTTGACGCTGTTTATTCCGGAAGAAGAAGCAGGAAAAAACATGTACAGAAAGTATGAGGAAATTCATTATCAGAGAGCTTATGATATGGAAGAAGTAAAAAATCTTCTGGCAAAGGCAGGTATGGAGTTTGTAGCTGTATATGATGCCTTTACTCACCGACCTCCAAGAGCAATTAGTGAGAGAGTATATATTATAGCAAGAGAAAAAGGGAAAAGAAGAAAACAGGAGAAATAGAAGTATGAAAGATTATATTGTAAGGGCTACTGCAGCAAACAGTCAAATTCGTGCATTTGCTGCTACAACAAGAGAAATGGTAGAGTTTGCCAGAGCAGCACACAATACCAGTCCTGTGGCAACTGCTGCCCTAGGTCGTCTTTTAACAGCAGGTTCTATGATGGGAATTATGATGAAAGGCGAGAAAGACCTTTTAACTTTACAGGTAAAAGCAGGAGGTCCTTTAAATGGAATGACAGTGACTGCAGACTCAAAAGGAAATGTAAAGGGATATGTGGGAAATCCAAATGTGGTTATCCATGCAAATGAAAAAGGTAAATTAGATGTTGCCGGAGCTGTAGGCGTAGGTTTTATGAATGTTATTAAAGACATGGGATTAAAGGAGCCTTATGTAGGGCAGACTGTTTTACAGACCAGTGAAATTGCAGAGGATTTAACTTATTATTTTGCTACAAGTGAACAGGTTCCGTCTTCTGTAGGACTGGGTGTTCTTATGGAAAAAGATAATACAGTGAAACAGGCAGGTGGCTTTATTATTCAGCTTATGCCATTTACAGAAGAAGCGGTAATTGAAAGACTGGAAGAAAATTTGAAAAATGTAACTTCTGTAACAGAATTGTTGGAGAAAGGTCATACACCGGAAAGTCTTCTGGAAACACTTCTTGCAGGATTTGATTTGGAAATAAACGAAAAAGTACCTACTCAGTTCCACTGTAATTGTACAAAAGAGCGAGTAGAAAAAGCATTAATCAGTATTGGAAGGAAAGAAATTCAGGAACTGATTGATGAAGGAAAAGAAATTGAAATGAATTGTCATTTCTGCAATAAGAATTATATTTTTACGGTGGAAGAACTGAAAAATATTTTAAAAGCGTGCAGAAAATAAAAAAGCAGGAAAGGTGTGGTAAGTAATGAAGGATGGTTTCATAAAAGTAGCAGCAGCAACACCGCAAATTGAAGTAGCAGATTGCATCCATAACACACAGGAAATTGTGAAAAAAGCAAAAGAAATGAGTGCAGCAGGAGCCAGAATTCTGGTGTTTCCAGAGCTGTGTATTACAGGCTATACCTGCCATGATTTATTTTTTAATGAAACTTTATTACAGTCGGCAAAGAAACAGCTTTTAGTTTTAGCAGAGGAATTGAAAGATACAGAGGGACTTATTTTTGTAGGACTTCCTCTGGAGTATAATGGTAAGCTTTATAATACGGCAGCAGCAATTAACAGAGGAGAAATTCTGGGAATTATTCCAAAACACAGTATTCCTAATTATGGTGAATTTTATGAAGCAAGGTATTTTACTTCCGGCAGAGATATAGAAAGCGAAATAAAGCTGGGAGATAAAATGGTTCCTTTCGGAAGTAAGGTTCTGTTTGAATGTGAAGAAATGCCGCAACTTTGTGTTGCAGTAGAAATCTGTGAAGACGTATGGACTCCTGCATCACCGGGATTGTTTCATGCTATGGCAGGAGCCAATGTAATTGTAAATTTGTCTGCCAGTGATGAAATTGCAGGTAAATCGGAATACCGCAGAGAATTGATAAAAGGACAGTCCGCAAGACTTTTATGTGGATATGTATATGCTACAGCAGGAAATGGAGAGTCTACTCAGGATTTGGTTTTCGGAGGACAGAACTTAATCTGCGAAAATGGAAGTCTTCTTGCAGAGGCACAGTTATTTAAAAATGAAACAATTTATGCAGTATTGGATATTCAGAAGCTTCGCGGAGAGAGAAGAAGAATTTCTACATGGCTGGAGGAAAAAGGAGAGAAGCATCTTCATATTTCATTTCATTTACCAATAGAAGAAACAGAAATTCACAATGATTTTGCAAAAAATCCTTTTGTACCGGATTGTGATTTAGAGAGAGCAAAAAGATGTGAGGAAATTCTTACAATACAGGCAATGGGACTGAAAAAGAGAATGGAACATACAGGATGTAAATCAGCTGTTCTGGGTATTTCAGGCGGTTTGGACTCTACCCTTGCACTTTTGGTTACGGCAAGAGCCATGGATTTTATGGGACTGGATAGGAAAAATATTACAGCAGTAACAATGCCATGCTTTGGAACTACAGATAGAACGTATACAAATGCCTGCGAGCTTACGAAACGTCTGGGTGCAGAGCTTTTAGAAGTAGATATTAAAAAGGCTGTTCTGCAGCATTTCGAGGATATTGGTCACGATTATAATGTACATGATGTTACCTTTGAAAATGCACAGGCAAGAGAGAGAACACAGGTGATTATGGATATTGCCAATCAGCAGGGAGGCATGGTAATCGGAACGGGAGATTTCTCAGAGCTGGCGCTTGGATGGGCAACTTATAACGGAGACCACATGTCTATGTATGGTGTGAATGCCGGAGTTCCTAAAACCATGGTACGTCATTTGGTGCGTCATTATGCGGATACCTGCAAGGAGGAAAATCTTGCAGAGATTTTAAGAGACGTTTTAGATACGCCGGTGAGTCCGGAGTTATTGCCTCCAAAGGAAGGTGAGATTGCACAGAAAACAGAGGATTTAGTAGGGCCTTATGAGCTTCATGACTTTTTCCTTTACTATATGTTGAGTTTTCATTTTTCACCTTCTAAGATTTATCGCATTGCAAAGAAAACCTTTGAGGGAATTTATACAGAAGAAGAAATTTTAAAATGGATGAGAAAGTGCTATTGGAGATTTTTCTCACAGCAATTTAAGCGTTCCTGTCTGCCGGATGGGCCAAAGGTAGGAAGTGTATCTGTTTCGCCGAGAGGAGATTTGCGTATGCCAAGCGATGCAAATGTAAGAATTTGGATGGATGAAATAGAAAAATTAAATTAAAAATGCAAGAGCATATCACATCAGGCAGATAGTGAAAATGAGGCTGTTACTTTAAAATGTATAACTATTCCGGATATATATTTAAAGTGACAGCCTCATTCTTAATGTAACGGCTCTTTTTATTCTTTTCTGGCTTTTTCTAAGGCGTTGTCAATGGCTTCTAAAAGAAGCATAGAAGTGTACTTATTTTCCTCAGAATAAGTGATATTTTCTGTGGACTGTGATGTATAAATCTGGTCGGAGAGTGCATCAAGGGCAGGCTCTACCAGAGGATACATGGCAGTGGTGGTTTCACTGAGATTGACAAGGGAAATAGAATTGATGTGATTTTCATCTACTTTTACCTCTACGTCAAAGGTATTGTCATTTAGCGTAATCGGGCTGGTATAAACACCTGCATGATATATGGCATCTGCACTGGCAGGATCTGCATTTTTATTTTTTCCAAACATTAAAAAAAGCAAAACGGCCAGTACAACGGCCAAAACTACAAAAATTCCGGTATAAATAACTTCCTTTGTATGTAAGACGACAATTTTAGTTTTTGAACTCATGGCTGCACCTCCCATATTCCTTTTTATAGCATATTACAGAAGCAAGAAAAATATACCTGATAAATTCAACAGCTTTCGTTGGAATTTAAAAGGAATTCATGATAAAATGGACAGCGAAAGGAGAAAGAAGACGTATCATGAACATAAAAAAACAATATAAAGGAATTTTCTATATTATCTTATCTGCATTTTGCTTTTCCCTTATGGATATGTTTGTCCGTATGTCAGGGGATTTACCGTCTATACAGAAAAGTTTTTTCAGAAATATTGTAGCAGCTGTTTTTGGCTGTATATTAGTGTTAAAGGAAAAGGACAGCTTTCAGTGGAAGAAAGGAAGCGGGAAGTATCTGATTTTGCGTTCTCTGTTTGGAACACTGGGGATTTTATGTAATTTCTATGCCATCGACCATCTGGCTTTGGCAGATGCTTCTATGCTGAATAAAATGTCTCCTTTTTTTGTGGTGATTTTCAGCTTTTTATTTTTAAAGGAAAAAGTCACCGCAGCACAGATACTTCTGGTTATGGGAGCTTTTGGTGGAAGTCTGTTCGTTGTAAAGCCTACGGTTTCCAATTTAGATTTAATACCGTCTTTAATCGGACTTTTAGGAGGATTGGGAGCAGGTGCAGCATATACTATGGTTCGGAAATTGGGAACTGTTGGCATAAAAGGGCCTTTTATCGTATTTTTCTTTTCCACTTTTTCCTGTGTGATAACTTTACCATGGCTGATTTTTGATTATCATGCCATGACCTTGTGGCAGGTTCTTGTTTTGTTGCTGGCAGGACTTTGTGCGGCGGGAGGACAGTTTGCTATTACTGCAGCATATTGTTATGCACCGGCAAGTGAAGTATCAATTTATGATTATACAAAAGTTATTTTTTCCATGATTTTAGGGTTTGTGATGTTTCAGCAAATCCCTGATTTTTACAGTTGGGTTGGGTACATCATCATCTGTTTGATGGCGATTTTTATGTTTTTTTATAATAAAAGGAGAAGTGCAAGATGAAATATAAATTATTAGTATTGGATATTGATGGAACTGTAACAAATTCCAAAAAACAGATTACAGAAAAAACAAGAAATGCGATTTTAGAATTGCAAAAAAGCGGAATTCCGGTGGCAATTGCGTCAGGAAGAGCACCTCAGGGAATTTATTCTGTTGCCAAAGCATTGGAACTTGATAAATTTGGAAGTTATATTATGCCTTTTAATGGCGCCAGAATTATAAATTTTAAAACGGAGGAATGTATTTACTCAAAGACACTTCCGTTACACCTTCCTGCCAGATTGTGGAGAGATGCAGTGGAGAATGGAATTGGTATTGTAACTTATGATGAGAAGGAAGTTATAGCAGGGACGGAACTGGACAAATATATACTTCTTGAAGCAAAAATAGCGGGAATGCCTGTTGTATATCATGAAAATTTTAATACTTATGTAGATTTTCCGGTAAATAAATGTCTTATGACAGGAGAGCCGGAAGACTTAGAGGCACTAGAGCCGGTATTTGCACAGAAATATTTTCATGAGGCACAGATTTTTCGTTCAGAGCCATACTTTTTAGAAGCTACACCGAAAAATGTAGATAAAGCCTACTGTTTGAAGCATCTTTTGGAAATATTGGGGATTAAAAGAGAAGAAATGATTTGCTGTGGTGACGGATTTAATGATATTTCTATGATACAGTATGCAGGTCTTGGTGTGGCAATGGCAAATGCACAGGAGCAGGTAAAAGCAGTAGCAGATTATGTTACAGTCTGTGACAATGACCATGATGGAATTGCGGAGGTTATTGAAAAGTTCTTTTAAAAACAGCAGGAGGTTTTATGGCATTACA
>ENA-ORSR01002414-ORSR01002414.1-human-gut-metagenome-genome-assembly--contig:-NODE-2414-length-10523-cov-5.088747_pt1 | contig 10523 bp, 7 predicted proteins | sample MGYA00241901_ERZ509166 | MGnify/ENA primary metagenome ERZ509166 (study PRJEB26280, sample SAMEA2338860) | human gut metagenome | biome: human gut; feature: human-associated habitat; material: faeces... | reverse complement strand
CGGCAGCCGCTTCTTTGCATTTGTCGAGGAACGCGCCGATACCACGTCGCAGACCTTCGTGCGCCTGACGGTGCTCATCCTGGTCACGCTCGTGGCATTCTCGGCTGTCTTTGATCTCGACATCGTGTTGGGTTCTTTTGCCGCTGGCTTTGTCCTGCGCTATATCATCCCCGAGGGCAACCATACGCTCGAGACCAAGCTCGACGGTCTGGCCTACGGTTTTTTGATTCCGGTGTTCTTTACCGTGTCGGGCGCAAAGATCGACCTGACGGCCGTGGCGTCGCGCCCGGGCTTGCTCGCGGGCTTTATCGTGGCGTTGTTGATTATTCGTGCCGTGCCCATTCTTATTTCCATGAGCATTTGTCCTGCGACGCGCGATGTGTCGGCGTATGGTCGCATTACCGTGGCCCTGTACTGCACCACGGCGCTGCCGATCATCGTTGCCGTTACGAGCGTTGCCGTCAACGCGGGCGCGCTGTCGCAAGATATTGCGTCGGTCATGGTTGCCGCCGGTGCCATCACGGTGTTCTTGATGCCATTGCTCGCGCAGCTCTTCTACCGCGTGGTGGATGCCGCACCGGTCGCCGCCGTGGCAGAGGTTGCCGAGCATCCATCCGATGCGCTCGACATCTTGCGCGCCCACCACGACCTAGCGAGCTTGCTCGCGCGCGAGCACGAGCTGCTGACCTCGCATGGCCATGGTCGCGTATTCGAGGGCCTGCCTACGCTCGATACGATTGCCGAGCGTCTTTCCGCCGAGGCAGCGAGCGGCCACATCGATGCCCGCATCGTGGACGCGGCGCACCTGCTTGCCGATAAGACCTATGGAGACGAGGTCGACCCGTCCGAGCTGACTCCGCGTGAGCGCCGCCGCCTGGAGCGCGCCAAGCTCGCCGTGCGCGAATACCGCCGCCGCATGCTGGAGCTCTATGCAAGAGAAGAAGCCGAGGACGACGACGGTAAGTAGTCGATACTCTCTCGGGGAAGCCGCGTCCCGCTTTGAAGGCTCGGAACGGGATGTGGTTTCCGAAACGGGGGCCGTTGGGAAGCTGTGTCCCGGAATGGGCGCTCAGAGTGGGATGCAGTTTCCGCAAGGAGGTCCTGGGGGAAACCGTGCCCCGTTCTGATCCGAAATACTGGGGCATAGTTTCCCTTTCATAACAGGAGAAGGCGCGCTGTCTGCAGTTGATTCAGACGGCGCGCCTTTTTGGTTGAGCTATGTTGAAGCTTGAAGCCAAAGCTTGTGGCTCCTTAGGAGCGGGCGGCTCCGTCGACGGGGAGCACGGCGCCCGTGACATAGGAGGACATGTCGCTCGCCAGGAAAACAAAGGCGTTGGCGACATCCTCGGGCTCGCCCATGCGACCCAGCGGAATGGTGGCGATGATGGGCTTGATGACCTCTTCGGGCAGGTTGGCGACCATGTCGGTCTTAGTCACGCCGGGGGCGACGGCGTTGACGCGGATGCCCATGGGAGCGAGCTCGCGCGAGAGCGACTGGACCATACCGTTGACGGCAAACTTGGACGTGGGGTAACCGACGCCGGAGGGCTGGCCGTACTTGGCGACCATCGAGCTTGTGGTAGTGATGGTGCCGCCGTGGCCGGCCTCGGTCATGATCTTGGCGGCAGCCTGGTGGCCATTAAAGACGGCGACGACGTTAAGGTCCATGACCTTTGCGAACTCCTCGGCCGTGTAGTCCAAGAGGGGTGAACGCTGGGAGATACCGGCATTGTTGACGACCGTGTCCAAGCCGCCCATGTCGGCTGCAGTCTGCGTAAAGGCCTCAGTCACGGCCTCGAGCGAGGTGAGATCGCAGGAGCGACCCCAGACCTTGGCGTCGGGATAGGCGGCTGTCAGCTTCTCAACGGCCGTGTCGGCAGTCTCCTGGCGCGAGCCAAAGACGGTGACGGCAGCGCCTTCCTCGATAAAACGGCAGGCGATGGCATAGCCGATACCGCGTGTGCCTCCGGTGATGATTGCTTTCTTGCCCTCGAGCAACATGGTGCTTCCTCTCATCGCGGGCGGACATTCGCAGCACAGCGTAGCGGTAGTCGGAATCGGCCGCGTTTGCATATCGGTGAACGGTAGCCCGCGTTACCGATGAGCGGCTCGCGCAAATATGCTTTGCCGTTGTGCTTAGGGCAGGTGACAAAAGGGCTCCCGTCCCACATCGGACGGGAGCCCTCAAGGCGCGTATTGCTAGGCGAGCGTTGGGCTAGTTCGCCATGACGCCTTCGGTCCAAGCCTCAACGTCCTCGATGCGCAGGACGTTGGCGACCTCGGCCACGCAGCCGACGCTGGCAAGCTCGGCGGCGGCAGCCTGGACGTCCTTCTCGAGCGCGCGGTGCGTCAGGAAGATGACCGAGCAGGCATCGCTGACGCCCGATTTGCCGTCCTCGACCTGGTTGATGAGCGAGATCGAGATGTTGTGCTTGGCAAAGATGTCGACCGTCTCGGACAGGGCGCCCACGCGGTCGGCGACTTTCAGGCGCACATAGTACTTGGTCTGGAGCTCGTCCATGGGCTTAAAGGTGAGGTTGTGGCCATAGGGCTCAATCTCGGGCAGCGGAGCCACGCCGCGGCTGATCTGCTCGGAGAGCGACAGGATATCGCCCACGACGGCGCTCGCGGTGGGGAAGGAGCCTGCGCCCGCGCCGTAGAACATGGTCTCGCCCACGGCGTCGCCTACCACGTAGACGGCGTTCATGGCGCCGTTGACCTTGGCGAGCATATGGTCTGCGGGGATCAGCGTGGGATGCACGCGAACGTCGACGCCAGCGTCGGTGTTGCGGGCGATGCCGAGCAGTTTGATGGTGTAGCCAAGCTCGCGGGCCTGGGCGATGTCCTCGGCGCCGATGGTGCGGATACCCTGCTGGTACACATCATCGGTGGTAACGCGGGTGCCAAAGCCGATGGAGGCGAGGATGGCCGTCTTGCTGGCGGCATCGAAGCCGTCGACGTCGGCGGACGGGTCGGCCTCGGCATAGCCCTTAGCCTGTGCGTCGGCGAGCACGTCAGCGTAATCGGCGCCCTCGGCGTCCATGCGCGACAGGATGTAGTTGGTGGTGCCGTTGAGGATGCCGGCGATGGTCAGGATCTTGTTACCCACCAGGTCGTGCTCGAGTGTGCTGACAATGGGGATGCCGCCACCGCAGCTGGCCTCGCACTTAATCTGCACGCCGCACGCACGCGCCTTTTCGGCAAGCGTCTCGACATGGCGGCCCAGCAGGGCCTTGTTGGCGGAGACGACATGCTTGCCGTTCTCGAAGGCAGTGGTGAAGATCTCGGTTGCGGGATGCTCGCCACCAATCAGCTCGACGACGATGTCGACGGCGGGGTCGGTGACGACATCGTGCCAGTCGCTCGTAAAGGCCTCGCGCTCAATGCCTGCCGCCTCGGCCTGCTCCCAGGCAAGCGCGCAGGCGCGGGTCAGCTTAAGGTCGATGCCGTAGGCTGCCAGGTACTCATCGTGGTGGCTCTTGATCAGACGGGCCACGCCGCCGCCGACGGTTCCCAGACCGATCAGACCGACGTTCACGGTGCGCAGGGGTTCGCTCATAGATAACTCCTTCGTGCATCTTATGGATGGATAAACCGCTTAAAGGTTGAGTGCATTCTAGCGTGAACCGGGGGCGCGTGCTCGCCAGGCAACAGGAGCCGCACAAAACGGCACCCCCGAAACGCTGCGGAAACATTGGAAACACGCTCGCTACAAACGGACTTCCGTAACAAACTGTCAACGTTTGCGCCATAAGGTTTGCCCTGTACCGCAAGACGGCCGCACCGCGGCCAGCGAAAAAGGGGGACACCATGTTCAACATCAACAGCACGCTCAGCCGTAGGAACTTTCTCGCCGGCGCTGCGGCGCTCGGCAGCACCGCCGCACTCGCTGGTTGCTCGTCGGGTGGCTCGGACGGCGGCACCGCCGATGACGGCAAGACCTTCAAGATCGGTGTCATCGGCCCTCTGACCGGCGCCGCGGCAACCTATGGCGTTTCGGCCGAGAAGGGTGCCAAGCTTGCCGCCAAGGATTTCTCGACCAAGGACCTCAAACTCTTGCTTAAGTCCGAGGATGACGTCGCCGACGGCGAGAAGGCTATCAACGCCTTCAATACCCTGTGCGACTGGGGCATGCAGGCGCTCGTCGGTCCCGTCACGACTGGTGCCGCCGTCGCTGTCTCGGGCGAGATCGCCGACGATATGCTCATGGTCACGCCCTCTGCTTCGTCCCTCGACGTCACCAAGGACAAGACCACGGTTTTCCAGGTTTGCTTTACCGACCCCACCATGGGCGCGAGTGCTGCCAAGTTTTTGGCCGAGAAGTATGCAGACGCCAAGATCGCCCTGTTCTACAACTCCGGCGATACGTACAGCTCGGGTGTTGCCGATGCCTTTGCCGAGCAGGCCAAGGAGTCCAAACTTGATATCGTCGATACCGAGACCTTTAAGGACGACTCCTCCACGAGCTTTACCAACCAGCTCACCAAGGCCAAGGAGGCCGGCGCCACGCTCATCTTTGCGCCGATCTACTACACGCCGGCGTCCGTTTTGCTCAAGAACGCCAAGGACATGGGATACGACATGACCCTCATGGGTACCGACGGCATGGACGGCCTGCTCTCCGTTGAGGGCTTCGACACCTCCCTTGCCGAGGGCGTGCTGCTCATGACCCCGTTCTCTGCCGACGATGAGAAGAACGCCGACTTCGTCAAGGCATATAAGGACGCCTACGACGAGACGCCCAACCAGTTTGCCGCCGATGCCTATGACTGCGTCCATGCGATTGTCGAGGCTATCGATAAGGCAGACATCGATATTACGGCCGACGGCGCCGACATTGCCGGCGATCTTGCCAAGGCCATGCGCAAGATCAAGATCGAGGGCCTGACGGGCGAGCTCACGTGGAACGACGAGGGCCAAGTCGAGAAGCCCGCTACAGCCTATGTGATCCAGGACGGCAAGTACATCGCCGCCTAAGTGCGTATAAAGCGCTACCGGTGAGGCCGTTTTAATCAGGACAGGGAAGCTTGTAACAGAATGGAAATATTACTTTCACACAATAAAGTGGCTAAACTGCATAAACCAATAGAAATACGCATAATTATGGATAAACGGACAAAACAAAAGAATAGTTGAAATAATCGCCACTTTTCTCAACTAAAGCGTCTACTATTTTGCGAACGCCGAACACGGCGAAGGATGGCCTGTTGGGTAACCGAAACCCGACGAGATTTGAGAGGAGAGCCGCATGTCGAGCCTCACCGGTAAGTCATTGAACCCTGTTATGAATCGCAGGAGCGTTATCGCGAGCGCAGCAGGTCTGGGGGCGATGTCCATTCTAGCTGGCTGCTCCTCCAACGGCGGCGACAGCGGTTCCGCTTCGGGCGACGCTTCGTTTAAGATCGGCACCATCGGACCGCTGACCGGCGCCAACGCGTCCTACGGCAAGTCCGTTACCCAGGGTGTCGAGCTTGGCTGCAAGGATTTCTCGACCAAGGAGCTGCCGCTTGCCAGCAAGGCCGAGGATGACCAGGCCGACGGCGAGAAGGCCGTCAACGCCTTTAACACCCTGCTCGACTGGGGCATGCAGGCCCTCGTCGGCCCGACCACCACGGGCGCGTCGGTTGCCGTTGCCGCCGAGTGCGGTAACGACCCCGAGACGTTCATGATCACTCCGTCCGCGTCCTCCGAGGACGTCACCAAGGGCAAGGATTGCGTCTTCCAGGTTTGCTTTACCGATCCCAACCAGGGCGTCAACGCTGCCAAGTTCCTGGCGCAGAAGTATGCGGACGAGAAGTTCGTACTGTTCTATAACTCCGGCGACGCCTATTCTTCGGGCATCGCAGATTCCTTTAAGGTTCAGGCCGCTAAATCCAAGCTCGAGATTGTTGACGAGGAGACCTTTAAGGACGACTCCGCCACGAGCTTTACCAACCAGCTGACCAAGGCCAAGCAGGCCGGCGCCACCATGATCTTTGCGCCGATCTACTACACGCCAGCGTCCGTCCTGCTCAAGAACGCCAAGGACATGGGCTACGACGTCAAGATGATGGGTTGCGACGGCATGGACGGCATCCTGGGCGTTGAGGGCTTCGACACCTCTCTTGCCGAGGGTCTGCTGCTCATGACCCCGTTCTCCGCCGACGACGAGAAGAACGCCGACTTCGTCAACGCTTACAAGGATAAGTATGGCGAGACTCCGGACCAGTTTGCCGCCGACGCTTACGACGGCGTGCACGCGGTGGCCGAGGCCCTCGAGGAGGCCGGTCTTGGTGTCGACGCCGACCCGACCGAGGTCGCCGAGAAGCTGCCCAAGGCTATGCTCAAGATTACCGTTGACGGTCTGACCGGCAAGCTCACCTGGAACGATAAGGGCCAGGTCCAGAAGGAGCCCACGGCGTACGTCATCACCGACGGCAAGTACGTACAGGCCTAATAAGCCGCCTTACATAGAGCGGTTTTGATCCCAAGCAGGGGAGGTTTGGCCTTCCCTGCTTGCTTGGTATCTAGGGACAGTGTAACGTCCCTGTTTCATACATTAACTGGAAACCTATTCGAAAGGGGGATGTGGAACATGACGGTCTTTATCCAATACCTGGTCAACGGCCTGTCCATGGGCAGCGTCTACGCCATCATCGCGTTGGGCTACACCATGGTCTACGGTATCGCCAAGATGCTGAACTTCGCTCACGGCGACGTTATCATGGTCGGTGCCTATGTCTCGTTCTGTGCCACGTCGTATCTCGGCCTCCCGGGCTGGGCATCTGTAATTCTCTCTTGTGTGGTCTGCACCGTTCTCGGTGTTCTCATCGAGGGTCTGGCATACAAGCCGCTGCGTCAGGCGGGCCCGCTGGCCGTTCTGATCACGGCCATCGGCGTGTCTTACTTCCTGCAGAACGCCGCGCAGCTTCTGTGGGGCGCCACGCCCAAGAACTTCACTTCGCTCGTCACCTTCCAGGTGCCGGAGTTCCTGGCCAAGTTCAATGTAAGCGCCGTTTCGCTCGTCACCATCGTCGCCTGCCTGGTTATCATGGCCGGTCTGATGTTCTTTACAGGTAAGACCAAGATGGGCAAAGCCATGCGCGCCGTGTCCGAGGACAAGGCCGCCGCTCAGCTCATGGGCATCAACGTCAACCGTACCATCTCGATGACGTTTGCCATCGGCTCTGCCCTTGCCGCCATCGCCGGCGTGCTGCTGTGCTCCTACTCGCCGGTGCTGCAGCCCACGACGGGTGCCATGCCTGGCATCAAGGCCTTCGACGCCGCCGTCTTCGGCGGTATCGGCTCCATCCCCGGCGCCTTTGTCGGTGGCATTCTCATCGGCATCATCGAGGCGATGGCGCAGGCCTACATTTCCACGAGCCTTGCCAACTCCATCGTCTTTGGTGTTCTGATCATCGTCCTGCTCGTCAAGCCTGCCGGCCTCTTGGGCAAGTACGTCCCCGAGAAGGTGTAGGTGAGCGTTATGAAGTTTCTTAAAGACAAGCAGACGCGTCACGACTTTGTCACGTACGCCATGTGCCTTGTGGCGTTCGCCATCGTGTTCTTTATGCAGTCCAACCACATGATTCCGCGCATGATCGCCGGTCAGCTGGTTCCCATCACGGCCTATATCGTCATGGCCATCTCCCTTAACCTCGTCGTCGGCATCGCGGGCGACTTGTCGCTGGGCCACGCGGGCTTTATGAGTGTCGGTGCCTATACGGGAATCGTCACCGCCGTCGCGCTGGAGAGCGCCGTTCCCTCCGATCCGGTGCGCCTTATCATCAGCATCGTGGTCGGTGCCATCGCTGCCGCCATCCTGGGCTTCTTGATCGGCATCCCGGTCCTTCGCCTGAGCGGCGATTACCTGGCTATCGTGACGCTGGCCTTTGGCGAGATCATCAAAGAGATCGTCACCTGCCTTATCGTGGGCGTCGACTCCCGCGGCCTGCATGTGATCTTTAACATCACAGGTAACTCCACGATCGACGACCTGCACCTGCTCGAGGACGGCACCGCCATCATCAAGGGCGCGCAGGGCGCATCGGGCGTGTCGACGTACTCGACCTTCCTCGCCGGTGCCATCCTGGTCATGGTCGCACTCGTGATCGTGCTCAACCTGGTTCGCAGCCGTACCGGCCGTGCCATTATGGCCGTGCGCGACAACAAGATCGCTGCCGAGTCCGTGGGCATCTCCGTCACCGAGTACCGCATGATCGCCTTCGTGGTTTCCGCCGCTCTCGCCGGCGCTGCCGGAGCCCTCTTCGGCGGTAACTTCTCGCAGCTTTCCGCCACCAAGTTCGACTTCAACACGTCCATCCTCATCCTGGTGTTCGTGGTCCTGGGCGGTCTGGGCAATATGCGCGGCTCCGTCATCGCGGCGGCGTTGCTCACGGTGCTTCCCGAGCTGCTCCGTCAGTTCTCGGACTACCGCATGCTCATCTACGCCATCGTGCTGATTCTGGTCATGATCTTTACCAACAACCCGCAGCTCAAGTCGTTCTTCGCACGCATTAAGGACCGCTTTGCTTCCAAGAAGGAGGTGGCAGCCGATGCCCAGTAAGTTTGAGTTCAACAAGGGCAAGATGGTCCCGTATCCTTCTGGCGCCATTGTCCCCGACCGCGACCTGGGCCAGCGCCCGGCGCTCGAGTGCATCCACCTGGGCATTGAGTTTGGCGGCCTCAAGGCGGTCGACGACTTTAGCCTAACCATCGGCAAGACCGAGATTGCCGGTCTCATCGGCCCCAACGGTGCCGGCAAGACCACGGTCTTCAACCTGCTCACTAAGGTGTACCAGCCCACGCATGGCACCATCCTGCTCGATGGTGAGGACACCTCGGGCAAGTCGGTCTATCAGGTCAACCGCATGGGTATTGCCCGTACATTCCAGAACATTCGCCTGTTCAACACCATGACGGTGGAGGATAACGTCAAGGTCGGTCTGCACAATCAGGAGCGCTACTCCGGCTTTGAGGGCGTGCTGCGCCTGCCGACGTATTGGAAGCACGAGAGGGCCGCCCGCGAGCGCGCCATGGAGCTGCTGTCCATTTTTGACATGGAGCACCTGGCAAATGAACAGGCCGGCTCGCTGCCTTACGGCGCTCAGCGTCGTCTGGAGATCGTCCGCGCGCTTGCCACCAACCCCAAGCTGCTGTTGCTCGACGAGCCTGCCGCCGGCATGAACCCGTCCGAGACCGCGGAGCTCATGGAGAACATCGTCAAGATCCGCGACACCTTCGGCATCGCCATCATGCTTATCGAGCATGATATGTCGCTCGTTATGAACATCTGCGAGGGCATCTGCGTGCTTAACTTTGGCAAGGTTATCGCCAAGGGTACGGCCGAGGAGATCCAGAACAACGATGCCGTTATCGAGGCATATCTGGGCAAGCAGGATAAGGGGGAGAACTAAATGGCAGAGCCGATGCTTTCCGTCTACAACATCAACGTCTGGTACGGCGCCATCCACGCCATCAAGGACATCTCCTTTAACGTTAACGAGGGCGAGATCGTGGCTCTGATCGGCGCGAACGGCGCTGGCAAGTCCACAACGCTCAAGACCGTCTCGGGCCTGCTGCGCTCCAAGACCGGCTCCATCAAGTTTATGGGCGAGGACATTACCCATACGCCCGCTGATAAGCTGGTTGGTAAGGGACTGGCTCAGGTTCCCGAGGGACGTCGCGCCTTTTTGCAGATGACGGTTGAGGAGAACCTGGAGATGGGCGCCTATACGCAGCCCAAGTCCACGGTGGCTCCGGGCCTTGAGCGCGTCTACGAGCAGTTCCCGCGCCTGAAGGAGCGCCGTCGCCAGGTCGCCGGCACCCTTTCGGGCGGCGAGCAGCAGATGCTCGTTATGGGCCGCGCCCTTATGAGTAACCCCAAGCTGCTCATGCTCGACGAGCCTTCCATGGGCCTGGCGCCGATTCTGATTGAGCAGATCTTCCAGATTGTCGAGGATCTGCATAAGGCCGGCACCACGGTGCTTCTGGTGGAGCAGAACGCCAAGATGGCTTTGAAAATCAGCGACCGGGCCTCTTTGCTGCTGCCCTGGCACCGGGACCTGGACGGTCTGGAGGAGGCCCGCCTCAAGGACAAGAAGTACGGCTCCACCAAGCAGGGCATCGCTCCCTTCTACTCCGACAAGTACGCCAAGATCGGCGTGCAGGTGTGCGATCTGTTTGACGAGCAGCGCCTGTGGGAGCGTCTGGAGGCCGCCGTCTCCCTGAAGAACGTTCTCTTTGAGCACCTGTACCACAAGCCCGCCCTCAGCGTGGACGAGCTGTTTGACCAGCTCATCGCCCTGCGGGAGGAGATCCGCCCCTATGTGGGGGACGCGGTGGGCTTTGTCCACAAGGCCCTGAAGGAGGGCAAGACCATCCTGCTGGAGGGTCAGCTGGGCTCCATGAAGGACCCCGACCTGGGCATCTTCCCCATGACCACCTCCTCCCACACCCTGGCCGGCTTCGGCTGTGTGGGCGCTGCGGTGCCTCCCACCGCGGTGGAGGACGTCATCTGCGTCACCAAGGCCTATTCCTCCTCC
>ENA-ORSR01002403-ORSR01002403.1-human-gut-metagenome-genome-assembly--contig:-NODE-2403-length-10572-cov-2.974327_pt1 | contig 10572 bp, 9 predicted proteins | sample MGYA00241901_ERZ509166 | MGnify/ENA primary metagenome ERZ509166 (study PRJEB26280, sample SAMEA2338860) | human gut metagenome | biome: human gut; feature: human-associated habitat; material: faeces... | reverse complement strand
GAGGTGGGACGACGAAATCGAATTCTAACGAATGACCGATTTCTGTCCCACTCTCGATTTTTTCACTTCTTATTATTTGGCTTCAAATCCTTCTGCTACTGCGTCTGCAAAGTTTTCTTCTACGATGCTTGCACAGTGGTCACAGATGGTTGCGTTGTAGCCACGTTCTGCTGTACTTGGATCGATACGACGGCAACGATCACAAACCTCACCAGCTGCACGTTCAACAGTGAAGGCAACATCTTCGAAAGCCACTGCACCTTCTGGAGCTGAACCTTCTGCAATGGTCAATTCTGAGACAATCAAGAGTTGAGCAACATTGCTATCCACTGCCCCAAGAAGAGTCTTCACTACTTCGTTTGGATACACCGTCAAGTGAGCTTCAAGAGATTTACCGATCACTTTTTCATTCCGTGCTTCTTCTAAAGCTTTTTGAGCTTGGCCACGGAAGTCCATGAAGGCTGACCAGGCATCCAAGATTTCTTCTTGGTTAGCAAATGTTTGAGCTTCTGGTAATTCTGACAATTGAACGAAGTCTTCCGCTTCAAACTCAAGATAAGACCAGATTTCCTCTGCAGTGTGAGGAAGAATTGGTGTCAAAAGTTTGGTGATTTTCACAAGAATGTCATAGAAGACTGTTTGCATCTGACGGCGTTCAAGTGATTTCGCACCTTCGATGTAGACAACATCTTTGGCAAAATCAAGATAGAAGGCTGACAGATCAACATTGATAAAGTTCACCAAAGCCTTGTAGATGGTCAAGAATTCGAAATCTGCATAAGCATCACGAATGGTCTTAACAAGCTGGTTAAAGCGAATGGTCATGTACTTATCGACAGAACGAAGCTCTTCATAAGCTACTGCATCCTCAGCTGGGTTAAAGTCAGATGTGTTCGCAATCAAGAAACGAAGGGTGTTACGGATCTTACGGTAAGTCTCAGAAACTTGGCTCAAGATATCCATAGAGATACGTACGTCGTTGCTTGAATCCACACTGGTTACCCAGAGACGCAAGATTTCAGCACCAAATTGTTTTTCAACATCGCTTGGAGCAATTGTGTTTCCAAGAGATTTGGACATCTTCTCACCTTTACCGTCCAAGGCAAAACCTTGTGACAAGATTTGTTTGTAAGGTGCTACGCCATGGTTTGCCACAGATGTAATGAGTGAGGAGTTGAACCAACCACGGTACTGGTCAGAACCTTCTAGGTAAAGATCAGCTGGGTATTTGAGTTCTGGACGGTTGACAACTACTCCATTCCATGATGAACCGGAGTCGAACCATACGTCCATGATATCTGTTTCTTTCTTGAACTCTCCATTTGGAGAACCTGGATGCGTAAATCCTTCTGGCAAGAGGTCTTTGGCATCACGTTCCCACCAGATGATGGAACCATGCTCTTCAAAGAGTTGAGCCACATGCTCGATGGTTTCAGCTGTCATGATTGGTGTGCCATCTTCAGCGTAGAAGATTGGAAGTGGGACACCCCAAGCACGTTGACGAGAGATAACCCAGTCACCACGGTCACGAATCATATTGTAAAGACGGACTTTACCCCACTCTGAATGGAATTTCACTTTTTCAATTTCATCCAAGATTTCTTGACGGAATTTTGAAACTGAGGCAAACCATTGTGGAACTGCACGCCAGATGATTGGCTTCTTCGTACGCCAGTCAAATGGGTAGGAGTGAGAGATTTCTTCTTGAGCAAGAAGCAAATCACCAAGTTTTTCAATAACCGTTGGCACAACCTTGTCATAGAATTGACCTTCAAACTCAGGACCAGCATTGGCCATCATGATCCCGCGTTCGTTAACAGTCACGGCAACTTCTAGACCATTAGCAACACCGACATTGTAGTCATCCTCACCAAAACCAGGGGCTGTATGGACGATACCAGTACCTGAGTCTGTTGTAACGTGATCACCAAGGATAACGAGTTCATCTACTGCTGTATCCCATGGGTGTTCTGTCACGATGTTGTTGAGGTCTTGTCCACGGTAAGTTGCCAAAACTTGAACATCAGCCCAACCAAACTTCTCAGACAAACTGTTCAACAATTCTGCAGCTACCACAAACTTACGAGTTTCGCCAGCTGGTTGCACCAAGACGTAATCAATATCCGCACCTACTGTCAATCCACGAGAAGCTGTAATGGTGAATGGTGTTGTTGTCCAAACAACGATGTAAGTGTCTGTATCAAGGACACCTTTTCCATCTTTAACCTTGTTGGCATAGTAAAGGGATGTTGAAACCAAGTCATGGTATTCAATTTCCGCTTCAGCAAGTGCTGACTCAGATGACCATGACCAGTAAACAGGCTTCGCCCCACGGTAGATATAGCCTTTGTTAGCCATTTCACCAAAGACACGGATTTGCGCTGCTTCATAGTCAGGAGTCAAGGTGACATATGGATTTTCCCAGTCACCTGAAACACCCAAACGCTTGAAGTCTTCGCGTTGTTTATCTACTTGAGAGAGGGCGTATTCACGGCAAAGCTTCAAGTACTCAACCAAGTCCATCTCTTTGCGTTTGACACCTTGTTTGGCCAAAACTTGCTCGATTGGCAAACCATGTGTATCCCAACCTGGGATGTATGGTGCGTAGAATCCTGACATAGATTTCGAACGAACAATGATATCTTTTGAAATCTTGTTCATGGCATGTCCTACGTGGATATTCCCGTTAGCATACGGAGGGCCATCATGCAAGGTGAAATGAGGTTTCCCTTGGTTCAATTCTTGACGGCGTTGATAAAGCTTTGCCTCATCCCATTCTTTTTGCCATACTGGTTCTTTTGTGGGAAGACCTGCCCGCATCGGGAACTCTGTCTTACCTAAATTTAGTGTCTCTTTGAGTTTCATGGAGTCTCCTATAAAAAATTATGATACAAAATAAAAGACCACGACCTCGCCAAAAAGGACGACAAGTCGTGGTACCACCTTCATTCAAGAAAGAGACTAGTCTCTTTCTCCTCTTTTGTCGCTAACGCTGACCAGCGTTAGTGGTTACTCAGTTCACCACTAAGATTTGTAAAAGGATCTACCTTAACAAAGGGAGTACAGGTCTTCCACCATCACCTGCTCGCTAAAACTATTTGATAAGGTCACTGTTTTTACAGATTATAAAATTGAAACAGTTTCCCGTTGTTCTTCCCCTTCTGGAGCGTCGATATCATCAACTTCAGGAGTTTCTACAACAATTTCCTCAATAGAATCTTGAACTACTTGATTTTTTTCTGCTTCTTCCAAAGCTTCTTGAACCTTTTCATTCAATCCTTCAAAAGCTTGAGTCGCAGACAATTCACGGTTTACAGCTTCAATATGTTTTTGCAATTCTTCAATTTCAGCACGTGAGAATTGACGAGTTAAATCAATTGCTTCATCATCGTAGTTATGATGAACCGTTTCTTCCAAAGCTTTTTCGACTACTTCACGGAAAGCCTCATCACTTGTTTGAATATACATAGCAGTTGGGCGAAGAATTTCATCCCATTCTGGTGTATCAATGATGCTCAATTGACTTTCAATAGTTGATTTCAAACGTTGGTGGAAGACACGTGTCTTATTCTTCAATTCTTCCGTTTCTACTGCAACTTTCTTGGCATTGTCTGTAGCATGACGGAGAATCTCATTCGCTTTCGCTTTTGCTTCTTCGACTAAGTGGTGAGCATCTTGCTCAGCTTGACGAATAATCGTTTCTGAACGCTCATTTGCCGCGTGCTTCACACGTTCCGCAGTATCTTGAGCGATCAATACTGATTGACTCAAAGAGCCTTTCATTTCATCAAAGTAATTCAAGCGTTCTTCCAACGCACTAATTTTTGTTTCCAATTCATGTTTTTCACGAACTAATTTTTCATAGTCTCGGTAGACCATGTCTTGAAACTCTTCAACTTCTTTAGCATCGTAGCCTCTAAATTTTACATAAAAGCGTTTATCTTTGATTTCTAAAGCTGTAAGTGCCATAGTTACTCCTTATTTTCTACTGGAAAATACTTCAACTGTTATTTTGTATTTCCCGCTTTTTGATTGGCCGTTTTCTGATAGAAATTTAAAGCGGCCATATTTTCGAACACTAATTAAATCTGCTACTTGAATCATCCGACTAGGATTATCAATTGGCGCATAGTTTACCTTTACTTGGCCAGACTGAATCAATTGAACAGCAACAGACCGAGCAAGCTTAAAAGTCGAGGCTACTAGCTTATCAAGTCGTACACTAGTAACCAATAGGTCTTTGATCTTGGATGGTTCTTCTACAAAAATCCTGTCTCGACAGTCGATCTCACGAATCTTCACAGAGGCTTTTGCAATTTTTCTAAGATTCTCTTTGAAGTAGGAAGAGAAACGTGCATCCACATAAATATGAATTTTCCCCTGCCCAACCACGATATCTCCAAAAGACTTTCTTTCCAAGCCTAGCTGATGGAGAAGCGAGCCCAAAACTTGAGAATGACTTAATCGATAGAATTTTTCCGGATAGAGAACTTCTAATAAGGAAATCTCAAAATCAGATGCATCCAACACATAGTAGCTAGGAGCAAGAATCACCCGTGCATATTCTGTGGGATAAATTTCTGAACTTGAGAATACCTGCAAACCGTGGTGGGCACCAATTTGTCGTAAAATATCAACCTGATGTGGATTTAAAAAAGAAGTCAGTTCAAAACTATACTGTTGCTCTACCCGAGCCACTAATTCTAGGACTCGATCGATAAATACGTGATCTTCTTGACTATAGTGTTGATAAAATCCCTTGGTCATATAAATTGTACCAAAAATTGAAGGACAAATCGTTCCACTACGGACAGAGCGAGCAAGGCAAACATGACCGTAAAGTCTAACCCACCAAATTGCAAAGGAATCTTTCTAAATAGGCTCAAAAATGGTTCGACGATCCGTTGAACCATTTTAGCTAAAGCCGATTCTGATGCATTTGGAAACCAACTAAGCAAAGCATAGATGATTAATACTAGCTCAAAAACCTGAAAGAAATTTCTAACTAATTGTAGGACAAACATATTAACGATTTCGTTTCATATCAAAGTCATATTCAGCAATTTCGACATCATTTGGAAGGCGAATATCTTCAATATTCACAACGACATTGATTGGTGTTAGTAAGTACATAGTACTTGCAACACGACGTAGATTCCCGGCTAATACATAGCGAGCACCATCCAAATAATCCAAACATCTTCTCGCCTGAACTTCAGTCATGTATTGGAAGTCAATGAGAATACTTTCGTTTGCCAACAACAAGTCAACAATTTCAGTTGCTTCTTCGTATTTACGAGGATAGCGGACATCAATTGTAATCTTTTCATCTGCAGCAGAACGATTTCTTGCCAACTCTTGTTGACGTTGATGAAGTCGAGTAATATTTTCAGAAGATGATTTTTGAGATGAAGCTGATTCAACCACTGCTGTAGAAGCTACTTGTGGACGACTTGCTGCAACAGGAGTAGGTTTCTGCTCCTTGGCAGCTACCACAGCTTTTGGACGTGGTTTTGATGATGGTTGTACTGGTTTAGGGGATGATACAGGTTGGCTAGCACCGACTGCTTGAGCAGGCGCTTCTTGCACATCGTACTCATCTCCATCTTCAGTAAAATAATCAATCAATCGATCAAATCTATCTTTAAATGACATAATTCTTTCCTATTTGAAAAATGAGGTCCCAATTCGCACAAAAGTCGCACCGTTAGCAATTGCTACATCATAATCACGACTCATTCCCATGCTTAACTCTGTAAAGGGCATATTTTTCAACTGTTTCTTTTGTAATTCTTTTTGAAGTTGGTGAGTTGCTGCAAATATGGCTTGCAACTCGTCCTGACTTGCCTCAAAAGGAGCCATCGTCATTAAGCCAACAATTTGTAAATTATCCAAGTTTTCCATTTCTGGAAGAAGAGCATCGAGCTCTTCCGGAGCAAATCCATGCTTGCTTTCTTCTCCAGAGATATTAACTTGTATAAAACATTTAATTGGGTGACTCGCCCTTTTTTGAATTTCTTGGGCAAGCTTCATAGAATCTAAAGCATGGAAGTAATCTACATAATTGATAACTTCTTTTACTTTACGACGTTGGAGACTACCGATCAAATGCCAGGTAAGTCCCTCATCTTTTAGAGCTTGGTATTTTTCTAGAAATTTATCAACACGGTTTTCACCGATATGACGGACTCCTGTATCTACCAGAACCTTAGCTTGGTCGATACCGACATACTTAGTAACAGCAATTACATTCACCTGATCAGTGCGGTTTGCTGTTTCCATTGCTTGTGCAACCTGCGAGAATATACGCTCTTTATTTTCAATCAGATTCATTCTTAACGATTACGGAAAAATGGTGGTGTTTCCAACTCATCATCTTCTGAAGAAGAATCCACATAGCGCTCAACTTGACGACCAGTGCTAGTATCAGACTGACGTACAATGTTTTCACGACGAATGTCCCAATCTCCAAACGCAGATCCACGAGGTTTTTCTTGTTTAGCACGTGATTGAGGAGTAGGCATGTCGATTTCTTCCTTCAAATCGAATTCGCGATCAAATTGTGGAGTTTGTGGACGTTGTTCACGTGGTCCAGTTTGATAATAACGTGCTGAACTTGGTGCATGAGATGCAATTCCACTAACTCTTTCAACTTTGTCCTGACGAACACCAGTTGCGACAACCGTTACGCGAATCTCATCTTTCATTGATTCATCAATAGATGTACCGAGCCAAATGTTTACGCCATGACCAGCTGCTTGGTTAACAATTTCAGAAGCTTCTTCTGCTTCAATCAAGGTCATATCCAAACCACCAGTAACGTTGACGATCACATCTTCCGCACCGTCAATGGTTGTTTCAAGGAGTGGTGAGTAGATGGCTTTACGAGCAGCTTCAATCACACGCTCTTCACCATTACCAACACCGATACCCATCAAGGCATTTCCTTTGTTTTCCATAACAGTCTTCACGTCAGCGAAGTCAAGGTTAATCAATCCTGGGCTTGTAATCAAGTCAGTGATCCCTTGAACCCCTTGGCGAAGGACATTATCTGCTTCACTCAATGCTTCAAGAAGTGGTGTTTTCTTATCTACAATTTCTAACAAGTTGTTGTTAGAAATAATCAACAAAGTATCCACATGCTCGCGAAGCTCATTGATTCCTTCGATCGCATAGTTGCTACGTTTGGTTCCTTCAAATCCGAAAGGACGAGTCACAACGGCTACTGTCAAAGCACCAACGGCTTTAGCAATACGAGCGATAACTGGTGCAGCACCTGTACCAGAACCACCACCCATACCAGCAGTGATGAAGACCATGTCTGCACCTTGCAAAGCCTCGGTCAATACTTCTTCACTTTCTTCTGCGGCTTTACGACCAACCTCAGGTTGACCTCCAGCACCCAAACCACGAGTCAACTTAGGACCCAATTGGATAACTGTTTCTGCTTTTGCACTTGAAAGTGCTTGTACGTCTGTGTTTGCTGCGATGAATTCTACACCAGCAACTCCTTCGTCAATCATACGGTTAATAGCGTTACCGCCACCGCCTCCAACACCAATAACTTTAATAACTGCACCTTGTGCCGCTGCTGTGTCAAATGAAAATGTCATAAATACTTACACTCCTTAATCAAACATATTACCGATTAAATTCTTCATTCGGTCTGTAAAGGTAGTTTTTTCTTCTTGTTTTTGTTCTTCAACTGGATGTTGTTGCTCGACGTTTACTACAGGTTCAATTTCGTCCGGTACATAAGCTGGAACTACTGGTTGCTGTGTTGGGCGTTCGAACTGAATTGGTTGCTGACGAAGACGTTGGTCCCCATGTACAGCAGCCTGAGCAAGAATATCTACATCTGTTAGATTTCCTGCATATTCAGACAAGCTAATCACGTGGGCAAAAGCTGGATTGCGGATACCAATTTGATTTGGAACGTACAATTTCACATTTACACCAAAGACTTCTTGTGCCAACTCTTCAATACCAGGGAGAATAGCGCCACCACCGATGATGACAATTCCTCCAGGCAAATCAAGCAAATGTCTTCTTTCAAGATCTTGTTTGATTTGGTCGAAGATGTGTTTAATCCGAGCTGAAATAATTTCTGCCAAATATTTTTCAGATACTTGAACAGGTTCTACTTCACCAATCACTTCAACATGGAAGACTTCATCACCAACTGCAGGAACATAAGCTGCTCCATAGTTGAACTTCAAACCTTCTGCTAATTTTTGAGAAGTTTTCAATACTTTAGAAATATCCTTAGTAACGTAGTCGCCACCTTCTTGATAGATATTTGTAAATTGAAGTTCTTGATTACGAACAGAAGCTACTGTCGTTTGTCCTCCACCTAAATCAATGACAGTCGCACCAAACTCACGTTCTCCTTCGTTTAATACAGACTTAATCATTGCAAGCGGTGAAATAATGATGTTTTCAACTTGTAAACCAGCACGTTCAACTGTTTTCCGTAAATTATGAAGGACAGTTCTTGGACCAGTATACAAGAGTCCACGCATTTCCAAACGAATCCCCATCATACCACGTGGGTCACGAATTCCTTGGAAACCATCGACTGTGAATTCTTCTGGAATAAAGGTAATGACTTCACGGTCAGGCGTCATACTCTTCGTCAAAGCAGACCTTACAACATTTTCCACGTCTGCATCCGTAATTTCTTTTGAATCACTGGTTACAGGAATCATTCCTTGAGTTGCTTCAATTTGAAGAAGGTTCGCTGGCAATCCAACGTTGACAAGATTGATTGAAATTCCTGCTTTTTCTTCTGCCTGACTTACTGCATTTTTAATCGCATTCGAAGCAGCCTCAATATCAACAATAATTCCATCTTTGACGCCAGCACTTTTCGCATTGCTGACTCCAATTACATTCATTTCTCCATTGACATGTTCTGCCACCAATACTTTTATTGAACTAGTACCGATATCTAAACCTGTAAAAAAGCCGTTTCTAGCCATTACACCAGTCCTCTCTCTTTTGTTTTCCTATACGTCAGTTAATAGCTCCATTTAGTTAGAACTATCCAAATTTTATTATAACACAAATATGCCCATAGTGGGCATATTTTCTTCATTTATTTCAGATAATTTATGAGGGCTTACTCAGCGGGAACTTCTTCGTGTTGCTCGGTTACGACTGCACTCTCATCAGAATCTGTCGAGTTGGCGTCCGCTTCCTCCGTTTTGTTCCCTTCCCCTTGCTCTTCTTCTTTCTTTTCCTGAGCTAAAGTGGCCATTGTTTCTGCATTATAACTGTATATACCCGCTTCCATGTCAATGACACTGTCATCTTCAATCAGTTTACGAATCTTATCGTAATAAGGCAATTTTCGCTTGATCTGAGATACAGGCACTAAAACCTTGGTGCCATCCTTCATGGTTAGCGTCACCAAATCCTTAGTCACCTTGCTCGGTGTCAAGTCCACTGACTCAATTTTATCTCGTACAGAAGATGGTATTTTCCCCAGTTGTTTGACAAATTGTCGGACCAATTCTCGATCAGAAAAACGAACGCTTAGGTAAGACTTGGGAAGCTGATCCGTAGCAACCGGTGTCTCCACGACTTCTCCATTCTCTAAAATGGGATAGTGGTCTTCCTCATTCACATAGTAACCAAAAACCTGGTATTCCTCAACCTGAACCTTGAAAGTCGTAGGGAAGGCATAGGTCATTGATATATCCTTGACCCAGGGACTCGCCGCCTTCATATTAGCAAGATAACGATCCCTATTTAAGAAAGTTGTCAATGTATAATCCCGATCTTGGATACGACTTTTTTCGAACAACAGGGTCTGATCCGCATTTTTATTCCCTGAGAATTCGATGATTTTTTGCTTAGCTAAGGGTGTTAAAAGGTAGGCAGAAAAGACTGCAATCAAGGTACTGATCACCAAAACAGGAATAGCTCGATAGATGTGACGTCTCGCAATCTGACCTTCCTTTTTAGCCTTCTTCGCTAGTACCTCTTCTTTGAACATAGCTTCTGAAGCGTCTGTTAGGTAGATGATTTTTTCTTCTTCAGACTCTTCTTCTATTTCTTCAGGAAGAGTTTCTTGCAATTCCTCCTCAGCTACATCGGCCACATTCTCATCTTCCTCTTCATCTATAGTCTCGGCGTCTTGCTCTACGGCATCTAGATCTTCAGAGGGAGTTTTTTGATTCAGAAGTTCCTGTCTTTCCTTCTCTTCTTGTGCTTTCTTTTCTTTTTCTTCTTGCTCTTCTAATTGTTTTTTCTTTTGATACTCCTGGTTTCGTCTCTGCCACTCAGAGAGCTTAGTGACTTCCTTAGGAGTTTTTTGGTTCTTCTTATCCGTCATTTTTTCCTTTTATTAATTTCTTGATGGACCAGACTGTAAAATTCATCCAAGGAAAGCAGCTCATTCGAAGACTTCATTGCTTGATGATAGCTTTCTGCCCCTTGGAACATTTTATCCATCGTATTTTGCAAACGATCCATGCTCAATTCTGGTTCAGCGATGGTTTCTGCATAACCTTTCTCAACGAAATATTGAGCGTTTTCGATCTGATCTCCCCGACTAGCTTCTTTCCC
>ENA-ORSR01002402-ORSR01002402.1-human-gut-metagenome-genome-assembly--contig:-NODE-2402-length-10576-cov-3.295694_pt1 | contig 10576 bp, 10 predicted proteins | sample MGYA00241901_ERZ509166 | MGnify/ENA primary metagenome ERZ509166 (study PRJEB26280, sample SAMEA2338860) | human gut metagenome | biome: human gut; feature: human-associated habitat; material: faeces... | reverse complement strand
TTTAGTGGAAGACGAATGTGAAAATAAAACAGCTCTAAATAGTAACGACCAAACACAAGGATGTGACAGAAAGATTACTTCAGGTTCGGCCGATACTGGCGGCAAAGGCGCGAAAAGTGTTGGATATGAACAAATCGGAGCGTCATATACGCGGTGGACTGGCTACAAAAGAAAAATATTTACACCAGCATGAAAAGAACAAGAGCTGACATAGGAATGTGTGCTATAATAAGGAAAAAAGTCAGCAGGTATGCTGAGAATAGAAAGTAAGATACAGGAGAAGCTAATTGAGACAAGGAAAAAACGGGCAAATACGAGGCACCCTGAAACGCAGATTAATGACAAATTTTCTTTTGACAGCATTGATTCCGGTTTTGATCTTTGCAATTATCTCGCAGATCAATATACAGAAGCGGTTAAAAGAAAATCTATCAGACCGAATAAAGAGTAATCTGGATACTGCAGAAAAAAATCTGGAGATGGTTCTGGATAAGTACGAGACAATCTTATATGATTTCAGCACGGATGAAGATGTTCTGGAAATTGTAAGAGCATTGAACGAGAGCCGGGGGGATCGTGAGAGTAACAGCACCAGTCTCAGGAAAAAACTGAGTCATATTTGCAATCAGTTTACCGGAGTGGAAGGGATCACGATACAGTTAAAGACGGGAGAGATCATATATTATGAGAGTCTTTCGTCATTTTCTGGAAGTGAGACGTGGGCAGATAAGGTTGAGATTCCGAAAATAGAACGGGGGGCTGTTTATTTCGGAGATGGAAAGCCAGTGAAGATTGCTGACAAGAATCATTACATGTTTTATATTGCAAGAAATATTACAGACTATCGTATTATCGAGAATTTTCAGGGAACGGTCGTATTAAGTGTCAATGAGGAGAGAATTCGCAGAGCAATTGCATCGGATATTGGTTCCAGAGAATATCTGCTGAGCGACGATGTGATTGTGAGCGCGCCTGATCCAAATAAGATCGGGAAGAAGCTCAGTGAGATACAGAATCCCGAAAATTATCAGTATACGACAGCAGATCATGAAATCAGCGGATTTGCAATCTGCAATGAGCAGCCACTTGCGTATTATTGGAAAATGTCCGTCAGTCAATGGATTTATTTGTTTATCATTATCAGCATGACGATCGTGATCATGTTCATATTGCTTCATTTTTTCAGCAGACCATACATTCAGGCGGTAGAATCAATTACCGGCGTAATGAGTTGTGTAGAACAGGGTGAGTTTGATCAGCAGGTGAGAGTGGATCCGCATCTGCCTATGGAGATACAACAGATCAGTTCAGGATTTAATGAGATGGTTGCACATCTGGAGATGTTGATCGCAAAAGTAAAACAGGCGGTTCTGGATCAGAAGAATGCAGAATTGTCAGCACTGGAGGCGCAGATCGATCCTCATTTTCTCTATAATACGCTGGATACGATCAACTGGAAAGCAATCGAAAATGAGCAGTATGAGATCAGTGGAATGGTTGGCGCACTTGCGGACATTCTGCGTTATACAGTGAAAAATGCAGGAGGAACGGCGAGTATCAGCGAAGAAATTGCCTGGCTGAAGCAATATATTATGCTGCAGAGTGCAAAATTCGGAAAGCGTCTGGATGTAAAGATTCATATGCCGGAAGATGTGAAGGAATGCAGAATCCACAAATTGCTTTTACAGCCGTTTGTGGAAAATACGATCAAATATGCATTCGCAGATCAGGAAACGTGTGCTTTGAATATCCGCATGAAGAAAAGCGGAGAACAGCTGCATATTCTGATTCAGGACAATGGACAGGGAATGGATCCGGACATGGTAGCCAAACTTAATCAGGACGAGTGCGAGATGGAAGGACATCTTGGAATTGCAAATGTAAGAAAGCGCCTGAAATTGTATTATGGGGGACAGGCAGCATTATATTTTGAAAGTGAAGCTGGAAACTATACAAAAGTACACTTATTTATACCGATAGAGGAGGAAACTACATGCGTATTGTAGTGGTTGAGGATGAAGCGCCGATTCGTGAAGGAATGGCAAAGCTTCTAAGCAAGATCAATCCGGAATATGAGCTGGTAGGAAAAGCGGCGGATGGGGAAGCCGGCTATCAGCTGATTCGTGAACTGAATCCGGATCTGGTCATTATGGATATTCGGATGCCCAAAATGGATGGGATTGCCATGATGAAGAAATTGCGGGAGGAAAATATAAAATGTAAAGCCATTATCCTTTCGGCATATTCGGAATTTCAGTATGCCCAAAAGGCGATTGAACTCAAAGCAGACAGCTATCTGCTGAAGCCGATTAAGATTCCGGAATTGAAAAGTGCCTTAAAACAGGCAGAGAGAGAAATCTCAGAGGATCAGGGGACAGAGCAGATTTTTTCCGTGGAAAATATTATGTTGGCCTGTATGCATGGTCAGGTGCGCCAGAATTCACAATTAAATAAAACAATGCAGCAAAAATACGGTGTTTCTCTGGAAGAACCGGCAGAACTTTTTGGTGTGTGGCTAGGGGACAGTTACAGAAAACAGAAGTCGTTGACCAGGCAGATTTTGGAAACGGTGGGGGATCACGCTATACATTATAAGTCCTGCATTTTGGAATCCGACAGCTGGCAGCTGTTGACGATGGTGATTTATCAGGTGAAAGACGGAGCGTCCCAGAAAGAGCGATTTGAAAAGTCCGTTGTCCCAATGGTTTGCAGTCAGCTGGAAACTCCGGTGGTCTGCTTCTGGAAAACGGTAGAACGGCTGTTGGATATGCCGTCTGCATTGCAGGAAATCCGTGTACAGAGAGAATGGAATCTGATGTTTCCGAAAGGAACACTGATCACCAACGAGTTGATCGAGCAGCAGCATCCGGTACCGTTAAAATATCCTGTGGAATTGGAAGAAAAGGCAAAACAGGCGGTTTTACAGGAGAACAAAGAGGAATTAAAAAAATGTTTCTGGAAACTGGCGAACTGCTATCAGGAAGAGTTTCATACACCGGCAGATATCAAACAGGCGATCATTCATTTGAGCTTAGCTGTATTCGGAATCTATAAGGCAAAAGCTTCGGTTGAACTGGATCTGGAAGTGCAGAATATCCTGCAGGAAATTACAGTAGCAGTGAGCTGGAACCAGCTGGAAGCTGCATTGAAAGCCTTTTTCGGTTTGTTTGAGTTTGAGACGGAAGAGGAAGGCGGGGAGACAAGTGTTCTGGTAAAACAGGCGAAAAAGCTGATCCGCAAATATTATGATCAGGGGATTACGCTGGAGGAGATTGCGAATAAGCTTTATGTATCGGAAGAATATTTGAGCGCACAGTTTAAAAAAGAAACCGGAAGTACTTTTACCGAGACGATCCGCAAATACAGGATAGAGAAGGTAAAGGAACTGCTTTTAAATACACATTTGAAACTGAATCAGATTGCGGAGCTTGCCGGATATTCAGATCCGAAATATATGAGTAAGGTATTTAAAGAGGAAGTTGGGATGCTTCCAAATGACTTCAGGAAATCGGTTCATTAAAAAAATCTCCCTTTTTAAGATATTTCACCCTGTTTCTTTTGAAAGAATGTGATAACCTCGTAAGGGTAAAACATGGAAGGCATCATAGGAAGACATCAGTATAGATAGAAGAGGAGTATTCATGATGAGTGAAATGTTAGTTAGCTTTAAAAACCCCGAGGAAATTCTAAATTTTGTAAATACAGTGGCAAAGTATCCATATGATATGGATATGAAGAGAGGAAGATTTGTGGTAGATGCAAAATCTATTTTAGGAATCATGAATCTCGGGCTGAACAACGTGATATCACTGCAGGTTTACGGTGATCATTGCGAAGAACTGAAAAAGGAAATCTCCCGTTACGCTGCCTAACGGCAGCCCTCCTAAATATGATGTTAGATGAAAATCTGACTCCAAATTCCCCAAACTAAGCAAACCTAAGGGAGAGAATTCCAAAGGCCGATGTACGAAAGTGCATTGGCCTTTTCAGTATACAAAGAAATAGAAAATAGAGGAAATGAGGATAGAGAAATATTTTTCAACACTTTTGTCCGGTTATCCGTCTTATAAGTGAAAGGCAAAAGAAAGGATCGCAAGGTATGATAGAGGAACTGTATAAGAAATATTATGAGGAATTGATCAATTGGTGCCATAGTATGACAGGAAACCTGTATACCGCGGAGGAACTGGTGCATGAAGCTTTCTTGCGCGCAATGCTTCATGAGGATACCTTATCCACACTGAAAGAACAGCAAAGTCGCTCATGGTTATATCGAACTGTTAAAAATTTATATGTAGATCGGCTCAGACATGGCAAGAAGGAAATCATCTCGGATGAGTTTTCGCAGCTACAAATAGATTCTGAAGAACTGGTTCGATTAGAATGGGAGAAGCTGCTGGAAACTTTACCGGATCTGGAAGGAGTAATTTTTTCGTTACGTTACCTGGAAGGGTATAATTCCAAACAAATTGGAGATATCCTTTTGCTTTCACCAGGAACGGTCCGATCCAAACTTTCTTCTGCACGTCAACATTTAAAAAGAATTTTAGGAGGGAACAAATATGTTTGATAAGAAAAACTATGTATTAAATTGTGATATCTGTGATGCCAGAAAAATGAAAGAAGAAGATTACAACAACTATAAAAACATGATAATCAATGCAGATATTGTTATCGTCAGTACTTCCAGTAAAAGTATTTTAAATCGTCTTCCTGTCACGATAAATCAAGATTATACAATAGAAATTGCAGATGATGTTGAGACAGAGTTAAAAGTAATCAATGGATCGTATGAAATAACAGATTCTATGGTTGTTCAGGAACATACATTGTTAATCGTAAATGGAGCCCTCAATATACATTCAGGTACAAAAGAAATTTTAGAGAAATATGAGAAAATTCATGTGAACGGTTCTGTTCGATGCGCGGAAAGTATTTCGGGTTATCTGACAAAATTATCCGCAAGTAATTCCGTTTCGATCTATCCGGATGACTGTATGATATTAAATGACACATTCATTGTAGATAAATATTTCCCTTTGAGAGCAAAAGAAGGCAACAAATATTATGTAAAAGACAAAGTAATTATTCAGGATAAATCGGTAGATCTGCAAAAGCTAGTCGAAAAAAATGTCCGGTTTGTTACAGAACAGTTGATCATTCCGGAAGAAATGGTGGAATCGTGTATTGAGCTATTTGATGAAAAAGTGAATTTTGTAGTCATCCCTGCAGGAATGGCACTTCATTATGGAGATGCAGTTTTAAATGAAGAATTACTGAAGAAAGAGGGAGACAGCATCTATGTGTACGGAAATCTAAAAGTACCGGAAGATGTCAAATTAGATACATTAGATGAGTTGATTTCAAAACTCATGGTAAAGGAAACGGTAGTTTTGATGAAAAATCAAGAAGCGTCATTTAAAAAGTTAAATGTGGACTATCAGAGACTTGAATTTGAATGGGAGGGCAGAATCATTGAAAATAAGCCTAATATTAGCATAGATAAAATATTGCTTGAAAATTCTTCAGATCAAGTTCTTGTAAGAAATATAGCCACTGTAAAGATTGCACAAGATGTAACGCCGGAATTGATATTAAATTACCTCAGGATTCAAAACTGCGCACAGGTATTGTGTAATGAAGAACAGAAAAGTGTGATTGCAGCCATTTCGCAAAATGTAGCACAAATTGGAGAAGCTGATGGAGAAGAGCTGCCTGGTAAGAATATCGGAATTCAGGATCTGCTCTTTGCGAAAGTGATCAATGCAGACAGCTATATCCTTTGATCAGACAGATTAGAATTAGAGTATTTGGAAGTAAAACTGGTGAAACTACAAGAAAAGAAACTTGTAAATTCAGAAGTGCTACATTATAATAAAAATACTAGGATAAACATTAGGAGGAAACATTTGTGAAAAACGAATTAGTAATCGTACTCGATTTTGGCGGGCAGTACAATCAGCTGGTTGCAAGACGCGTTCGAGAATGCAATGTATATTGTGAGATTTATTCTTACAAAACAGACCTTCAGAAGATCAAGGATATGAATCCAAAAGGAATCATTCTGACAGGTGGTCCGAACAGTTGCTATGAGGCAGACTCCCCGACCTATACAAAAGAATTGTTTGAACTTGGAATCCCGGTATTGGGACTGTGTTATGGAGCCCAGCTGATGATGCATGTACTTGGTGGTGAAGTAAAACGTGCAGATGTCAGAGAATATGGAAAAACTGAGGTGTTGATCGATAAAGCCTCTTCAAAAGTATTTGAAGGCGTGTCAGCATCTACAATCTGCTGGATGAGTCATTTTGATTATATTGCGCAGATCGCACCGGGATTTGAGATTACAGCACATACGGCAGACTGTCCGGTAGCAGCCGCAGAGAATGCAGAAAAACAGCTGTATGCGATCCAGTTCCATCCGGAAGTACTTCATACAGTACAGGGAAAAGAGATGCTCAGCAATTTCGTGAGAAATGTGTGCGGATGTGCCGGCGACTGGAAGATGGATGAGTTTGTAGAAAACTCAATCAAAGAGATTCGTGCAAAAGTAGGCGACGGAAAAGTATTGTGTGCACTTTCCGGCGGTGTGGATTCTTCCGTGGCAGCAGTTATGCTTTCCAAGGCAATCGGAAACCAGCTTACCTGTGTATTCGTAGACCATGGACTTCTTCGTAAAAACGAGGGAGATGAGGTAGAAGCAATCTTCGGACCGGAAGGTGACTATGACCTGAACTTTATCCGGGTGAACGCACAGCAGAGATTTTATGAGAAACTTGCAGGAGTGACAGAGCCGGAGCAGAAGAGAAAAATCATCGGAGAAGAATTCATCCGTGTATTCGAGGAAGAAGCGAAAAAGATTGGAACGGTTGATTTCCTGGTACAGGGAACCATTTATCCGGACGTAGTAGAAAGTGGTCTCGGCGGTGAATCCGCAGTGATTAAGTCTCACCATAACGTAGGAGGACTCCCGGATTACGTAGATTTCAAAGAAATTATTGAGCCGCTTCGTGATTTGTTCAAGGATGAAGTAAGAAAAGCAGGTCTGGAGCTCGGACTTCCGGAGCGTCTGGTGTTCAGACAGCCGTTCCCGGGACCGGGACTTGGAATCCGTATTATCGGAGAAGTAACAGAAGAAAAAGTAAAAATCGTTCAGGATGCAGATGCTATTTACCGTGAAGAGATGGACGCAGCAGGCATGAACAAGACAGTCGGACAGTATTTTGCTGCATTGACAAACATGAGAAGCGTTGGAGTTATGGGGGATGAAAGAACCTATGATTACGCAGTTGCACTTCGCGCAGTCAATACGATTGACTTTATGACAGCAGAGTCAGCAGAGATCCCATGGGAAGTACTGCATAAAGTGACAAGCAGAATTGTCAATGAAGTAAATCATGTGAATCGCGTAGTGTATGATCTGACGGGAAAACCACCGGGAACGATTGAGTTCGAGTGATGAAATGAGCTTTATGAAGCTAGTGTTTATGCGGGTTGCAAGCAAATTTGTTTAGGCACTGGCAACGATTTGGCAACATTTTTATCATCACGCACTAAATAATTACATCAATAGCATATGAAAGACCTTGCTGATTTTCAGATATGTAACTGAATATCGGCAAGGTCTTTTTATGCTTATTTCTGCTTTTTCTTTTTAGCTGTTTTCTTCTCTTCTTTCTCGATTTTCTGAAATTCTTCCATAAGCATATCGCTGACCGCCTGTGAGGGGACTTTCGCCCAATGCTTTGAAGTGTCCAGTTCCGGGTATTTATACCGCCACTGGTCGTATTCCTCTCTGCTTATCTCACCCTGCTCCAGTTTGGCGGCTTGCTCCTGCCATGCGTGGAACATATCAAACATGGACGTATAGGTGGAATAGTCGGACTTGTCAAGGCGCAGGCAGATTTCCCCGTCAATCTCCCCGATTTTCAGCCCGTACATATCTTCCAACGTAAAGAGCGTGTGCATAAGCCCGATATAGGTATCAATATCCGGCACGGTGAGGGCGTGGGTGCTTACATCAAAGATATTCGCCATTTCTTTTACAAGGTCGTGCTTCGGTGTCCTCGCTTCGGTTTCATACTGTGCCATACGGACATCAGAGGTCTTTCCGAGAAAACCGAGGATTTCGCCTAGCTGTTTCTGTGTCATGCCCTTTCGGTTGCGGAAAAAGCGGATACGTTTGCCGATTGCCATAATAAAACCTCCGTTGTAGTGAAAGTGGTACAGCCTTGCATGACTGTACTTAAACAAATCTGTTGAAGTCAGTATAACATGATGCAATAGGAATAGCAAGAATAACTTAAATAAAAAAAGTTAAGATTTTCTTGAAAACCACTTGACTTAACTGAATTTATTTAGTATTCTATATAAAACACTTAAACAAAAACAGTTAAATAATGAAAGGAGAGGGTATCTGAATGACAGAAAAATCATTTATGACGGTGGAGGAAGTGGCAGCGGAACTGCGTGTGTCAAAGTCAAAAGCCTATCAGATTGTAAGGGAACTGAACGCAGAAATGCAGAAGCAGGGTTATCTGACCGTGGCAGGACGTGTGAACGCTACATTTTTTCATAAAAAGGTATGTTACAGCGAATAGGAAGGAGATGGTTTAGAAGGCTGTATACAAGGACAATGCCACGGGAACGTGGCGGGTAATCTACCGCTTTACCAACTGGAAAGGGGAGAGGAAACAGACACAAAAGAGAGGTTTTGCAACCAAAAGGGAAGCGCAGGCGTGGGAACATGAAGCCATGTTAAAGCAGGGCGCAAAACTGGATATGACATTCGGCAGTTTCTTTGAAGTGTACGAAGCCGACAAGAAACAGCGTGTCAAGGAAAGCACTTGGGAGTCCAAAAGCCATGTGATACGGACAAAGATTTTACCGTACTTTGAAAACCGCAAAATTGCAGAGATTGAAGCAAAGGACGTGATTGCGTGGCAGAATGAGTTGATGGCATACCGGGACGAGAAAGGCAAGCCCTATTCCGCAGATTATTTGAGGACGATACACGCACAACTGACGGCGATATTCAACCATGCGGTAAACTTTTATAATCTTCCTTACAATCCGGCAAGGCGGGCGGGGACGATTGGAAGCGAAGCCGTCAAGGAACCAGTTGATCCAGTAAGTCACGTCTTTGCCTTTGCTCAGACTGGCTGCAAACCAGAGCCCGGCAAGAGCGCCTCCTAGATGGGCAATGTGTCCTCCGGCATTACTTGAGGTAATAGACAGTACATCAATTCCGATAACGACCAGTGCGAGATATTTGAGACGGACAGCACCGAAAAGAAAAAGTTGCACCCTATAGTTGGGTTCACGATAGGCCGTAGCCGCTACGATAGCCAGTACGGAAGCGGAAGCCCCGACTAACGTTGCTCCGGTCACTTGTGAGCTGAATAAAGGAAATACGTTGTAGGCGACCATATAAAGCAAACCTCCGCAGATACCTCCCAATATATATAGCCCTCTTAAATGCTTTGCCGAGAAAAAATAAAGAAATAAACTCCCGAACCAGTATAGCCAAAGCATATTGAATAGAATGTGCAGAATACCGGCATGCATAAACATATAGGTAAACAACGACCACGGTTGATGGATAAACCCGACAAGAGAGGCCGGTAAAGCGAATATGTTGAATATATCGAGAGTGTTGACTTCAAACAGTCGTAGAAAAACATGAATCAATGTGCCGATCACAAAGATACCGACATTGATATAAATCAGTTGGATAAAAATGTTTCCTCTTCTGAATGTTTCCTTCAAATCAGCTATAATATGTCCCATTGTTATTACTTTTTTTTCTCCAATACAAAATCAGTATCAGTCCGAACAGCATTCCGCCTAAATGGGCGAAGTGGGCGACATTGTCTCCTATATTGTTGGCAAGTCCTGACCATAACTCAATTGCGGCATATCCGATTACGAAAAATTTGGCTTTGATCGGAAAAGGTAGCGGGAAGATAAACAACCGATTGTCGGGAAACAGCATACCGAATGCTAGCAATATGGCATAGACAGCTCCTGAAGCACCTACGGTAGTCATCATGTTCAGATACTCTTCCATGGGAATAATACCGGTACCTATATTTACTTGTGAGTATTGGCTGAGTTCTGTTGCATATTGAATATATTGTACTCCTTCTTGGATAACTCCCGCACCGATACCACAAAGGATATAATAGAACAGAAAACGTCTGGGTCCCCATGTTTGTTCGAGAATCGGACCGAACATGAAAACGGCGAACATATTAAAGAAAATATGGCTGAATCCGCCATGCATAAACATATAAGTGATAAGCTGTGCCGGATTGAAGTCACTTGCGAGGAAAAAATGTAATCCCAGATAATTAGTCAGATCTACTCCATAGCGTTGTGCTACGAATGTACCGAAAAACATTAGTACATTGATAATTATCAGGTTTTTAGTTACAGTTGGCATCATTTTTTTATTCTGAATATTATGATAATAGATGCAAAAGTACGAATAAATTCTGTTTTAAAGCATGAAAAGTGCTTCCTATTAGCTCTTTTTCAATAATTTGCTGCGTTTTTTTTATGTTTTTATTTGATA
>ENA-ORSR01002400-ORSR01002400.1-human-gut-metagenome-genome-assembly--contig:-NODE-2400-length-10583-cov-5.665748_pt1 | contig 10583 bp, 9 predicted proteins | sample MGYA00241901_ERZ509166 | MGnify/ENA primary metagenome ERZ509166 (study PRJEB26280, sample SAMEA2338860) | human gut metagenome | biome: human gut; feature: human-associated habitat; material: faeces... | reverse complement strand
CAGGATACCGGAATTCCCTGTGCTGTCAGACGGCTGTTGACATAGCATGGTACAAATCCGAACTGTGTCTGGAATGCAGGCCAGCATTTTCCGGCGATTGCAACATATTTGCGGTATCCTCTGTGTTCTTCTACCCAGTCTTTAAGTGTCAGTTCATACTGAGCAAGTTTTGAAAGGATTTCCGGTTTCTTGTTACCGGCTCCAAGTTCTTCTTCCATCTCTTTTACAATTGCCGGAATTCTTTCATCTCCGGCATGTTTGTTAAATGCTTCAAACAGGTCAAGTTCTGAGTTTTCTTCAATCTCTACTCCGATATTGTAAAGCTGCTGGATCGGTGCGTTACATGCAAGGAAGTTCAGCGGTCTTGGCCCGAAGCTGATGATCTTTAAGTTGTTAAGTCCGATAACAGCTCTTGCGATCGGTTCAAATTCATGGATCATATCTGCGCATTCTTCTGCTGTTCCAACCGGATATTCCGGAATATATGCTTTAATATTACGAAGCTTTAAGTTGTAGCTTGCATTTAACATACCGCAATATGCATCTCCACGTCCCTGGATCAGATTGTTGCCGCTTTCTTCTGCTGCTGCAACGAACATCTTTGGTCCATCAAAGTGTTTTGCAAGCAGAGTCTCTGAGATTTCCGGTCCGAAGTTTCCAAGATATACAACCAGTGCATTACATCCGGCTTTCTTGATATCTTCCAGAGCCTGTACCATATGGATCTCACTTTCTACGATACAGATCGGACATTCATAAATGTGTTTTTCTCCGTATTTTTCTTTGTAAGCCTTCATAAGTGCTTCTCTTCTTGATACAGAAAGGCTTTCCGGGAAACAGTCACGGCTTACCGCAACAACTCCGATTTTAACTTCTGGCATGTTATTCATGATCTTTTCCTCCTAAACAAGGACTTTCGTCCGCTTATTTTGCAAGATCGATGTTCTCTCCTTTAAGACCACATACCGCACCTTCAATACCTGCTTCTTCGTGAGCAATAAGCCATTTGTTTTTTGCTGTCAGAAGCTTGTCATCATAAGATTTTGTATGACAGGTCATCAGATCTGTGTTTGTTCCCTGTGGAAGAACAACGATTGCTTTGAATCCATTTCCATCCACTCCACATGGTGCATAGTGAAGGGTTGTTCCATAAATTTCAATTCCTGTTCCTGCCGGAACAAGAAAAGCCTCTACCTTTGATGTCTCATAGGTAAAATCAGATGCAATATCCTGCTCTGATCCAAGAAGTAAAATGATATCTGTAACTGCAACATTCACTTCTGAACTTCTGTGATATTCCAACGCATTCAGCTTGCTGTTATGACCATTACAATATCCGATCTGTATTGGAAGTTCTCCAAAAATTCTCATCTTCAGATCAATTGCAGGTTCTGTCTTCTCCAGTTTGTTATCCGATGGCACATAAATAACCTCCTCCGGAAGTGGTGTCTGCTCCATTACCTTGATCATTTCTGTAAAATCATAGCCATCAACGATACGTCCATAACGTCTGAATTCTGGATCTGTTACATTTTTGATTTTCATTGTGTTTCTTCCTTCTTTCTTTTTATTTTAACAGGCGTGTTCAGTACCTGCTACCGAATACTTAGCCTGTTAACTGCACTTTCTTGTCTTTGTCAACTTTTTCTAACTCATTTTCTGATCCTCTGATTTCTGTCTCCGACGAAACTCACTGGGTCTTACTCCGTATTTTTTCTGAAATGCTTTTGCAAATGCCCTTCCATCTGCAAATCCATTATGCTCTGCGATCTCTTCTACCAATGCATCACTTCCGGTAAGCTCCCGGTATGCATATTCCAGACGAATGCCCTGTACATATTCTTTATAATTGATCTTCGCATATTTCCGAAACATCCGAGACAAATACGTGGGTGAATAACCGAAACTCTGCGCCACTCCTTCAAGTGAAAGATCTTCTTTGAAATTTTCTTTTATGTAACCGGTAATAGAAGAAAGCCGGTTCCTGTTCCTATGTTCACGCACAATTTCTTCACTGACATTCATCTTCCGATACTTCGTCACCATCAGATATAGCAATCTGTAAAAATAACTCTGTACTTGCAGCTCATATCCTATCTCTTTTTCCTGATATGTCGCATACATCTTCTCCACCAATTCTACTAGCTGCTCATCCTGTACTCTTTCCCTGTGGGTAAAACAGATAAACTGCTCATCCGTATAATACCGTTCAAATGTCTGAAGCGGCATCTGAAGTACAATGGTCTTATTCGGAAGTGACGCCGAAATCGAATGCAGTTCATTGGAATTAACGATCACAAAGGTTTTCTTATCCAGATGGATGTCTTCTTCATTGATATAAAAATCCAGTTTGCCTTCCAGCACAACAAACATCTCGATTGACCGGTGCCAGTGCTTTTCCCTGACATAATTTCCATCTTTCCCTTCAAACAAAAACATTCGAAAAGAAAGATCCTCATTTGGCAGAACCAGTTCATGTGAACCTTCCATCCTTTCCCCCTTTCTTTCTCCTGTCGGAATATAAACAGCATGATAACCACCATATGACAAACATTGGGTGATCATATACGCATCCCGCATATCTGTCTTTATTCTTACACTTTGCGGTGTAAGCATGGTTTTTGGTGCAAGTATCACACATTTTACTCCTGTGGCTGTTAGCTAGTTATAGAGTGAATATCCAAGACAGCCCGCCTCATATCCACACTGAATATCGTATTCATCATTCAACCCAAGTTTCATTTTCATATTTTCAATAAACAGCAGGATATTTTTATAATCCGATGTTACCTTGATTGTTTCAAATACACTGTCAGCCTCACCGATTATTGGTTCCATTGCGCATAATGTGTAATTTGTGGTATGGATATTCATGCCAATTTTTAGTATTCTTTTCATATGAGTGATCTCCTTTTGTATGCGGTAATCCTTGTTACCTTTGTTCTTATCAAATTCTAGTATACAGGTAAATCCACATTGCTACAAATGTGAGGTCACTTCATATTATCTATTATAACGCATTTTGCAAGGATCTGCATAGCTTCTTCGTATTTGTCCGACTCTACACCTGCGCAGGTCAGTAACAGCGTATGTCCTTCGGCTTCCCGGAATGTAAGACCTTCTTTTCGGGCTGCTTTTGCCACTTTCTTAACATCTGTTCCATTTGAAAATATAATTTGAACCATAAAACCGGCTTCCCCGATCTTTACATTTACTGTATCCCCAAATACCTTGTGGATACTCTCTGCAAGCTTTTCTGCCTTTGCCAGATGGATCTTCCTGGATTTACGGACCTGACTTGCCAGATGTCCGTCACGGATAAACTGTGTCAGTGCGATCTGCTCGGCCTTGGATGCAGTCTGATTGTAATTATTTTTTCTTTTTTCGTAAGTTTCCATCAATTCCGGCGGCAGTATCATATAACTGATCCTGATAGACGGAAGCAGCATTTTGGAAAATGTTCCCAGATAAATGACATTTCTTCCTCCCGAAAGTCCCTGCAGGGACGGAACCGGTTTCTGAAAATATTTGAACTCACTGTTATAGTCATCTTCAATGATCAGAAAATGCTCTTTCTCGGCGCGTCCGACCAGTTCCAGTCTTTCCTGGATCGGCATCACCCCACCAAATCTTGTCATCTGTGATGGTGACACGTAATACATTCCAATCTCTTCTTCCGCACTTCCTGCAATCCGGTAGTTATGATCTTCAAAAACCGTCATTCCCTGTACAAACTCACTGTCCCTGAAAAATACGGTTCTCTTTTTATGATTCAGTGGGCACAGAATATGCAGAAGACTCTGTATACCGGCACCGATCACGATCTGATCCGGGCTGCAGATCACACTTCTGGTCTTCTGAATATATTCAGACAGTACTTCCCTGAATTCCTGTTCCCCCTGCGGTTCTCCATAAGAAAGCAGTCTCTCATCCTGACGCATTGCGCTCTTCATATATCTCCGCCATAATTCAAACCGGAAACTCTCTTTATCTACATTTGATGTTGCAAAATCATAGACAACCGGATTCTCCTGCTTCCTTACATGCCGGCTTGCAATCTTTCTGCCCTCTTCCTGCTTCTCGGCAATATCCGTCACATAATATCCACTCTGCGGTCTGGACACAATATAACCTTCTGCTGCCAGAAGCATATACGCATTCTCCATCGTCGTCCGGCTCATCTGCAGCTCGTTTGCACCTTTACGGATCGATGGAAGCTTTGTCTCTGACTTCATCTGCCCGGATAGAATCAGATTCCTGTAATAATGATACACTCTCAGATACCGGCAGTGTTCCTCATTCTGTAATTCCACTCTCATAACTGACCTCTAAAAAATATTTCTTTTTGTATATTTTACAAATGACACTTTTATTTTATTCTATATAAAACACATAAGAAATGCAAGAATTTTTCACTTTGTATTTCGGAAAGGATACTTCAATGATAAAACGAGTCGCTGTTATCAATGATCTGTCCGGTCTTGGTAAATGCTCTCTGACAGCTGCGATACCGGTTCTTTCCGTCATGGGTGTGCAGGCCTGTCCTCTGCCAACGGCAGTTTTAACCAATCAGACCGGCTACGACAGCTATTACTGTACGGACTTTACCGACAAGATCGATCATTACACAGAAGAATGGCAAAAACGTGGTCTTACCCTGGATGCGATCAGTACCGGATATCTCGGCAGCGCAGATCAGGCGGAAAAAATCCTGAATTTCTGTGAGAAGTTCAGAACCCCTTCCACTCTGCTCTTTGTCGATCCGGTCATGGGAGATTCCGGTGTCAAATATGACATTTTCACTCCCAGACTCCAACAGCAGATGCAGAAGCTTGTATCCCATGCCGATGTGATCACGCCAAATCTTACCGAGCTGTGTCTTTTAACACACTCTGATTTTGCAGGGCTTACCAAGTATAAGGACGAACCGGATTATCTGGACCGGATTGCCCGGATTGCCGCTCCTTTGAAAGAAACGCAGATCCAAACGATCATCGTCACCGGTATTCTTTATCAGGCTCCTTCTGATGATACCGTAAAATATTACAATCTGGTTCTCGAGAACGACCAGATAAGCGTCATTTCCTCTGGAATTCACGGAGGAAGCTATTCTGGCACCGGTGACCTGCTCTCCGCTGTCGTATGTGCCTCGATGGTACAGGGAAAAAGTGCAGCTGCAGGCGTGGAAAAAGCATGCCGGTTTATCGAAAAATCTCTGATTGACACCGTTGCCGACCAGATTCCGCGCAATGATGGAATCAATTTTGAATCCCATCTTTCTATGCTGCTTGACTGACATTTACAAAATAAATAAAACCCAGGGAGGTAACTATCATGTCATCTACAACCATTAACAATCCGGAACCATCTGCAAATGCACTTTCTCATCAGAAAGTCTCCAGACTGACTTCAACAGCTCTTTTTGCAGCACTGATCTGTGTGACAACTGCTTATATTTTCCATATTCCATTTGGTGTAAATGGCGGATATGTACACATCGGAGATTCTCTGATCTATCTTGCCGCTGCATTCCTCCCAACACCATATGCCATGTTTGCTGGTGCAATCGGTGGTGCCATGGCAGATATCCTGACTGCCCCGGTATATGCACCTGCAACCTTCATCATCAAGATGCTGATCTCCCTTCCGATCACATGTAAAAAGGACAAGATCGTGAATGTACACAACTGTGTCGGCGTTATTGTTGCCGCTGTAATTTCCTTTATTGGATATTATATCACAGATGTAATCCTGTTCGGAACCTGGGGTGCACTGATTCCTTCGATTGTAGGAACCCTTGCCCAGTCAGGCGGAAGTGCTGTGATCTTTATCATTCTTGGTTCCACTCTTGACAAAGCCGGTTTCAAGAGTACAATGAAAAACAAATTTGGAATTTAGCCAAATATTTAATTATACGCAAATGACAGGTGGTTCTTGAATATCCGCCTGACTTTCAAAGAGGAGATTTTATTATAATGTCAGATATTATTTACACATTTAAAAACAATGCATATTTTAACATCACCAACCGCTGCACTTGCAAATGTATTTTCTGCATCCGTAACGAGCATGAAGCCATCGGAGAGGCAACAGAACTTTGGCACGACCACAATCCTTCTTTCGAAGAGATCAAGGCAGCTATTGATGCTTTTGATTTTACAAATTATCCGGAAGCCGTCTTCTGCGGCTACGGGGAACCGACCTGTGCCTACGATAATCTGATTGCTGCTGCAAAATACATGAAAGAAAAACATCCGGAAGTTCTCCTTCGCGTCAATACCAACGGACTTGGCGAACTCTTCAATAAAAAGCCGATCGCAGAAGAAATGGCAAAATATATCGATGCCGTATCGATCAGCCTGAATGCGCCAACTGCCGAACGTTACCAGGAAGTTACACAGCCTTGTTTTGAAAATGCATTCCCGGATATGCTTGCTTTCGCTGAAAAGTCCAAAAAGTTATTCTCTTCTGTCCAGTTCAGTGTGGTCAGCATCATTTCACAGGAAGAAATCGCGCATGGCATATACAGTATGTGGATCAGAACGAAAGCGGCGGAAACGGCAGAGCCGGGGCAGTTTATCTCGATGTATACAAACGACGGAAGCAAACTTCTTCCGCGCCCGATCAGTATTTGCGAGATAGATAAAGAGAAAGGCGCACTGCGCGTTGTATACCGTGTTACAGGAGAAAATACAGGAACAGAGCTTTTTTCACAGATGGGAGAAGGCGATACGATCCCTGTGATCGGACCGTTGGGAAATGGATTCCCGCTGGAGAAAGCATTAGAAAAACGGGCGTTTCTCATAGGGGGAGGGATCGGAGTGCCTCCGATTCTGGAACTGGCAAAACAGATCGGCTGTGAGAAAAAGCAAATCATTGTCGGATACCGAAATGACGAGACGTTTTTGAAAACAGAGTTTGAACAAAACGGGGAAGTATATATTTCTACAGAGGACGGAAGTGCGGGAACGAAAGGCAATGTAATGGATGCGATCCGTGAAAACGGATTGGAAGCAGATATTATCTATGCGTGTGGACCGACACCGATGCTCCGCGCGATCAAAAACTATGCGGAGGAAAACGGGATCGAATGCTATATTTCGCTGGAAGAGCGCATGGCATGCGGTATCGGAGCATGTCTTGCATGTGTATGCAAGACGAAAGAAAAAGATCATCACAGTAATGTGCATAACAAAAGAATCTGTAAAGACGGTCCGGTATTTTTGTCAACGGAGGTGGAAATCTGATGAATACAAAAGTGACGATCGCAGGAGTGGAATGGAATAACCCGGTTACAGTTGCTTCCGGCACGTTCGGATCAGGAGCAGAGTTTACTGATTTTGTCGATCTGAACCGGCTCGGAGCTGTGACGACAAAGGGCGTTGCTAATGTTCCGTGGACAGGAAATCCGACGCCGAGAGTAGCGGAAACTTACGGAGGAATGATGAACGCAGTCGGCTTGCAGAACCCGGGAATCGATGTGTTTTGCGAGAGGGATATTCCGTTTTTGAGAAAATACGACACGAAGATCATTGTAAATGTATGTGGAAGATCCACAGAAGATTATTGTGAAGTCGTAGAACGTCTGGCGAATGAAGACGTCGATATGCTGGAGATTAATATTTCCTGTCCGAATGTGAAAGAAGGCGGGATTGCCTTCGGTCAGAATCCGAACGCTGCGGAAGAGATTACAAAGGCAGTAAAAAAATATGCAAAACAGCCGATCATCATGAAATTAAGTCCGAATGTTACAAGTATTTCCGAGATGGCGAAAGCGGTGGAAGCAGGCGGCGCAGACGCCGTATCTTTGATCAATACTTTAACGGGGATGAAGATTGATGTGAATAAAAAAGCGTTTGTTTTGGCAAACAAAACAGGCGGAGTGTCAGGACCGGCGATTCATCCGATTGCTGTGCGCATGGTATATGAGGCGGCAAATGTCGTCAGTGTTCCCGTAATCGGAATGGGTGGAATTGCATCTGCGGAAGATGCGATCGAAATGATTCTTGCGGGGGCAAGCGCCGTATCGGTAGGAACAGCAAACTTTTTTGATCCTGCAGTGACAATGAAGATCGTAGACGGGATTGAATCATATATGAAACAACATGGATTTGAAAGTGTTGCGGATATGGTCGGAATTGTAAAGTAGATGAAAAGCAAACATAAGAAAAGAGAATAAGAAAACGAATATAAGAAAACGAGCATAAGAAAACGAGTATAAGAGGACAAAAATAACGTCCGTCAGGATCAAAAATTCTGACAGACGTTATTTTTATAATAGAAGATTCATTTAAATGCCTTTTTTATACAAATAGAAAGAATAAGCGGCAGGAATTATAGCGCCTATAGTGATCACGGACAGGATGATCCATGCAGCGGCTTCGCTTCCGAGTAAGCTGTCTATAAACGACATTAAAATCATGGCAATTCCCATAACAATATAAAGTTTGCCTCCGAGCCGATGGGTTCGATTCCAGTTTTCCTCGCTGTTTAATGTCCATGGAAGTTTGATGCCTATCGTATAGTTTTGCTGAAGTTTCGGCATATAGTTTCCGAGAACGATGAAAAAGACACCGATCAGAGCGGATATGAAGATTTCAATGCTGAAATCTACTCCTAAAGCGATCAGATAAGTCGAACAGTTAGCCAAAAGAGAAATCACAGGAACGAGCCAGAAAATAAGCGCCATAGGCTTCTTGTGGATATTCTTTTTCTTCGGGTCATTCAAAGTGACAAAAAGGCACAAAACGTGGATCGCAGTCAGGATGAGCGGCATTCCGAAGACAGAAAATGTTTTGCTGGACCATCCGTTTGCGGTTCCGTCGCTTCCCCAATGTGTTGCCAGTGTATCGGGAAGTTTGTTCCAAAGAAATAGTCCGATCACAATAGGAAGTAATGTGATCAAAGTTGTAATAATGATTGTGGTTTTATATTTTTTCATGTCTCTTTTTCTCCTTTCAAGTCTGAGATCCATACCATAATCTCCTCTAATACGGTAAGGCTCAGCTCATAGAAAATAAAATTTTTCTCCCGTGTTTCCCTGATAAGATCTGCTTTTTTCAAAATCTTCAGATGATAGGAGACAGTCGCCTGCGTCATATCAAAATGACTTGCGATCTCTCCGGCAGACATTCTGCCCTTTTTCAGAAGTTCCAGAATTTCCCGTCTTACCGGATCGGATAATGCTTTAAACGTTTCGGCAAAGCTCAAAAACATTCCCCCTTACTTTAAATAGTATTTAGAAATATTTCTAAATATATTAGAGCACTGCGGAAATAAAAAGTCAATATCTATTTAGAAAAAAATCTAAATTCTCAAAATGTTTTCTGTGAAATCCCATAGCCGCTTTCTGATGTTTGTAGAAAGAAAAATGATATGAAAAGATCAAACCATGAATGAAAAGCCTTTCAAAATTTCAAAATTATTATAAAATTCCTTCAAAAAGTGTTTTCGTAATTAAAAAAATGACGGAAAGCATTGACGAAATATCAAAAAATGTATACAATACGATACAGTGATGAAAAAATAAAACGGAGGAGTCCTGTAATGACTGCGTATAAAGATTTAAGTAAAGAAGAGCTGTTGGAATTAAAAAGCGAATTAGAAGCGCGCTTTGAAGAAGTAAAAGAAAAGGGATTAAAGCTGGATATGTCCAGAGGAAAGCCGGCTGCAGATCAGTTGAACTTATCAATGGATATGATGAAAGTGCTTGCAGGGGATGCGAATCTCATTTGCGAAGACGGAGTAGACTGCCGAAATTACGGAAACCTTGACGGTATTGATGAGGCAAAACAGCTTCTCGCAGATATGATGGAAGTGCCGAAAGATAATGTGATCATCTTCGGAAACTCAAGTCTGAATGTAATGTATGATACGGTTTCCCGTGCCATGACTCATGGAATTATGGGCAATACACCGTGGTGTAAATTAGATAAAGTGAAATTTTTATGTCCGGTTCCGGGGTATGACAGACATTTTGCGATTACGGAATTTTTCGGAATTGAGATGGTCAATATACCGATGACTCCTACAGGTCCGGATATGGATCTTGTGGAAAAACTTGTCAGTGAAGATGAGTCGGTCAAAGGAATCTGGTGTGTGCCGAAGTATTCTAATCCGCAGGGAATCACATATTCTGATGATACAGTATATCGTTTTGCTAATCTGAAACCGGCTGCAAAAGATTTCCGTATTTTTTGGGATAATGCATATTGCGTACATCATCTGTATGAAGATAAGCAGGACTATCTTCTTGAGATTTTGATGGAATGTAAAAAAGCGGGAAATCCTGATATGGTTTATAAGTTCTCTTCAACTTCCAAGATCAGCTTTCCGGGATCAGGCATCGCGGCTTTGGCGGCGTCGGAAGCAAACTTAAAAGACGTTCGTAATATGATGAAAGTTCAGACGATCGGACATGATAAAGTAAATCAGTTGCGTCATGTGAGATTTTTCAAAAATATTCACGGAATCGTAGAGCATATGAAGAAACATGCCGATATTCTCCGGCCGAAGTTTGAGGCGGTTCTGGACGTTCTGGAAAGAGAATTGGGAGGATTGGAAATCGGATCATGGATCGCGCC
>ENA-ORSR01002393-ORSR01002393.1-human-gut-metagenome-genome-assembly--contig:-NODE-2393-length-10604-cov-3.608968_pt1 | contig 10604 bp, 8 predicted proteins | sample MGYA00241901_ERZ509166 | MGnify/ENA primary metagenome ERZ509166 (study PRJEB26280, sample SAMEA2338860) | human gut metagenome | biome: human gut; feature: human-associated habitat; material: faeces... | reverse complement strand
TTTATCGGCTCGTCTACCAGAAAAACTTCTCTGGCCCCGGCCTGATAAGTAACTTCCTCAACAGCTTTTCTCTCAATCTCCGTAATCCCGCTTGGAACGCAGATACTGATCCGGGGCTTACGGAAAACCCTGTTTCCCATTGCCTTTGTTATAAAATATTTCAACATTTTTTCTGTAACATTAAAGTCAGCGATCACTCCCTGACGTATAGGGCGGATCACTTCCATATTAGAGGTCACATGGCCTGCCATCTGACGGGCCTCTTCCCCTATGGCTCTGATCTTTTCTGTATTTTTATCATAAACAACTACAGAAGGTTCCTGAAGAACAAGTCCCTTTGCCGTAGAATACACCAGACAGTTTCTGGTGCCCAGATCGATTCCGATATCACTTGCAGGCATAATGCCCTCCTTTCTGACCAAACTCTGTCACTGACGTAATTTTGTACCGGAGAATTCTTTACCTCTCCGGCAGTTCTCTGTTTACTGCTTCAGATATCTGGCCACGTACTGTCCCGTATAGGATTCCGGTATTTTTACAATTTCTTCGGGCGTTCCCTTTGCGATCACTGTGCCGCCCCGATCGCCGCCCTCAGGTCCCATGTCAATAATATAATCTGCTGTTTTGATCACATCAAGATTATGCTCGATCACTACTACTGTATTTCCACCGTCTGCCAGACGTTTCAAAATATCTACCAGTTTATGCACATCCGCGAAATGAAGACCGGTTGTAGGCTCGTCCAGAATATAGATGGTTTTTCCTGTGCTTCTTCTGCTGAGTTCCGTTGCCAGCTTGATTCTCTGCGCCTCTCCTCCGGAAAGCTCTGTGGAGGGCTGACCAAGACGGATATAGGAAAGTCCCACATCATATAAGGTCTGGATCTTCCTGCGGATAGACGGGATATTTTCAAAAAATCCCAGTGCTTCTTCTACTGTCATATTCAGCACATCATAAATATTTTTGTCCTTATACTTAACTTCCAGGGTTTCACGATTGTATCGTTTGCCTTTGCAGACCTCACAGGGCACATAAACGTCTGATAAAAAGTGCATCTCAATCTTGATGATTCCGTCTCCGCTGCAGGCTTCACATCTTCCGCCCTTTACATTAAAGCTGAAGCGTCCCTTTTTATACCCTCTTGCCTTGGCGTCTGCCGTAGACGCAAAAAGGTCCCGGATCTGATCAAAAACGCCTGTATAAGTTGCGGGATTGGATCTGGGAGTTCTTCCTATCGGCGACTGGTCAATACTGATCACCTTGTCAAGCTCTTCCAGTCCCAGTATTTCCTTATGTTTTCCCGGAATGATACGGGCTCTGTTCAGGTCTCTCGCCAGAGTTTTATAAAGCACCTCGTTGATCAGAGAGCTTTTTCCCGATCCGCTGACACCGGTGACACAGGTCAGAATCCCAAGAGGAATATCCACATTTACCTGTTTCAGATTGTTCTCCGAAGCTCCTCTGATCTTCAGCCATCCCGTTGGCTTCTTCCGCTCTTCCGGTATCGGGATTCTGCATTTTCCGCTTAAATAAGCACCTGTTATGGAATTTTCATTTTTCATCAGATCTTCTGCAGTTCCCATTGCCACAAGTTTTCCACCATGTTCCCCGGCTCCGGGACCAATATCCACAACACAGTCTGCAGCCCGCATGGTATCCTCATCGTGCTCTACCACAATCAGACTGTTTCCCAGATCTCTCAGACGCATCAGCGCTTTCAGAAGCTTGTCGTTATCTCTCTGATGAAGTCCGATACTTGGCTCATCCAGAATATAGGCCACGCCTACAAGACCGGAACCGATCTGCGTTGCCAGACGGATTCTCTGCGCTTCCCCTCCGGAAAGAGTTGCTGTAGCCCGTCCCAGAGAAAGGTAGTCAAGTCCTACCTCTGCCAGGAATCCCACTCTTGCCCGGACCTCCTTCAGAATCTGCCTTCCGATCAGTTCCTGCTGTTCTGTCAGCTTCAGTTCAGCCAGAAACTTCTTCAGATTCTCTATGGAAAGAGCTGTCAGCTCATAAATATTCTTATTGCCAACAGTAACAGCCAGAGCTTCTTTTTTCAAACGCTGTCCCTTACAGGTTTTGCATGGGGTGATGCGCATAAAAGTTTCATATTCCTGCTTCATGGCATCGGAACCGGTCTCCCGGTATCTCTGCTCCACATTTTTGATCAGTCCCGGAAACGCCACATCATAAACGCCTTCTCCTCTCTGACCCTTATAATAAACCTTGACAGACCTGCCTTCTGTTCCATGGATCAGCACATCTTTTATTTTCTGGGGATAATCCTGAAAAGGTGTATCCAGACTGAAATTATATTCCTTTGCAAGAGCATCCAGAATGGCTCTTGTAAAGCTTCCCTTATCCGTACAGGACTGCCATCCCATTACAGCGATAGCTCCCTGTGAAATGCTCAGTGATTTATCCGGAATCATCAGATCCTCATCAAATTCCATTTTGTATCCAAGGCCGTAACAATCCGGACAGGCTCCAAAAGGATTGTTAAAAGAGAAACTTCTTGGCTCGATCTCATCAATGCTGATCTGACAGTCAGGGCAGGAAAAGCTCTGGCTGAAGGTCAGAACATTTCCGTCCATGGTATCTACCATGAGAAGTCCCTCTGCAAGATCCAGAACAGTTTCAATGGAATCTGCCAGTCTTTTTTCGATTCCCGGTTTTACCACAAGACGGTCTACGATAATTTCAATATTATGTTTGATATTTTTGTCCAGCTTAATCTCTTCTGACAGTTCATACAGGCTTCCGTCAATCTGAACACGGACAAATCCGCTTCTTTTTGCCTGTTCCAGAAGCTTGACATGGGTTCCCTTCCGCCCTCTGACCACAGGAGCCAGAAGCTGAAGCTTTGTCCGCTCAGGCAGAGACATGATATGATCCACCATCTGATCCACGGTCTGTTTTTTTATCTCTTTTCCGCACTTGGGACAATGAGGAATTCCTATTCTTGCATACAGAAGACGAAGATAGTCATAAATTTCCGTCACGGTTCCCACTGTGGAACGGGGATTTCGGTTGGTGGATTTCTGGTCAATGGAAATTGCCGGAGGAAGCCCTTCAATCATTTCCACATCCGGTTTTTCCATCTGTCCCAGAAACTGTCTTGCATAGGAAGAAAGAGATTCCATGTAACGTCTCTGTCCTTCTGCATAAATGGTATCAAAAGCCAGAGAAGATTTTCCGGATCCACTGACGCCTGTCAGAACCACAAATTCATCTCTCGGAATATCCACGCTGAGGTTTTTCAGATTATTTACATTTGCCCCGCGGATTCTGATAAACTTTTTGCCTGTTGTATGTTCAGCCATTTGTTCCTCCAATTTCTATCATGTATATACCTGGATTCTGTATCCTGCTTTTGGTTTCAGCCCTTCAGTCCTGAAGAAAATCTGACAGAATGTGATTGCTTACATGTATTCCCTTTCGCGTAAAACGCCAGAATCCACCGCTTTCTTCCAGAAATCCCATGGCTTCATATTTTTTCAGAACTTTTCCGTAAATTTCTTCAATTTCTTTTCCGAAACGTCCCCTAAACTCCTGAACAGAAATGCCTTTTGTCATCCGAAGTCCAAGAAACATAAACTCTTCCTGCTGTTCCTTTTCTGACAAAGCAGTAACATCCCGGCGGATTATCCGGGGATTCCTGCTGCTCTCCAGATATTCCTGCAGATTCCGGGTATTACAGAACCGGTATTCCCTCTGTTCCGGGCTGCAGTATTCTGTTCCGTCCATACCTTCTCTTTCAGAGCTTCCGCTGGTTTCCTCTCCACAAAGGCATTTCCATAGTTCTTCATCTACAAGAGAGGCTGATCCCAGTCCAAGTCCAAGATACTCTGTTCTTTTCCAGTAACCTATATTATGTCTGCACTCATATCCATTCTTTGCATAATTAGATATTTCATACTGTTCAAATCCATATCTCTTCAAAATATCTGCCGTATCTTCATACATCTGATATTCCTCATCCTCACCGGGAAGCTTCAGTTCTCTCCGGGCAAAAGGCGTCCCATCTTCCACGATCAGGCTGTAGGCGGATATATGCTCCGGCTTCAGTTCTGCTGCAGTTTTCAGATTATGTATCCATTTTTCACAGGTCTGTTCCGGAATTGCTGACATCAGATCAATATTAATATTGTCAAATCCGGCAGCTCTTGCCAGCTCATAGCTTTCCAGAAATTCTTCATACGTATGAATCCTTCCAAGAATCTGAAGCTCCCTGTTATCCGCTGACTGAAGTCCCAGACTGAGACGGTTGATACCGGCCGCCCGATATATTTCCAACTTATCAGAAGAAAGAGTACCGGGATTGGCCTCTATGGTGATCTCTGCATCAAATCTGTCTCGGAGAGCCGCCATGATCCGTTCCATGTCCGAAGCATCCAGAAGAGACGGCGTTCCTCCTCCTGTAAACACAGAAACAACTTCTCTGTCCAGGTGTTCCGGAAGCGCCTGAATTTCTCTAATAAGAGCCTCTGTATATGCTTTCCTGGTCTCTGTGCCGGACGGACCAGAAAGGAAATCACAGTAATCACATTTCTTCACACAAAAAGGAATGTGAAGATAAAGTTCCAGAGGTTTTTTCCCTTTATTCTTCAATAATGTCCTCCTGATCTCCTGTGTCGCTGCCGTTATCGGTTTCCGGTTCCGGACTTTCTGCATTTTCGGAGTTCTCACCTGTTCTGCTGTCGGTTTCTTTATCGTCTGTCTTGTTCCCGTTGACCAGATATTCATTTACCATGGTAATATTTCCGTTTTTGACTACTGCCTTCTGATCCATTTTATCCGGTTCAGGCGCAGGCGACGGCTCAGGTGTGATGCTGATCTTCAGAACCTGCTGGGTGGCCGGATCCTTTTTCTTTTTGCCGCAGCCGCATCCTGCCATAAACACACAGAGCAGAAGCACAGAAACAACAACCAGCTTTCTTGCTGCATTTTTTTTCATTTCCTATCTCCAATTCTGACAGGCTCAGGCCTGTTCAGGCTATTTTCCTTACTGTTCCTGACCTTTACAGCCTTCTGCGTACAGTCACCTATTAGTACTGTTTCTGACCTTCACAGAATTCCTTATTTCTCATCCAGCTTCAGGACACTCATAAAGGCTTTCTGAGGAATTTCCACATTTCCTACCTGACGCATGCGCTTCTTTCCCTCTTTCTGTTTTTCCAGAAGCTTTTTCTTACGGCTGATATCGCCGCCATAACATTTGGCAAGCACGTCTTTACGCATGGCCTTAACTGTCTCTCTGGCAATGATCTTGCTTCCGATTGCTGCCTGGATTGGAATTTCAAAAAGCTGTCTGGGAATTTCCTCTTTCAGCTTCTCGCACATTTTACGTCCTCTTTCATAGGCAGTTTCCGCATGAACAATAAAGGAAAGGGCGTCTACCTCTTCCTTATTTACAAGAATATCCAGCTTCACAAGCTCGCTGCGCTCATAACCGCAGAGATCATAATCAAGAGATGCATATCCTCTGGATCTGGATTTCAGAGCGTCAAAGAAGTCATAAATGATCTCATTCAGAGGCAGCTTATATTTCAGAAGCGCACGGGTTTCCTCCATATAATCCATGCCAATATACTGTCCCCGGCGTTCCTGACAAAGATCCATGATCGCGCCGATAAATTCCGTCGTTACCATGATCTCAGCATTTACCATAGGCTCTTCCATATACTCAATTTCTGAGGGATCCGGAAGATTGGACGGATTGGTAAGTTCGATTACCTCTCCGTTTGTTTTATAGACCTTATAAATAACGCCTGGAGCGGTAGTGACAAGATCAAGGTTATATTCTCTCTCCAGTCTCTCCTGAATGATCTCCAGATGAAGCAGCCCCAGAAATCCACAGCGAAAACCGAAGCCCAGCGCCACAGAAGTCTCCGGCTCGTAGAAAAGAGACGCATCGTTTAACTGAAGCTTTTCCAGAGCGTCTCTCAGATCCCCGTACTTGGCTCCGTCTGCCGGATAAAGGCCGCAGTAAACCATAGGCTGAACCTTCTTATATCCGGGAAGCGCCTCCGCACACGGTCTGGTCACTTCTGTAACCGTATCGCCTACGCGGGTATCACTGACGTTTTTGATGCTTGCTGTAAAGTAACCTACCATTCCAGCAGACAGCTCATCACATGGAATAAAACGGCCGGCTCCAAAATATCCAACCTCCACAACCTCTGTTGAAAAACCTGTTGCCATCATTTTTACTTCTGTGCCTTTTCTGATACATCCGTCCATCAGCCTGCAGAATACAATAACACCTTTATAGGAGTCATAAATAGAATCAAAGATCAGGGCTTTTAACGGAGCATCCGGATTCCCTTCCGGCGCCGGGATTTTCTCCACGATCTGTTCCAGTACATCCTCAATATTCAGTCCTGTTTTTGCAGAGATCCTTGGCGCGTCCGCTGCCTCCAGTCCGATCACATCCTCGATCTCACTGATCACGCGGTCCGGTTCCGCGCTTGGAAGATCGATCTTATTGATCACCGGAAGCACATCCAGATTATGTTCAAGAGCCAGATAGACATTTGCCAGTGTCTGAGCTTCAATTCCCTGAGCAGCATCTACCACAAGGATGGCTCCGTCACAGGCCGCAAGGCTTCTGGAAACCTCATAGTTAAAATCCACATGTCCCGGCGTATCGATCAGGTTAAAAATATATTCTTCTCCGTCCTTTGCTTTATAAACAATCCGGACTGCCTGAGACTTAATAGTAATCCCTCTTTCTCTTTCCAGATCCATATTGTCCAGGATCTGCGCCTGCATTTCTCTCTGTGTCAGAAGTCCGGTCTTCTCAATAATACGGTCGGCAAGTGTGGACTTGCCATGGTCTATATGTGCAATAATGCAGAAATTACGAATCTTGCTCTGATCTGTCATTCCGCAGCGTTCCTCCTCTTATCTCAGTGTATTTTCGTTATATCGTGCCCCATTATAGCATATCCGCCCTCATCAAGTCCAGTTATCAGCCCTGCTTTCCAAGGCCTTTCGCAGTCATACATGCTATTTATTTTCCTGCTTTCATTATACAAACGTACGTTCATATTTTCAAGACCTATTTTCTTTTTTCCTTCGACAAAACTTAAATGCATTTTTAAATCCCAGCCGGCAAAAGTAAATACCATCTCTGTAAATGAACAGATTAAAAAAGCACACAAAATCTTCTCTGTTTTGCCTTTACAGGATATACAAATAAAGTTTAAAATTTGTTTATGTCCGCATACTGTGGATTTTATTGTGCAAAATTCTGTATTGTCTCATTTACAGTTCCATATAACGCATAAATCCTTATAATATAAATAAACAGAAGCTGCTCCTGCATATATCCTCTATTGCCTTTAAGAGTTTTCATTCTGTATAATGTGAGCAAATTTTTTTCATTACCCTGTCAGAACCCTGTTGAGAATATCCGCAAAGGGTTCCATAGCATTTTTTACCTCCTGCACCGTGTTTGTCTGAGCGCCGGCTTCCAGAAGAACTGCTCTCCTGCAAAGATGCAGATTATACCTTAATCCGGACAGATAAATCCCCCTGTAAAAATCCGGATAATACTGCGCGGCCTGGTATTCCATCTGAAAAGAAAAAGCAAGATTATCCTGTATGTATGGATTGGGCAGGTAATCTACCGGTCCGCCTGAGACTGTATAACTGAGCCCGTTAAAAAACATGATCTGGGCCGTAGGTTTGCCGTTGATCTCTGTTACCAGCCGACGATCCTCCGCCACACCGTCCCTGTGAAGATCTATTACTACTTCTATAGAAGGATTTTCTTTCAGAATCTGTTCTATATAAGGCCGGGCGTAATCATAGGCTTTATTCCTGTCCAGCACGCCTCCTGCCAGATCAAATTCTTCTGTTACGTGAAGTACCTGATAGCCATAGGTTTCTGTAAGAATTTTCGCCAGATAGTTTCCCACTCCCACAATAGAATCCTCCACCACGCCTTCTCTGGAATCTGCAAAAGTTTCCTGTGTATGGCTGTGATAAATAAGAATCTGAGGCGTCCGCGGATCCTTCTTTACCGTAAGATCATTTGCCAGAAATTCTGCTGCATCCAGCTGCTCTGCGCTGGTGGCAGTATCCTCGTCTACAATAAAAAAATTATTCAGCAGATAATCATAATCTGCCAGGATCTCCGGAGCCAGATCAATAACCGGTGCAGGCTGACTCTGCGCCAGTGCAGGCTGTGCAGAGGCTGCTGAACTGACTGCCGGACTGGCAGTGGGACCTGATACCGGGCTGACTTCCGGTTTTGATGTGGGAATCGCCTCTGTCTCAGAGCTTTTCTTTTCTCCGGTCACCTGCTGTTCCTGCAAGTGCCTGTCCGATTCTTCTGTTTTTTCTTCCAGTTTTTCATTTTCTGACAGGTGTGCTTCCGGTCTGTTTTTTTCTTTTTCAACAGCCGTTTCCTGATTTTCCCGCATATCATCACTGCCCGACTGAAGATTTTCCGCCTTCATCATATCAGCCAGATATTTTGCATTACTTCCCACAAGTTTTTCATAGGTTTCCGGATCTTCTCTCTGAGGAACACTTGTTGCTTCTTCCTCCAGAAAGCAGTAAAGCGGCAGCTGCCTGTACACATTTCCCCGCAAAAAAAACGGTCCCGGAACCAAAAGCAGAACCGCAAAAAAGAAAACGCTCAAAATAATGCAGGTTACTTTCTGGAGCTTTGTCATAGAATCACCTCTTTCAAAGAATCCTATGACAAAAATGATATGATTATACCCCTGTATTTCCGGAAATATGCTGCTGTCAAAGTATTTCCCGGTCATATATTCTGATTCTCTGCGACAGCAGCAATAAGCTTTATCTATGCAGAAATCTATTTTTTGATTTTCCCATCAGACGCCTGAAAAAGCCATATTCAGCCCCTCTGATATGGTAAAGCTTAAATATTTTACAGTTTCATCCACATCCTTCGGTGTCACAAACATACTGTAAAGATTTGGCGCAATCATTTCCTCCAGGAACTCTTTCTGCTCCTGTTCCTCCAGTGCATCCAGAAGATGTTCCATAGAATCATGGACAATCGTTGCCGCATCTACTACTGTGGGAACCCCGATTCCAATTACTTTTACCTGAAGATTTTCTTCAGTAAGTCCGATCCTGTGATTTCCCACCCCGGAACCTGGATGAATCCCCGTATCCGTGATCTGGACTGTCCGGTTCAGCCTTCGGATACTGCGGGCTGCCAGGGCATCTACCGCAATAACAAGATCCGGCTTTGTTTCTGCCACTACACCCATTACAATTTCTGAAGTTTCCATTCCTGTCTGAGCCATAACGCCCGGCGCAAGACCACTGACCCGGTGCAGAATTTCCTTTTCTGTACTTTTCAGTCCATATTCTCTGATAATATGACGGGTCATCCTGAGATTATCCACAACGTGGGGACCCAGGGCATCCGCTGTAATTGCCTGATTTCCCAGACCTACCACAAGAACTGATGTCTCCCGCTTCAGATTGACAAGCTTTCTCAGATGACGGGCGATCTCTTCTGAGATTTCTCTGTGATAATCCTCGTCCGAGGCCGAAAGATTTGGCGCTTCTATGGTAATATAATTTCCCTGAGGCCGCCCCATAGCCTTTGCTCCGTTTTCTGTTGTTATTTTTACAACAGTAGTGCGGATATCTCTTTCTTCATCATATTGTTCCTTTACTTCTACTCCCCGAAGCTCTGTATTGCTTTGGGCAAAGCTCTCCGTTGCTTCAAGAGCCAGGTCGGTTCTGATTCTGCTGCTTCCTGACATTTTTCCCTCCATGCCTGTAAATGATATTGCCAGTGTCTTTTCCCTGCTATACATGCAATCCTGTCCGATTTCATACAATTAATGCGCTCATTTTCCCGGGACATCTGAAATAAATTCCAGTGTTATACTGCGCATAAAGCAGTTGATAGCTCCTTTTCTATAAGATTTACATTTTTATGAGAATTATGTATTGACATTCCAGAATATGTATACTAAAATAAATAAGCATGTTTACAGGAGCGCCCGTGTCTGTTCCTGTAGCAATCAATCAAAAAAACTCGAAATGGAGGTGTCCACATTGGCTAACATTAAATCTGCAAAGAAAAGAATCTTAGTAAACAGAACTAAAGCTGCGAGAAATAAGTCTATCCGTTCTGCTGTTAAAACTTCCATCAAAAAGGTAGAAGCTGCAGTTCAGAATAACGACAAGGTTGCTGCACAGGTTGCACTTAACGAAGCAATTGCTACAATCAGCAAAGCTACATCCAAGGGTGTTTACCACAAAAACAACTGTGCAAGAAAAGTTTCCCGTTTAACAAAAGCCGTAAACAACATCGGCTAATAAAAACGCCTTTTATTTTTAATTATAAGCTTATAATTAAAAAAGACAGTCACAACCGTCATGTGACTGTCTTTTTTTATGTATTTGACACCCGCCCTCTCCCGGGCTATAATAATCTTACATACGTAAGATTCCATTCTATCCATCCCGAAAGGAGACTGTCATGAAACTTCCCCAGATTTCTGAAGCAGAATACGAGGTAATGAAAATCATCTGGAAACATGCCCCCATCAGTACCAACCAGGTAACTGACATACTTTGCCGGACTACTGACTGGA
>ENA-ORSR01002392-ORSR01002392.1-human-gut-metagenome-genome-assembly--contig:-NODE-2392-length-10607-cov-14.180629_pt1 | contig 10607 bp, 6 predicted proteins | sample MGYA00241901_ERZ509166 | MGnify/ENA primary metagenome ERZ509166 (study PRJEB26280, sample SAMEA2338860) | human gut metagenome | biome: human gut; feature: human-associated habitat; material: faeces... | reverse complement strand
AACCTCTGCGATCATGGCTGCGTTATCGGTGCACGCCGAAAGCGGTGGCACCGTTACGCGGATCCCCTGACGCCCAAGCTTCTTGATCATCATCTCGCGCAGATGCGGGTTGGCCGAGACGCCGCCGCCGATGCAGTATTCCTTGCATCCGGTGGCATGCAGGGCGTTTTTGGCCTTCTTGTACTGAACGTCAAAGACGGCTGCCTCAAACGAAGCCGCCAGATCGGGCAGGTGAATCGTGCGCCCGGCCTTGGTCTCCTGCTCGATGTAGAGCGTCACGGCCGTTTTAAGACCCGAAAGCGAGAAACGATAGTCTCCCCTGCTGTTAAGCGCGCGAGGAAAATCGATCGCGCGGGGGTTGCCCGTCTCGGCCAGCTTGGAGATGATGGGGCCACCGGGATAGCCCAGACCCAACGCCTTGGCTACCTTGTCGAAGGCCTCGCCCACAGCATCGTCGAGTGTCTCACCAAGTACCTCGTAGTCGCCCCATGCCTTCACGTGCACGAGCATGGTATGACCGCCCGAGACGAGCGTGAAGATAAACGGCGGCCTGAGATCGGGCTGCGCCAGCAGGTTGGCGAACAGATGGCCCTCCAGATGGTTGACGCACACGAGCGGCTTGCCGGCGGCATAGGCAAAGCCCTTGGCGAAGGCGACGCCCACTACCAGAGCACCCACCAGGCCCGGACCCTGCGTCACGCCCACGGCGGCAAGCTCACTTGGTGTAATGGCTCCGCCCGTAAGGCCCAGCGACGCTGCGGCGTCCTCGAGTGCCGCATCCACGACACTCACAATCACCTCGACGTGCTTGCGCGAGGCGATCTCGGGCACCACGCCGCCAAAGCGTGCATGAAAATCAATCTGCGTCGACACCTGGTTGGCCAGCATATTGCCATCCGCATCGATAATCGCCACCGCCGTCTCGTCGCAGGAGCTCTCGATAGCGAGCACTAGGCGGCGACGCTCAATCTCGACACGTTCCTCGGCAGAGCGCCCAGGCGCAGGCAGCGGCCATACGCGCTGCTCTGCCGCCGTCGGCTCGGGCGAGGCATTGTCGACCGGAAGCACCAGGGGCAGCGGAGCCGTCATGACGATGGCATCCTTGCCGGCACCATAGTAGCCGCGGCGCCGTCCTGCCTCGGTAAAGCCCAGAGCGTTATAAAGCGCGATCGCTCCCTCGTTGCCGTCCTCGACCTCGAGCGAAGCCGTGGTGCAGCCGAGCATCTGGGCATCATAGCTCACATGCGACAGCAGCTTGCGGGCAATGCCCTCACGGCGATGTGCCGGGTCGACGGCGACATCCAGAATCTGCACATCACCGTCCACGACCATACCGCCGGCAAGGCCCAGCAGCTTGCCGTCGTCGTGTGCCACCCACCAACTACGCGGCGCAGCGACGTCCTCGCCCAGTTCGGACAGGAACATGCCCGGCGTCCATGCCTTGTGTCCGGCACCTTCAAAGCAGGCAGCCTCTAGCGCGCTCGCGCCCTCGGCATCCGCCGCGCCCATGGGACGGAACTGCAGATGACGACCGGCGAGCTCATCGGCAACGCCCGTAATTTCGCTCTGTGCACTCTCAGCAAGACCAAGACGCTTGCGCTCATTTTCCTCGGCATCCGAAAGGCGCGTGTAAATCGGCAGGACGCGAGCCGGATCGCCGTCACCCGCAGCGTGCGCGAGCAGCAAGCCCTCGCCCGAAGGCCACCACAGGTCGCGCTCCACGCAGCGGGCGGTCTCGTCCTCACCCAGCAGCTTGCCATAGCGCACGAGACCGTCACCGGTCAGCTGAACCTGGTCCCAGTCCGCTGCTCGGCGCCACTCATCGAGCGCCACGGCGGCCTTGACCACGTGTTCGCGCTCAAATTGACGCTCGGGACCCTCATCGACCAGCATATACAGCGCCGGATATACCTCACCGCGCATAGCATCGGCCAAGATACCAAGCTTGCCGCGCACGCCAGCCTTCCACGCCGTCCAAGCGCAAGCGTCGAGCGTCGACACGCCCAGCAGCGGAACATTGGCACCGCGCGCGAGGCCCTTGGCAGTGGAGATGCCGATGCGCACACCCGTAAAGGACCCCGGGCCGCGGCCGACCACATAGCAACCAACATCGCTGCGATCCAGACCGGCTTGAGCCAGCACGCCATCAACGGTATTCACGAGCTCAACGTTGGCGTGACGGCGACACATGTGGTCGCCACTCACGAGCTTCGTCTCGCCCGTCTGCCCATCAATCCAGCTTGCCGCGCAGGCAAGCATGTCGGTCGAGGTATCGAGCGCCACCACCAGCGCGTTGTCGTTATGCAAGCTCATCTTGTACAGCCTTATCAATCAAATGGGAAAGCTCCATTGCGCGGTCACCGTGCGCCTCAAGCGTTATCGTTCGCACATCGCTGTCGCCCTCATCACGCTTGAGCGTCACCGAAAGATACTCATCCGTCAGCTCGTCCTGGAATTGTTCGCCCCATTCCAGCAGGCAAGCACCCTCATAGCCCAGCACATCGAAAATGCCCGTATCCTCGAGCTCGTAGGCATGCTCCAGGCGGTATAGATCAAAGTGAAACAGCGGAATACGACCTTGATCATGAAAGGCCATGAGCGCAAACGTAGGACTCGTAACCATATGCCCATCGCCCAGCCCGCGCGAGACGCCCTTGGTAAAGTGGGTTTTGCCCACTCCCAGGCCACCGGTCAGGATGAGCACATCTCCGTCCTCAAGGCACGGTGCAATTAGCTCGCCAAAGTACTCCGTATCGGCAGCGCAAGTCGTTTTGTAAGTACCTACCCCCAGGCGCTCCAGGGACATATATGCTCCTTATTATTCCGAGGCGTCCTCTGGTGCGGGATGTCGCCCCAGATAGTCGCCCAGCATCTTAAAGTCTTCCTCCAGCAGCTCCTGCCACGCTGGATTGCGTAGCGCTGCTGCCGGATGGAAAGTGGGCATCACCACAAAGTGCCCCATCTGATGGAACCTGCCGCGCAGCTTGGTAATGCCGATCTCGGTCTTGAGCACAAAGTGCGTTGCGGGGTTGCCGAGCGTCACGATGATATCGGGCCAGATGCTTCGAATCTGCTCGCGCAAAAACGGTGAGCAAGCCAGCACTTCCTCGGGGCGCGGATTGCGGTTTCCCGGCGGGCGGCACTTAAGCACGTTGGCAATGTAGACGTCTTCGCGTTTGAGCCCCGCCAGCGACAAAATGCCGTTGAGGTCCTCGCCTGCCGCCCCCACAAAGGGCTCGCCCTGCAAATCCTCATTACGGCCCGGCGCCTCGCCAATAAACATCACGCGAGCGCGGGGGTTTCCCACGCCAAACACGATGTTGTGGCGCGACTGGTAAAGCTGGCAAAGGTGACACTCGCCCAGAACGGCCTCGATCTCCTCGAGTGCGACCTCACGCGGCGCCTGATGGCTATGGCCGGGAATGTGCATGACGCCCATAGCGACTCCTACACGTAGACTTTATCGAGACGCATACCAAAGCCGCAAGCGACCTCGTAGTTAATCGTGCCGCGTAGGCGCGCCATCTCGTCCATGGTAATCTCGGCATCTCCATCGCGGCCGACAATGATCATCTCGTCACCATACTCGGCCTCGGGAATCTCATGCGCCGGGTTGGACTGAATGGCGACCATAAACTGGTCCATGCAGATATTGCCCACCTGACGCACACGCTCGCCGCGATACAGCACGTCCATACGATTGGAAAGCGTACGCGAAAGGCCATCGGCATAACCGATCGGAAGGGTGCAGATCTGAACGCGCGTGCGCGGTACGCGGTAGGTAAAGCCGTAGCCCACGCCCTCGCCCATCGCAGGATGCGCCACGCGCGTCACACGCGCGTGGACGCTCATGACGGGATCAAGCTGCATCACGCGACCACTCAGCTCACATGGCTGCAGACCATACAAACCGATGCCGGCACGAATCATGTCAAAGTGCATTGAAGAATCGAGCATCGAGGATGGCGTATTGGCACAATGCACGATACCGCATTCAAAACCTGCGTCCTTAATGGCCTGAACGGCCTCGGTAAAACGCTGGCACTGCAGCTTGTAGTCCCAACCCGAAGGTTCATCGGCCGTGGCAAAGTGCGTAAATACGCCGTCGCACTGAATACCGCGATGGAAGCTGATGCCGCGGACAAAGTCGAGCACCTGCGTGTAATGTACGCCAATGCGGTTCATGCCCGTCTCGATGGCAAGATGGTACTTGCCCACCTTGCCCGCCGCGACGGCGCATTCGCCATACGCAAGAGCAAAATCGGACGTATAGACCGAGGGCATGATATCGAATTCGAGCAATGCAGGAATAGCCTCGATAGGCGGCTCGCTTAGAATCAGGACGGGCTTAGTAATCCCGCCCTGACGGAGCCCAACGCCCTCGTTAACCGTCGCCACGGCAAACATGTCGGCACCGGCCGAATACATGATCTTGGCACACTCAACAGCTCCATGACCATAAGCATCGGCCTTGACCACGCAGCACAGGCGCTGACGCGGATTCAACAAGTTCTTATAGGCCCTCGTGTTGCGACGGAGCGCCCCGCGGTCGATCTCGACCCAGGACCAGCGCGTCAAATCGGCTTTATTCATGATTAGTCATCCGACCCTTCGTCCATGATTCCCAGATCTTCGAGCGCATCCTTTGCCGCCAGCTCCATGGCAGGACCGATCAAGTCGATAAGATCGGTCGCGATAACGCTCTTCTCACCATACTCCGTCGCCGCGGCAAAACCGGCGTAGCTGTGAAGTGCGACGGCGTACGAATACAGCAGCTCCCAACGATCCATCTCGTCGCGCATGGTGGCAAGCGTGCCGGCCAAAATACCCGCGAGAACATCACCAGAACCGGCAGTTGCCAGAGAAGCCGGACCCGAGAGTGGCAGCAGCACGCGCTCAACGCCACAGATAGCCGTCGTCGGCCCCTTGGCTATGACCACCAGATTGTCGGAGCCTGCAGCCCAGACAACCTTCTGCGCGGCCGCAATCGCGGTACCAAGGTCGTTCACCTCGTCACCGGCAACCAGGCGCGAAAGCTCACGATAGTGCGGCGTCATAACCAACGGCTGCTCGCGGCGATACATCTCGGGGTTACTATCAATACCGTCAATGGCAATCTTAGCAAGGCAGTTGAGTGCATCGGCGTCCAAAATTAGCGGTACATCAAGCTCGAGCAAGCCCGAAACCACCTGCATAGCGCCGGCAGACGTCGTCATACCGGGACCGCACAGCACGCAGCTGTACTTCTTTGCGATCTCGCACACCGTCATGCGCGCAGCGGCGCCAAAGGAGCCGCGGGAATCAGACGGAATAGCAAAGACCGGAATCGAAGGAAGTGCCATGCGAATGAGATTGGCGCAGGCGTCAGGAGCCGCGACTGCCACGTAACCAGCACCCGCGCGAGCTGCAGACTTGGCCGCCATAATGGCAGCACCAGGATATTGCGCAGATCCGGCGACAATAAGCACGGAGCCACGGGAATACTTATCGATATTCGATGGTAGCGGAGCAAAGTAATCAACTAAGTCACCGGGCTCGACAATCTCGGCGGCGTGGTCGACATCATCGATGACCTCGTCAAGACGGTCGTAAAGATTGCCGCAGATCAAATCGCCAGCATACTCAGGACCATCAGCGCTATACAGACCAATCTTGGGCGCAATCATCGTCACCGTGCGCTCGGCACGAATGCAGTCGTCATCAACAACGCCCGTCTCTGCATTCAGGCCCGAGGGGACATCAATGGATACGACACAATCGGCGCATTCATTGACCGTAGGAATCCAAATGGAGAACGGCGCACGCAGATTCCCGTGGAAACCGGTACCAAAAATGGCATCGACAACAACATCGGCCTTATCGATCAAAACCTCGAGTTCATCACGCGAGGGGCCGACGCAAACGTGCACATCGCGGCCGGCAGTTCGACGAGCAACATGACGTGCCAGAGCAGCAGGAATCTCATCCGGCTCAACCGGAGAAACGATATCCACGTCCACACCCTTGTGGCTCAAGATATCGGCGGCAACCCAACCGTCGCCGCCATTATTACCAAAACCGACCAGAACGAGAACCCGATCGGGATTGAGCTTCAAGACCTCGTTGGCGGCAAACTCACCCGCTAGCTCCATAAGCTCGGCCTTCGAAGTCCCTTCGCGTTCGATGATATCCTCGAGACGAACGACTTCTTCGGTACTCAAAACCGGTTTCATCTATGCTCCTAGCGTATCTTGCGAAGCATCGCCCAAGTGCTCCGTCAATGCTGAATTCTGCAGCTGCTCAAGCTCATCTAAAACAGAGCGAGCCTCTTTAAATGTCTGCGCAACGCGTTTCTTGTTGCTCACCTTTTCTTCCTTAGGCTTAGGTCGAGCATCCTCGGTGATTGCAATGGCATTAGCGACAGCCAAGTCACCCGTAAGGGTAATAGAAAGAGCGACCTCGACAACACCCAAATCCTGGGCGATTTCGAGAGCACGACCAGAAAGCAGAGCCTTCGGTTTGCCGAGTTTATCACGCGTTACCGAAACATCCTTGCGACCCACGCCTTGACTAAAACCCGTGCCGAGAGCTTTAAGTACCGCCTCGCGCGAAGCAAAGCGGCTGGCATAGTGAGCAGCGGGACGCGACGATGCATCACAATACGCACGCTCTTCTTCGGTAAACACACGCCGAGCAAACGACGGCGTCTTTTCAAGAATTGATTTCATGCGGGAAATCTCGACGATATCAACGCCGATACCAGCTTCAGCCATGTTCACCTCCATATCGCACAGACTAAGTTATTGTAGCCCGTTCACAGAAGATGCGACAAACGAGGGTTATAAAACACAGCTACTATGTGAGACAAATTGCCCGAGATACAAAAAAGGGGGAGGCCGCGAGGCCTCCCCCTTCTTCAAGTCATCAGACGGCTCGGTGCCGTCCACCGGTCAGCGGCGCCCTGGCCTCCCACGGGCTGGCCCCGCAGTACTCTCGGCGCGATGGGGCTTAGCTTCCGGGTTCGGAACGGGACCGGGCGTGCCCCCCATGCTCTGGCCGCTGACCGGTGGGCGGCGCCCACCGTTACGGTGTCCGGTATCGCATACACGTGCCCTGGGGGCCGCATGGCGCATAGGGGAGGTGACTCGGGGGCATCCTCGTGCCCGGACCGCGCGCATGAGCGCCAGGTCCCGCGGGCCGCGAGGTGCGGTTCCGGAAGAGCTCGGGCGATTAGTGCGGCTCGGCTGAGGACGTCGCCGCCCTTGCACCTGCCGTCTATCGACCAGGTAGTCTACCTGGGCCCTTACCGGAAGGAGAACTAATCCCTGGAACGGCTTCCCGCTTAGATGCCTTCAGCGGTTATCCGCGCCGCACGCGGCTACCCGGCCGTGCCGTTGGTCGACAACCGGTTCACCGGAGGTGCGTCCACCCCGGTCCTCTCGTACTGGGGGCAGCCTCCATCGATTCTCCTGCGCCCACGGAGGATAGGGACCGAACTGTCTCACGACGTTCTGAACCCAGCTCGCGTACCGCTTTAAACGGCGAACAGCCGTACCCTTGGGACCTGCTCCAGCCCCAGGATGCGATGAGCCGACATCGAGGTGCCAAACCTTGCCGTCGATGTGGACTCTTGGGCAAGATCAGCCTGTTATCCCCGGAGTACCTTTTATCCGTTGAGCGACGGCCCACCCACTCGGGGCCGCCGGATCACTAGAGCCTGCTTTCGCACCTGCTCGGCTTGTGGGCCTCGCAGTCAAGCCCGCTTGTACTCTTGCATTCAAAAGGACGGTTGCCGACCGTCCCGAGCGGACCTTCGCGCGCCTCCGTTACCCTTTAGGAGGCGACCGCCCCAGTCAAACTGCCCGCCTGGCACGGTCCCCGAGCCGGTTGACGGCCTCGGGTTAGGACGCCGGTCGCGCGAGGGCAGTATTCCAAGGGCGGCTCCCCGGGGGCTGGCGCCTCCGGATCGATGCCTCCTGCCTATCCTCTACACGCGGGACCAGCGGCCAATGCCAAGCTGCAGTGAAGGTTCACGGGGTCTTTCCGTCCTTCCGCGGGTAAGTCGCATCTTCACGACCAGTGCAATTTCACCGGGTCCATGGTCGAGACAGCGCCCAAGTCGTTGCGCCTTTCGTGCAGGTCGGAACTTACCCGACAAGGAATTTCGCTACCTTAGGACCGTTATAGTTACGGCCGCCGTTTACCGGGGCTTGGCTTCGGGGCTTCGCGCGATGCGCTAACTCCTCCGCGTGACCTTCCGGCACCGGGCAGGCGTCAGACCCTATACGTCGCCTTGCGGCTTCTGCAGAGTCCTGTGTTTTTGGTAAACAGTCGCTTGGGCCTCTCCACTGCGGCCCGCCTCCGCTCCCGGAGCAAGTCCGTTCACGTACGCGCGGGCACCCCTTCTCCCGAAGTTACGGGGCCATTGTGCCGAGTTCCTTGACCATGGTTGACCCGATCGCCTCGGTATGTTCTACCCACCCACCTGTGTCGGTTTGCGGTACGGGCGCGCACGCGCCTGCCTAGGGGTTTTTCTAGGGACCTCGGGCTCACTCGCTTCGCTTGATCGCTTCGTCCGGAGCCTCGCCCTTCTGCGGACCGGATTTCCCTGGTCCGCGGGCCGCGCTCCATCACGGGGACGTCCAGAACCCCGCCGAGCCACCCCCATCCGTCGCCCCGTCGGTCGTAGCGCCGCGTGCGCGGTGCAGGAATGTCTGCCTGCTGCGCGTCGGCTACGCCTTCCGGCCTCGCCTTAGCCCCCGACTGACCCTGGGAGGATTAGCCTTGCCCAGGAAACCTCGGGTTCACGGCGGACGAGTTACTCTCTCGTCTCTCGCTACTCATGCCAGCATTCTCACTCCCATGCGCTCCACCGCCGGTCGCCCGGCGGCTTCACCGCCCATGGGAAGCTCCCCTACCGATTCTGAAAATCAAAATCCCGCCGCTTCGGTGTCCAGCTTAGCCCCGTGTATTGTCGGCGCATGTCCACTCGACCAGTGAGCTGTTACGCACTCTTTGAATGGATGGCTGCTTCTAAGCCAACATCCTGGTTGTCTGGGCGGACGCACATCCTTTGCCACTCGGCTGGAACTTGGGGACCTTAGCGGGCGGTCCGGGCTGTTTCCCTCTCGAGCACACAGCTTAGCCCACATGCTCTGACTGCCGCGCTCTGGGCCGCCGGCATTCGGAGTTCGGTTGGATTCGGTAGGCGGCGAAGCCCCCTCGTCCATCCGGTGCTCTACCTCCGGCGGTGAACGCGCGACGCTAGCCCTAAAGCTATTTCGGGGAGAACGAGATATCTCCGGGTTTGATTGGCCTTTCACCCCTATCCGCAGGTCATCGCCGCCGTTTTCAACCGACGTGCGTTCGGCCCTCCACGGGGTCTTACCCCCGCTTCAGCCTGCCCACGGATAGCTCACCCGGCTTCGCGTCCGCGGCGCGGGACTCAAGTCGCCCTGTTAAGGCTCGCTTTCGCTCCGGCTCCCTTTCGGTTAACCTCGCCCCGCGCCAGCGACTCGCTGGCTCATTCTACAAAAGGCACGCCGTCACAACTGAAAAGTTGCTCCGACTGCTCGTGGGCGCACGGTTTCAGGTACTGTTTCACTCCCCTCCCGGGGTGCTTTTCACCTTTCCCTCACGGTACTGGTGCGCTATCGGTCACAGGGTAGTACTCAGGCTTGGATGGTGGTCCACCCAGGTTCGGACCGGGTTTCACGTGCCCGGCCCTACTCAGGGACCGCGTCGCGCCGTCCGGTCTGGGTTCGCGTACGGGGCTGTCACCCGCTGCGGCCGGCCCTCCCATGCCGTTCCGCTCCCCAGCCGGACCTGCGCCCGGGGGCGGCAGCCCCCGGATGCGCGGCCCTGCAACCCCGTCGGCGGAACCCCTGCCGGGTATGCCCGCTCGACGGTTTGGCCATCGGTCCCCTTTCGCTCGCCGCTACTCGGGGAGTCTCGAGATTGATTTCCTCTCCTCCGGGTACTTAGATGTTTCAGTTCCCCGGGTTGTCCTCCCCCCGCCTATGTGTTCAGCGGGGGGATATCCACACTGCTGTGGATGGGTTCGCCCATTCGGAGACCCCCGGGTCGAAGGATGTGTGCTCCTCGCCGGGGATTATCGCAGCTTGCCGCGTCCTTCATCGGCTCCCTGTGCCAAGGCATCCGCCGTGCGCCCGTGGTATCTTGCGGGACCGCATCGGGCCCGCGGGATATCCACGTGTCGCTAATTAATCTAATTAATCGATATCATGAATAGCGCTCGTATGTCGCAATTCGGGTATCTCATACCGCGGCACAGTAGTTGACTGTGCTCGCGATCAGATGCTCCTCACTCATTTATAAGTGAATTCTTCTTGTTTGGATCGGATGAATGATTGCTATCATTCTGTCTTTAAATCGCAGAAAAGAATCGAGTCTGGAAGAATTGGATCTTCCATCTCTCTCCTATCGCTATGCGGCTCTCAAGGTACGCGGGTGCGACCCCGGGGACCGGGTGCTGCGGGGACTTATCGCGGGCGACATCTACCGGACGGGCTCCTGCCCTCTATTCGAGTTAAGTTGATCTCTCTAGAAGATTTATCTCCCTAGAAAGGAGGTGATCCAGCCGCACCTTCCGGTACGGCTAACTTGTT
>ENA-ORSR01002387-ORSR01002387.1-human-gut-metagenome-genome-assembly--contig:-NODE-2387-length-10632-cov-7.257162_pt1 | contig 10632 bp, 8 predicted proteins | sample MGYA00241901_ERZ509166 | MGnify/ENA primary metagenome ERZ509166 (study PRJEB26280, sample SAMEA2338860) | human gut metagenome | biome: human gut; feature: human-associated habitat; material: faeces... | reverse complement strand
ACAGCGGCGCCGAAAATCAGCAGAAGGGGGAAGGCGTTGCCCATGATCCGCTCGGCCTCTTCCTCCTCGCCCTTACCCCGGTAGATGGAGCACAGGGGGGCGCCCCCCGTGCCGCACAGGTTGGCAAAGCCCATGAGGATGGAAATGATGGGCAGGCACAGCCCCAGCCCGGTCAGGGACAGGTGCCCCGGCAACCGGCCCAGGTACATGCGGTCTACAATATTATAAAGGATGTTGATGAGCTGCGCCACCGTCATGGGAAGCGCCATCTGAAGGATGTTCCGCGCCATGCTCCCCCTGGAAAAGTCGTTCTGTGTCTGCCTCTCCGTCCTTCTCCCCCCTTTTTCCGCGCTTGAATCCGCTATAGTGGTTCTATTTTACCGATATTCCGCCTGTTTGGCAAGGGAAGTCCCTTCGGCGCATGTGTAAACACGAAGCGAAGCAAAGAGGAGACCGTTTTCCGGTCTCCTCCCTTTGATGGCTTAGATCCGCGTCCAGGTGGTGCCGTCCTTGCCGTCCTTGATCTCCACACCCATGGCGCGGAGCTGGTCGCGGATGGCGTCGGCCTCGGCCCAGTTCTTGGCGCGCTTGGCCTCCAGGCGCTTGGCGATCAGGGCCTCGATCTCCTCCGCGCCCTCCACGGGGGCGGCCTGCTGGGCCTTGAGGGCGTCGGCGTGGGACAGCAGCTCCAGGCCCAGGACCTGGTCGAAGCTGTCCAGCGTCGCCCGCTTGGTGGCGTCGTTCACGCCGGCCTTGAGCACATCGTACAGGGCGGTGACCCCCAGAGAGGTGTTGAGATCGTTGCCCACCGCCTCAAGGAAGTCGTTCTTGAACCGCTCCACGGCCCCCTCGTCCACAGTTCCCTCACCGCTCAGGGCGGCTACACGGGCCACCAGCTTGTCATAGGCGGCCTTGGCGTTGTCCAGGTTCTCCCAGGAGAACACCAGCCCCTTGCGGTAGTGGGACTGGAGGCAGAAGAAGCGGTACACCAGCGGATCATACCCCTTCTCCTCCAGCAGGGAGACGGTGAGGAACTCCCCCTTGGACTTGCTCATCTTGCCAGAGTTGGTGTTCAGGTGGTGGATATGCACCCAGTATTTGCACCAGGGGTGGCCCAGGTACGCCTCCGACTGGGCGATCTCGTTGGTATGGTGGGGGAAAGCGTTGTCGATGCCGCCGCAGTGGATGTCCAGGTGCTCCCCCAGATACTTCATGGAGATACAGGAGCACTCGATGTGCCAGCCGGGGTAGCCCACGCCCCAGGGGGAGTCCCACTTGAGGGCCTGATCCTCGAACTTGGACTTGGTGAACCACAGCACAAAGTCGTTCTTGTTGCGCTTGTTGGCGTCCTCCTCCACGCCCTCACGGACGCCCACGGCCAGATCCTCCTCGTCGTGGTCGTTGAACACATAATACTTCTCCAGCTTGGAGGTGTCGAAGTAGACGTTGCCGCCGGCGAAGTAGGCGTAGCCCCTGTCAATGAGGGAGGAGATGACCTTGATATAGTCACCGATCATGCCGGTAGCGGGCTGCACCACGTCGGGGTACTTGATGTTCAGCTTCTTGCAGTCGGCAAAGAAGGCATCGGTATAAAATTGGGCGATCTCCATCACGGTCTTGTGCTCCCGCTGGGCCCCCTTGAGCATCTTGTCCTCGCCGGTGTCGGCGTCGGAGGCCAGGTGTCCCACGTCGGTGATGTTCATGACGCGGGTGACATCATAGCCCGCATAGCGGAGCAGCTTCTCCAGCACGTCCTCCATGATATAGCTGCGCAGATTGCCGATGTGAGCAAAATGGTACACTGTGGGGCCGCAGGTGTACATGGACACCTTGCCCGGCTCGTGGGGGACAAACTCCTCCTTGGTGTGGGTTGCGGAATTGTAGATTTTCATAGATTCTTACTCCTTGCCTGTTCATCCATCAGTTGTTCCAGCCATTCCAGCCGGGAATTCAACGCCTGAAGCTCCTTCTGCACCGGGTCGGTCACGTGGATCTGGTCCACCTGCCCGGCGAAGTCCACCTTCTCCCCGGCGATGCGCACCACCCGGGCGGGGACGCCCACGGCGGTGGCCTCCGGCGGTATTTCGCTGAGCACCACCGCGTTGGCCGCGATGCGGGAATTGTCCCCTACTTTGAAGGGGCCCAGCACTTTGGCTCCGGCGGACACCATCACATTGTTCCCCAGGGTGGGGTGGCGCTTGCCGGTATCTTTGCCGGTGCCGCCCAGCGTCACGCCGTGGTAGATGGTGCAGTTGTCGCCGATCACGGTGGTCTCGCCGAACACGATGCCCATGCCGTGGTCGATGAACAGGCACCTGCCGATCCGGGCACCGGGGTGGATCTCGATGCCGGTCTTGTGGCGGCCATGCTGGCTGACCCAGCGGGCAAGGAAAAAGTGCCCGTGCTCATACAGCCAGTGGGCAATGCGGTGGTAGACCAGGATATGGAAGCCGGGGTACAGCAGGATGACCTCCAGCACACTGCGTGCGGCGGGGTCTTTGCGCTGGATGTTCCGTGCGTCCTCCAATAAGCTCATGTGGGGAACCCTCCCTTTTTGTTCAGCCGCCTCGGTGCGGCTCTCTCTTTTTGACAGATACTATAATAACACATGCAAACTTCAATGTACAGTGCTCTGGTAGGAATTGACGGAGAAAAATCCCCCTCCGCGCAGGGATTATGGGGCGGAAAACGGGTTTTCGGTAGAGTAGCCAAAATTCCGGGAGATACAGTCAAAACCTTTTTACACAGGGATCTTACAGAAAGCATTGACACATTTTGCGTTTCTATGATAAAATATAACGAAAACAAATGCGAAGGAAAAGGAGAAGCGGACGAATGCTGTCAAAAATGAACGCTGAACTGAAAAAGCATTTTGCAGCCGTTTTTGCGGTGGGCTCCGTGTTTCCTTTTTTCGCTTTTTGAACTTTTCCGTTTGTGGAAAAGTTCTTTTTTTTGCCTGTCCGCGGGCTGCAATGCCCGCATCCGCCCATCCGAAATACGAACAGGGAGGTAAAAGAATATGCTGCTCATCAATGCTGTAAACGCTGCGGGCCGCCCGGTGGAGCTTTTCGTGAAAGACGGGAAGATCGCCGCCGTGGGTCAGGATCTTTCCGCACTGGCCGGGGAGGGGGAGACTGTCCTCGATGCAGGCGGTCTGACCGTGCTGCCTGCCTTTGTGGACCTGCACTGCCACTGGCGCACCCCGGGCTTTGAATATAAGGAGGACATTGCCACCGGAAGCATGGCTGCGGCCGCAGGCGGCTACACCTTTGTCAACCTGATGCCCAACACAAAGCCGGTCTGCTCCTCTGCCGCACAGGCAGCCATGGTGGAGCAGAAGGCCGCCGAGGTGGGCCTGTGCGATGTGAACCAGACCGTTTCCATCACCGAGAACTTTGACGGCAAGACCATCGACCACCTCAAGACCCTGCCCGCCAGCGTGAAGTTCATCACCGAGGATGGCCACGGTGTGCAGGACAACGCCACCATGGCCCGGGCCTTTGCCATCTGCACCCAGCGGGACATCACTGTGATGAGCCACGCCGAGGATATGGAGATCAGCCCCTGGGATTACCGGCTGGCCGAGGATCTGGAGACCGTGCGCAACTGCTGGCTGAGCGAGTACTACCAGACCAGGCTGCACATGTGCCACGTTTCCACCCGTGGCGCGCTGGAGGCCATCCGGATGGCCAAGCTGCGCGGCGCACCCGTGACCTGCGAGGTGACCCCGCATCACCTGTGGTTCAACAATGAGACCTGCGATTACCGGGTCAACCCGCCCATCCGCACCGCGGATGATGTGCAGGCGCTCATCGATGGCATCCGTTCCGGTGTGGTGGATGCCATTGCCACCGACCACGCTCCCCACTCCGAGGAGGACAAGCTGAAAGGCATGGCCGGTATGGTGGGCAGCGAGACCGCCTTTGGGGTCTGCTACACCAAGCTCTGCAGGGAAGAGGGCCTGCCGCTGGAACTGCTGGTGCACCTGATGAGCACCCGCCCGGCAGAGATCCTGGGCCTTGCCAAGGGCCAGCTGGAGCCCGGCTACGATGCAGACTTCGTGCTGGTGGATCTCGACACCCCCTACACCGTGGACAAGGAAAAGCTGCACTCCAAGAGCCATAACTGCCCCTTTGATGGTGCACAGCTCTACGGCAGGGTCTATGCCACCATCAAGGGCGGCAAGCTGACCTATCAGGCTGAGGAGTAAAAGTCAGAACGTATCACTTCACCTCTTTGCCAAGGGCTCCCCTACTAGGGGAGCTGGCAGCGCGTCAGCGCTGACTGAGAGGTTTAATTCGTAATAAGAGAGTATGGAGGAACCCGACAATGACAAACATGGACAAGCTTTACGAAGCAGTTGCAGCCCGCGGCCCGGTGTGTGTGGGTCTGGACACTGATTTCAGCTACCTGCCCGCTGACTTTGTGGACACCACCCTGACCAAGGGGGAGAACATCGTCCGCTTCAACAAGAAGCTCATCGATGCCACCAAGGCTGTGGCTGGCTGCTACAAGGTGCAGATCGCATACTACGAGTCCCTGGGTCTGGAGGGCATGAAGGCCTACGCCGAGACCCTGGCCGCTGTCCGCGAGGCTGGTATCCCTGTCATCGCCGACATCAAGCGCGGCGATATCGCCAAGACCGCCGAGATGTACGCCATGGGCCACTTCACCGGCGATTTCGAGTCTGATTTCGTCACCCTGGCCCCCTACATGGGTCTGGATTCCATCAGCCCCTACCTGCCCTATGCCGAAAAGCAGGGCAAGGGTATGTTCGTCCTCTGCCGCACCTCCAACGGCGGTGCCAAGGACTTTGAGTATGAGAAGCTGGCAGACGGCCGCCACGTCTACGATCTGGTGGGCGACAAGCTGAACGCTCTGGGCAAGGACTACATGGGCGAGCACGGCTACTCCTCCATCGGTCTGGTCATCGGCGGCACCCACATCGAGGAGGCCACCGAGATCCGCGCCAAGTATCAGGACAGCTTCTTCCTCATCCCCGGCTACGGCGCACAGGGCGGCAAGGCGGAGGATATTGCCCAGTACCTGACCAAGGGCAACGGCGGCGTGGTCAACTCCAGCCGCGGCATCCTGCTGGCCTACAAGAAGCAGCCCGGTGTGGCCTTTGATGAGGCCGCTTACAACGAGTGTGTGAACATGAAGGAGGCCATTGCTCATGCGTGCAGCCTGCTGTGAAGCCACCGTTCTGAGCCATGAGAGCATCCTGCCGGACATCCGGCTCCTGCGTGCCCTCTGGCCTGACCGGGAGCATGCCCCCCACGCCGGGCAGTTCTTTACCCTGCGTGCCTGGGGTGCCGATGAGGCCCCCTTCCTGTCCCGCCCCATCAGCGTGCACAAGTGGGAGCCGGAGACCCAGACCATTGAGTTCCTGTATCAGGTCATCGGCGAGGGCACCCACAAAATTGCCCAGCTGAAGACCGGCGATACCTTCCAGCTGACCGGCCCCATGGGCAACGGCTTTGATATCCCGGCCCTGACCGAACAATACCATAAGATCGCTGTGGTGGGCGGCGGCATTGGCACCGCCCCCATGTATCAGGTCACCCGGGAACTGGCAGCTGCCGGTGTTAAGCCGGACGTGTTCTTCGGCTTCCGGGATACCCCTTACTGCATGGAGGAGTACCGCTCCATCGCAAATGTGGTAAAGGTCTCCACCGATACCGGCGCGGTGGGCTTCCACGGCTTTGTGACCCAGCTGTATGACCCGGCAGATTACGATGCCGTGCTGATCTGCGGCCCCACCGTGATGATGAAAAACGCCGCCCGGATGTGTGCCGAAAAGGGCACCCCCTGCTTCGTGAGCCTGGAAAAGAAGATGGCCTGCGGCATTGGTGCCTGCCTGGGCTGCACCTGCGAGACCAAGGGCGGCGAGGGCAAGAGCGTGTGCAAGAATGGCCCGGTCTTTGATGCAACGGAGGTGTTCTTCTGATGGCTGACCTGAAAACAAACCTGCTGGGCTTTGTGATGAACAGCCCGGTCATCGGCGCTTCCGGCACTGTGGGCTATGGTGTGGAGTACGAGGAACTGGCCGATTTTTCCAAGATCGGCGGCATCTCCGGCAAGGGCCTGACCCTGCACGGCCAGTACGGCAACAAGGGCGAGCGCCTGTGGGAGACCCCCTCCGGCCTCATCAACAGCATCGGCCTGCAGAACCCCGGCGTTCAGCACTTCATTGATGTGGAGCTGAACGAGATGCTGGAGCTCAAGCAGAAATACGGCACAGTGGCCATTGCCAATCTGGGTGGACACAGTGAGGAAGAGTATGTTGAGGGCGCGGCTCTGCTGAGCGAGAGCGCTGTGGACATCGTGGAGCTGAACATCTCCTGCCCCAACGTCAAGGTGGGCGGCATGGCCTACGGCGTGAAGGCCGAGGCGGCCGGTGAGGTGGTGCGGATGGTCCGCGCAGCCTGCAAAAAGCCCCTGATGGTCAAGCTGAGCCCCCAGGCAGAGAACATTCCCGAGATGTGCAAGGCTGTGGAGGCCGCCGGTGCGGATGCCATCAGCCTGACCAACACCTTCCAGGCCTGCGCCATCGATCTGGAAAAGCGCAAGCCGGTGTTCAACAACATCTTTGCCGGTCTGTCCGGCCCGGCGGTGCGGCCCATTGCCCTGCGCATGGTCTGGCAGGCTGTGGGTGCCGTGAACATCCCGGTGGTGGGTCTGGGCGGCATTGCCACCGGCCGTGACGCACTGGAATTCATCATGGCCGGTGCCACAGCAGTGCAGGTGGGCGCGGCAAACTTTGCCAACCCCCGCGCCATGGAGACCATTGCCGACGAGATGGCACAGTGGATGGATGCCCACGGCGTGAAAACGCTGGAGGAGATCCGCGGCTGCGCCCGAAATGCTGAATAATCGAGCTGATATACCAGGATAACCACGGATTATGCGTATAAAGCGAAAATCTGCGCATAAATTTGCAATTGCTGCAAAAGCGTGGTACAATACCGTTCAAAAGATATTTTTTTCATAAAAAAGAGAGGGAGAACTACAATGAGTGAAGCACTTGAAATTCTGAAGAGCTGTGACGCATTCCTGGAGGGCCATTTCCTGCTCTCCTCCGGCCGCCATTCCAGCGCATACTGCCAGATGGCCTACCTGCAGCAGTACCCTGACCGCTGCGCCGAGGTGATGAAGGCTGTGGCCGATCAGATCAAAAAGCTGGACGTGGATGTCATCGTGGGACCTGCCATGGGCGGCATCGTCTATGCTTACGAGCTGGCCCGCCAGACCGGCAAGCGCGCCATCTTCACCGAGCGTGTGGACAATGTGATGACCCTGAAGCGCTTTGCCATCCAGCCGGGTGAGAAGTGCATCATTGCTGAGGACGTTGTCACCACCGGCATCTCCTCCCTGGAGACCAAGCGCGTGATCGAAGAGGCCGGCGGCATCTGCCTGGGCATCACCTGCGTGGTGGACCGCACCAAGCCCGAGGCTCCGTCTCCCATTCCCATCCTGGCCAGCGCCCTGAAGCTGGACCTGCCCAACTACGCACCCGAGGAGTGCCCCATCTGCAAGGAGGGCAAGCTGCCTCTGGTGCACCTGGGCAGCCGCAAGATGAAGCAGGAAGCCAAGCAGACCCTGTAACTTGACAACAACCGTGTTGAAACAAGGAGTACCTATGAACGCTTATCTTCTTTTGGCAAACGGTATGGTCTTTGCAGGCCAGTCAGTGGGTGCTGAGGGCGTTACCGTGGGCGAAGTCGTCTTTGCCACCGGTATGGTGGGCTTTGAAGAGACCCTGACCGACCCCAGCTACTACGGCCAGATCATCACCCAGACCTATCCCCTCATCGGCAACTACGGCATGAACAAGGACGATATGGAGTCGGACCGCATCTGGGCCAAGGGCTACATTGTGCGCGAGGCCTGCACCACCCCCTCCAACTGGCGCTGTGAGGAGACGCTGGACAGCTTTTTGAAGAAAAACAATACCATCGGCATCGAGGGCATCGACACCCGCCACCTGACCCGCATCATCCGGGAGAGCGGCGTGATGAACGGTGCCATCCTGACCACCTTTGACCCCGCTGACCCTGCCAACAAGGCCGAGACGGAGAAGCTGCTGGAGACCATCCGCGCCTATGCCGTGACGGATGCTGTCAAGAGCGTGACCTGCGAGAAGCCCGAGGTCTTTAACGAGAAGGGCGAGACCCACATCGTGCTGATGCACTACGGCTGCAAGCGCAATATCGTGCGCTGCCTGGTCAAGCGCGGCTGCAAGGTGACGGTGATGCCCGCCTTTGCCACCGCTGAGGAAGTGGCTGCCCTGAACCCGGACGGCATCATGCTGTCCAACGGCCCCGGCGACCCCGCCGAGCCGGTGGAGGTCATCGAGAACCTGAAGCAGATCTTTGCGCTGGGCATCCCCACCTTCGGCATCTGCCTGGGCCACCAGCTCAGCGCTCTGGCCGCCGGTGCCAAGACCATGAAGCTGAAGTATGGCCACCGCGGTGCCAACCAGCCTGTCACTGATTTTGAGTCCGGCCGCACCTTCATCACCAGCCAGAACCACGGCTATGCGGTCGTGGGCGAGGAGCTGCCCGCCGAGATGGGCGAGGTGGCACAGGTGAACGCCAACGACGGCACCTGCGAGGGCATCAAGTACAAGAAGTGGAACTGCTTCACGGTTCAGTTCCACCCGGAAGCCAACGGCGGCCCCAAAGACACGGAGTTCCTGTTCGACCGCTTCCTGAACAACGTCAAAGCAGCAAAAAAGGAGGTGCGCTGAAATGCCCAGGGATCCCAGAATCAAAAAGGTGCTGGTCATCGGCTCCGGCCCCATCATCATCGGCCAGGCCGCTGAGTTCGACTACTCCGGCACCCAGGCGTGCCGCGCCCTGAAAGCAGAGGGCATTGAGACCGTTCTGCTCAACTCCAACCCCGCTACCATTATGACCGACCCCGATGTGGCCGATCATGTCTATATCGAGCCCATGACCCTTGAGGTGGTGGAGCGCATCCTGGAGATCGAGAAGCCTGACTCCGTTCTGCCCAACCTGGGCGGCCAGATGGGCCTGAACCTCTCCATGGAGCTGGCCCGTTCCGGCTATCTGGACCGCACCGGTATCCGCCTGCTGGCCTGCAAGCCTGAGACCATCGACCGCGCCGAGGACCGTGAGCTGTTCAAGGAGACGATGGAAAAGCTGCATCAGCCCATCATCCCCTCTGAGGTCGTGGAGACCCTGCAGGATGCGCTGGCCTGTGCGGACCGCATCGGCTATCCCGTCATCGTCCGCCCTGCCTTTACCATGGGCGGCACCGGCGGCGGCATCTGCGAAAACAAGGAAAAGCTCATCGAGATCGGCACCAACGGCCTGCGGCTTTCCCCCATCCATCAGATCCTGGTGGAAAAGTGCATCGCCGGTTGGAAAGAGATCGAGTACGAGGTCATGCGCGACCACAAGGGCAACGTGATCACCGTCTGCAACATGGAGAACCTGGACCCCGTCGGTATCCACACCGGCGATTCCGTGGTCGTGGCTCCCTCCCAGACCCTGACCGATCACGAGTACCAGATGCTGCGTACCGCCGCACTGGATATCATCACCGAACTGGGCATTGAGGGCGGCTGCAACTGCCAGTTTGCCCTGAAGCCCGACAGCTACGATTACGCGGTCATCGAGGTCAACCCCCGTGTGTCCCGCTCCTCCGCTCTGGCCTCCAAGGCCACCGGTTACCCCATTGCCAAGGTGGCCACCAAGATCGCCATCGGCTATACGCTGGACGAAATCACCAATGATGTCACCGGCAAGACCTGCGCCTGCTTTGAGCCTGCGCTGGACTACATCGTGGTCAAGTACCCGAAGTGGCCCTTTGATAAGTTCGTCTACGCCGACAAGTCTCTGGGCACCCAGATGATGGCCACCGGCGAGGTGATGAGCATCGGCAACAGCTTTGAGGCAGCCATGATGAAGGCGGTCTCCTCCATCGAGCTGGGTATGGATACCCTGACCCACAAGCCCTTTGAGGAGCTGACCGATGACGAGATCGTGGCCCACCTGTATGTGCAGGATGCGGAACGCGTGTTCTGCGTCTACGAGGCCCTCAAGCGCGGCATCGACCACGAGACCATCTGGAAGATCACCAAGATCGACTGGTGGTTCCTGGATAAGATGCAGCACCTGGCTGACCTGGAAAAGGGTCTGGCAAAGTGCAGCGGCGTGCTGAGCCTGGAGCAGTATCAGACCGCCAAGAAGTATGGTTTCCAGGATAAGACCATCAAGCGTCTGGCACAGGTGGATGCTCTGCCTGTGGAAAATTACCGCGCCGGTTTCAAGATGGTCGATACCTGTGCTGCTGAGTTCTCGGCCAACACCCCGTACTTCTACTCCACCTACGACGGCGACAACGAGGCCGCCGAGTTCATTGCTGCCAGAGAGGCAGAGGCTGCCGCCAACGGCCAGCCCAAGAAGAAAAAGGTGCTGGTCTTTGGCTCCGGCCCCATCCGCATCGGTCAGGGCATCGAGTTCGACTACTGCTCGGTCCACTGTGTCTGGACCCTGAAGAACCACGGCTGCGAGGCCATCCTCGTCAACAACAATCCCGAGACCGTATCCACCGACTTTGACACCGGCGACCGTCTGTACTTCGACCCCCTGAACCCGGAGA
>ENA-ORSR01002386-ORSR01002386.1-human-gut-metagenome-genome-assembly--contig:-NODE-2386-length-10634-cov-2.597504_pt1 | contig 10634 bp, 9 predicted proteins | sample MGYA00241901_ERZ509166 | MGnify/ENA primary metagenome ERZ509166 (study PRJEB26280, sample SAMEA2338860) | human gut metagenome | biome: human gut; feature: human-associated habitat; material: faeces... | reverse complement strand
AAGGAATCGAACAGGCTGCTCAGCCGATCCTGTCGATCAACCACGGAGCAGGGCTTTCAAGCCGGATCTTAAAGGTACAGTCACTTTCATTAAAAACATCTGTGATCATCTGTACCCTGCCAGTCCTTCTGGGATTATTTGTTCCGAATCTGTTTACTTATATTTTTCTGGAACCAACGAGCAAAATCCTGACTCTGGCAGCACCGGCCATCCGGATTTATTTTACCGGATTTTTGTTTCTGGGCATCAACATGGTCTTTATCTGTTATTTTCAGTCCGTAGCAAAATCCGTTCAGTCTCTTTCACTCTGCCTGTTAAGAGGATGTATTCTGGTGGTGGCATTTGTTTATATTCTTCCGGTATTCTTTGGAAGTACCGGAATCTGGCTGGCATTTCCCGCCGCTGAATTTCTTACTATGATCGTAGGGATCTGCTTTTACCGTCAGGATCTCAAAGCTTATTAATATGAAAGAAAAAGCGCGTTTCCATTTTAAACGGAAACACGCTTTTTCTTTACTTCTGTAATCCAGTCCATACCGATAGAAAACAGCCGATAAAAAACCAGTGCATAGAAAGCTCCAAATGCATTATTAAAGATACGGTAAAAAATAGCGCCGCCCACTCCCAGAAATGTCATGGCAATGGACATTGCACCCCAGGAATTAAATACTGCCTGCCATCCATAAGTAGCTGAGAGACCGACTCCGATCCCGCCCAAAATGCCAATCAGAGAATACATAGATTCCGGAAGTACCAGATATAACACAATAAATGTCAGGCCTCCTAAGATATTTCCCGGAATTCTTCCCTTGATCCTTCCTTTCATATCTGCATGAAACGGTACCAGTACCGACATCGCCGCAATTCCTGCCCACATCGCTCTCGGCAATCCAAACAGTCCGGCAAAAAAGATCACGCTGGATACCCCCAGGGTCACGCAAATCTGCCATCTGGTTCTGGAGGAATGAAGGTCAAATTCCTCAAAAATATGACGCAACGTCCGTTTGTATTTCTGATGTCTGTGATTGCGGTAAAACACAATCCCTGTCAAGATGCCGCCGACCGCCATCCCGGCAATTCTCTGCAGATACTGTGTGCCTGAAACATCATACCCATACAAAAGCAGATATCCAAGCAGCAGCGTAGACTGATTGAACATCACTACATTATGACATCCCAGAATCATCAGCGTGAAAATACATACCATATTGACGATCAGCTCCGTCACCAGATTTCCTGCATTTGCAAGCCGGGGACCAAATGTCATGATTCCCCAGATCACCATCAGAGAACTAAGTGCATGGGGTGCATGAATCCCAAAATCTGCAAACCGAAATGTCATCACACTCAACAGCACTACCACTCCTACAATGCTGTTATCACTGCCGAATACCTTTGTGTATACTGTGACAAATGCAACACAAAAAGCCAGTGTCAGTAAAATTTTAAATAGATAAACCGCAATATGACGTGCTTTTTCTTTTTTATCCTGTGTGTTTCGAATCAACTGCTTGGATCCTGCCTGATTCAACTGTAACTCCTGATATAGAGTCATATCTTCTGCCTCCCTTGTTGTAAACTTACCGGGGAGGCATTATATCATCCGTCTTTCCTCTTGTCAATCACGTCTAATTTCTTAAATTTTTATAAACTCACTGTATACATATACAATTCATGAAGTGCTCTTGTTGCGCAGATATATTTCGCCTGTGTCATCAAAGGATTTTCTTCCTTTTCAAACACGCCGAAAACCTGATCAAATTCCAGTCCTTTCGCCAGATAAAATGTTGTAACTGTAAGACCGCGTTCAAAAACAGAGGTGTCTCTGTCAATATAGGACACCTGAATTCCTCTTCGTTTTAAAAGTTCATAGAGCTCTCTGGCTTTTTCTTCTGTCATTACGATTACCGCCGCTGTCTCATAGCCATTCTCTCCCACATTCAGATTTTCTCCAATGGCTTTGAGCATACTCTCTTCCTCCGAAAAATGCACTTCTTCCACTGCTTTTCCATGCCTATCCAGCAATTCCAAATCCGTTGTCTGGTTGATTGCTCCTGCATACGTCGCGATTTCCACTGTATTTCGGTAGCTCTTATTCAGCACGATCGTGCGCATCTTTTTTCCGAAAATCTTTGGAAGAAACAACAGGACATCCTGCATCGTCTCGTCCAGTGTCTGTGCCTTATCTCCCAAAATCGTCATCCGGCACGAAAACAGTGTGTGCAGGATCACGTACTGGAGATAGGAATAGTCCTGCATCTCATCAATCACCAGATGTTTGATGTTGCGGTGTTCATTTTTCCCTTTCAGACGATATTTCAGATACAACATCGGAAATACATCTTCATATTCCAGAATCCGCCGCTCATAAGGAACATCCGGAAGTTTCTCATACCCGCATTCTTCCATAAGCCAGTTATAAATCACATAGAGATCCTTTGTTACATACATACGATCGAATTTTCTCTGCAGGATTTCCTCTTCTTCCTCTGAAAGGTCTCTGTTATGGAGAGTTTCATACTGATCTTTAAAATACTCTTTCACTGCATCCATCCTGGCCAAAAGAGGGATCTCCTGAAATTTGAAATAACACAGCTCGATCAGTTCTTCTTCCGTAAGCTGCATTCCTTTAAACTCCACAGAAGTAAGATCCAATAGCCGGTCTTCCAAAACCGCCAGAAAGCTTTCCATCTGCCCTGTCATTGCAAAGGACTGCTTGTCGCGGAAGCGCTTCTGCCTCTTTTTATCCGGAAATTTCATCTGCCGTTCCATGTGATGATACCGGTCTTCACAATCTGAAACCACGTCTTTCAATTCCTTATACGCAAACAGATCAAAACTCATCTCCCGAATATTTTCTTCCCCAAGCTCTGGAAGAATGTGGGAAATGTAATCGGAAAACACGCTGTTCGGCGACAGGATCAGAATGTTCGAGGATTTTAAATGCTCCCTGTCATGGTATAAAAGATATGCGATCCGATGCAGGGCAACGGATGTTTTTCCGCTTCCTGCCGCTCCCTGAATGACCAGTATTTTATCTCCGGTATTCCGGATAATCTCATTTTGTTCCTTTTGAATCGTACGCACAATATTTTTCAGCTGTACGTCACCGCTGCTTCCTAACTCCTGCTTCAGGATCTCATCATCGATTTTCGTATCACTCTCAAATGCATAGATCATTTTCCCGTTTTTGATCTTATACTGCCATTTGGACGCGATTTCTCCCGTCAGGACACCCGCCGGTGCCTCGTAAGATGCCGGACCGCTGTCATAATCATAAAACAGACTGCTCACAGGCGCTCTCCAGTCATAGATCAGAGGTGTAGCCCCTGTCCTCTGTGCAAAATTTCCGATTCCTATATAAAATGGCTCCGCTTCCTCCTCTCCCTCATAGATAAAATCCACTCTCCCGAAAAACGGAGAATCTAACATCTTCTGAAAGCGGTGTTTTAAATCCAGCTTTTCCTGATTCGCATTGATCCGGTGCAGCAGAGCCTGCTGATTATCATAGTCTTCATAGCCGTACTGGTCCATCTCTGTGTAATTTTCCCAGTAATATTCATGCATACTCTCAATATCTTTTTGTCCTTCTTCCAGTTCCTGAGCGATCTTCCCGATCCTCTGCCTTAAATTCTCCAGCACGTTTTCTAAAAACTGCTCTTCTCTTCTGCTCAATTCTTCTGTCTGACTCATACTTTCTCCTGCTTTTTATGATCTTGTTACTTTCTGACAATATCCAGTGTATGCGCACTTGCCCCCAACAGATCTTTCCGCTCACAGGTGGACAAATGATACTGGATAAACAACTGATACGTCTCCTCATCCATGGCGTTTAAAACGGTTCGCATATAGTTCGCCGGCCCGTCCGCTGCGATCAGTTTTTCCCGCTTTACGCCAGCCGCCTGGTCAATGGCGTCAATATCCTCGATTCGAACATAATCGTACAAATCCTCCTCTTTCGATCGCACATGAAAACTATCATCCACTTTTTGATTCCGGATGCTCTCTTTCATATGTCCTTCTTTGAATCCATACGTCAAAATACTGTACTCATTCATACAATATGCCACTAAAATGATCCCACCCGGCTTTACCACACGTTTTGCCTCTTTTAACGCTTTTACTTTATCTTCCTTTGTATACAGATGATACATCGGACCAAATACCAGTACCATGTCAAACTGATCCGCTTCAAACCGGGACAGATTTAAGGCATTTCCCTGATAAGCTTTTACACTGCTCTTTTTGGATTTTAAAATCCCCAGATTGTATTTTACCAGTTCCACTGCCGTCACATCATAGCCTTCCCCGGCAAGCTGTACCGAATAACGCCCTGTACCGGCTCCCACATCCAGAATTTTGATCGTTTCCTTCTTCCCCTGAGGCAGATACTCATGGATGTACTTCATAGATGTCACATACTCCACATACCCGTGCCTTCTGGTCAGCCTCTTCTCTTCGCAAAATTTATTATAATATTTTTCCAGTTCTGTACTCATCATTCTCTTCCTCTGTCAAATTGTGATGTTTCGCCAAAAAGAGATGCAGCATTCACCGCATCTCTTTCCTATTATATCCTATCTTTTCTTTTTCGTACAGAATATTTTCCTATTCCTTTTTAAATGGATTCTTCTCATGTGGTCCTTTCAGGATCCAGAGTACAATGATAATCCCCACGATATACAAAATATTTACAAGAACTGTCGGATTATCTCTCAGCAAAAATACAACGATCACAATAGCTGCCAGAGAAATTAAAAGCTGAAGCATTGTAAAAACTCTCTTTTCCCTTGCCTCTTTGATGCTCTGCATCATCTCCAGTCTTTCATGCTCCATCTCCAGATACTTCATCAAGTCCTCATCTTTAATCCTGGAAAGAATCTGTTCTTCTCTGGACGCTGCCGCTTTTTTCCTTGATCGGATAAAACTTCTCTTCGGTTCTGGCTCAGTTTTTTCTTTCTGCTCCTGTATCTCCACCGATTGTTGAATCTGTGTCACTGTCTCTGCAGCCTTTTTCTCTGTCGGCTGAGAAAGTATGGTCTGCTCTGTTTCCATCTTTTTTTCTTCCGCTACTTTGGTTTCTTCTATATCTTTCGTTTCTTCTGACACGTTACTGCCTCCTTATCCTTCGGTCATTTCTGTGTCCATTATACCCTGTCTTCCTTACAGAAACAATCATTTCCGGATAATTTCTCGCTCTTTTCCTCAAACATCAGCTTCCACTCGCATACAAACTGCTCTTTCTGAAAGCAATACTGTTTTCTAAGTTTCGGTCCACAGCTGTTTGATCCGATTCCATTCTGGGCGTAATCCAGGCAAACAATCGTGCTTCCGCTCTTTTCCAGTTCAAAATGATGTGCTTTTCTTGTCAGTTCTTCCTGTGTATATGGTGATACTGAAAAAGAAAACGAATGCGGAGAAACGACTGTTACGCTCTGTTCTTTGCTTGTCAGCTTCACATAGTCACAATCTGCATGGCTCCCATTTTCCTGTGGTCTGATGTAATCTTCGTGCATCTCATCTACTGATGATCGATAAATCCCATGACTGCTTGCCCTGCATTTATCCACATAACTCTCCTGGGGCCCCATTCCATAATATTCCACCTGATTAAATTCCTGCTTCAAAAAAAGCCGGATTCCGAATCTTGGGAGCTCCGGAAACTCCATTTCCTTTTTTACACGCATTGTTACACAGATTTCACCCGTATCAAAAACCTCCCACACTGCATCTACATCCAACACTTTCTGCAGTGAAACTGCCGCAACAGACAGAATACTGTGAAGAACCAGTTTTGATTTTTCTCGTTTCCACTGTGTATTGTACGCTCTTCCCAGACTTCTGTCATACCCGGCTGCAATCCATTTTCGTTTTAATATTCTGTCATTATCTGTAGGAGCTCTCCATATATTCAGCTCCATAGGAGCATCCAGAATCTTCTTTCCGCCTACGTTCAGTTCTTCAAACATTCCGGCCAGTTTATTGTAAACATATGTAAAATCATCTGACTTAATCTGTATATATCTATCCGTTTCTGACAGCTTCATTTTTCCTTTGGATGTTTTGAACGTCTTAAGCAGTGTCACAGCTTTCTGATTTCTTCCATCCTCATTTTTCAGAAGAATCTCATCAAACCCCAGGATCGTTCCATGCGAGATCAGCTCCGTATCCTGGCGTTGATGATAAAAGATCTTCAAATAACACTTTCCAGTCTCCGGGACAGAAACATCCACATATACCTCTTTGCACTGACGTGGTAAGATGGATTGCATAATTTCAACCTGCCCCCTTCCAAAAACATCCCCATCACAGCTGACTTCGTAACTGATGTAAATATAGGATTTCAGATCCTCTTCGTTCATATAATTTTTCAACACCAAACAGCCGCTTTCCTGCTCAAAAGAAACAACTCTCGCCGGACGGTACACATTTTGATATTCCAAAAGCCCTGTGTGCGGCGTTCGATCCGGATATACCAGACCGTCCATGCAGAAATTTCCGTCATGAACTTCTTCCTTATGATCGCCGCCATAAAAATACATTGCTTTTCCGTTTTCCGCCTGCCCTTTATAGATTGCATGATCACACCATTCCCATACAAATCCACCGCAAAGAGACGGATACTTGTAAATCATCTGAAAATAGTCTTCCAAATCCCCGGGACCATTCCCCATCGCATGACAGTATTCGATCAAAAGAAACGGCTTATCCGGTCCTTTCTCCATATATTCCTCAATCTCTTCCAACTCAGGATACATTCTGCTGTAAAGATCAATATTGGAGTAATCATATCTTCTCCTGTCACTTTTATAAAGAGCACTTTCATAACAAGTCAGCCGGGACGGATCAAATTCCTTTGTCCACTTCAACGCTTCTTCAAATGTACATCCGTATCCACATTCATTGCCCATGGACCAGATTACAACACAGGGACGATTTTTCTCTCTGTACACGCAAAGCCTGGTGCGGTCCATCGTCGCCGGAATAAACGCAGGATGATCCGCAATCCGTTCATTCCATCGTTTGCTGATATTTTCCCAACTGGAATCTTCCAGATATTGTGACTGTGTTCCATGACTTTCATTGTCTGCTTCTGCGATCACGTAAAATCCATATTCATCACACAACTGATAAAAATAAGGCGCGTTTGGATAATGGCTGGTTCGAATCGCATTGAAGTTATGCTCTTTCATCATCTGCAGATCTTTTTTCATCTGTTCCATTCCGATTACAAATCCGGTTACCGGATCGGAATCATGACGATTTACCCCTTTGAATTTGACCGAAACCTCATTTGCATAAACTACTGCATCTCTGATAGAGATTTCCCGTATTCCAATTCGGTCAACAATCACTTCTCCTGTGTTTTCCAGGACCATTGTATACAAGTATGGCTGCTCCGGATTCCATAATTTAGGGGCTTCTATTTTCAATACCGCCTGATGCGTATATTCCCCATCCGATATTTCCTGCAGTCTCCCGGATACGCACAACACTCCTTCTTTGTCATAAATTGCAATCTTCACAGGCGCTGCTTCTTTTAAGTACTTTGCCCGCACAGTAATTTCTGCGTTTCCATCCACAATCCTGGTTGTTGTGAAATAGTCATATATGGCATTATCAGGCCGCTGCAGCAGATACACATCCCGAAAAATCCCACTCATCCGAAATTTATCCTGGTCTTCCAGGTAGGTGCCATCACACCATTTTAAGACCAGTACTGCCAGCGTATTGCTTCCGTTTTTCACCAGATCTGTAATGTCAAACTCTCTGGAAGCATGGGACACCTGACTGTATCCTACATATGTTCCATTCACCCAGACATAAAGACAGGAATCCACCCCTTCGAAATTTAAATATACATTTGGTGCATCTTCCTTCTTCTGATACTCAAATGTCCGCACATATGCCCCGCACGGATTTTCCTGTGGAACATACGGAGGATCCAACGGAATCGGATATCTCACGTTGGTATACTGATACGTATCATACCCATAATTCTGCCACATTCCGGGGACAGTCACTTCTTCAAACCCGTCAAGTGAATATCCTTCCTCGTAAAACGCATCCTGCAGATCGTAAATACTGTCAAAATAACAAAATTTCCATTTTCCATTAAGCAAAGTCATCCGATCTGATTTTTCTCTGTTCTCCACCAACGGTCCCATGTTGCAAGAGGCCGGAATATAATAGGACCGATATGGCATTGTATTTTCATACATTATATTCAAATTTTCATAATGTCTCTGAATAATCATACTCATTTCTCCTCTACCGTCTGATATGGTTTAATCTCTCCACTCATAAAATGTCTCCTACAGAGCGGTACATACATATCATTGGCTCCAAGCGCGATCTGCGCTCCGTCCCTTACCATTTTTCCATCAATAACTCTGGCATTGAAATGTGCTTTCTTTCCGCACCAGCAAATGATCGGAAGCTCCTCGATCGCATCAGCCAGCTCCATCAGCCGTTTTGATCCTTCAAATAAGACACCTCTGAAATCTGTCTTCAGCCCATAGCATAAGACCGGAATATCATACTGATCACAGATCTCGGCCAGCCATTCCACCTGTTCAGATGATAGGAAATTTGCTTCATCCACCAGGATTGCATCATACGTGTCCGGCTTCATCGTAAACTCTTCAATCAATTCGCACTTCGCCTGTAAGCCAATGCGTGACTTCACAATATATTCTCCGTCTCTTGTATCCAGTTTTGGCTTCAAAATAACCGGACGTCTCCCCCTCTCCAGAAAATTGTAGTGAACCATCAGCAAATTTGCCGTCTTGCTGCTGCCCATAGCTCCGTACCGAAAATATAGTTTCCCCATTTTAGTTTTCCCTTCACTTTTTGATTTATAATAACATAAGCTTTAGTGCTTGCTCCTTCTCGACTGTGTCCAATTTCGGTTGGATCCCCCCTTTTTTTCTTTATTTTATCATGAAAAAGGGAATAAAAACACATGTTTTGTGCAAATTTTATTTTTCAAACACACTCTAGTCAAAAAAGTTGAGTACTAAACCTTTTTACCTTTATAATGATGAGCCTATTATCTCATATATGATGATTTTGAAAAGATACTTTCTATTTTGCGGTTACGATTGAACGGTGCCGCTTTTTTTCTGTAATACAATTTTTCCTGTTCCAATGTCCCCTTTATGGCAGTTTCATAAAGGACGACATCTTGCCCCTTCAAGTCTATAGATCCTCCCTTTTTTGCAGCAAACCATCCCCGCACAGGTATAGTAATTTTAATGCCTTTTTACCAAGAATATAATTGGATATTACATACTGTACCAGATAAAAAATGTACCCTGCCACAACGCTATAGGAAATATTTTTTAGAAATTCACTATGATGAATAAACCATTCAAATCCTGGCAATGCCGATATATTACAGCAATAGCTCCCTGCAAAAATACTAAGCAATGTAAGAAATATAAATATACATCTATCTTTTGATACATTTCCTAAACCTTTTCTTAAATTATCATATATACTACACATCTTCACCTCTATAACATTTCATAAAACTCATATTATGCCGAATTTCGGCACAATAAAAATAGGAGATATCTTCTGATATCTCCCATACACTACAGTGTCTCTTTTATTTTCAAAATCTCTTCTTCTGTTTTCCCTGTAATCTCACAAATTTCAGAAATCGGATAATTTTTCTTCAGCATAGAAATGACTGTTTTTTCTACCCCTTTTTCCATGCCCTGCTCGATACCCTGTTCGATACCCTGTTCAACACCTTCTGCTTTCAAACGTTCCAATGCGGTACACATATTCGTCACCTCCATCGATTTTCCCATCTCAATCAGTTCTGTGGAACCTGCCATCTGACCAATTAAAGACAGGGCTTTGGAACTGATTCTCTTATCACGGTATCTTTCCCGGATTCCATCAAAATTTCCTGCAAAATCCTTATCTCCAATAGGTTGTGCCGAATTTCGGTACAGCTTCGCTTCAAAATGCACATATTACTATTTTAACTTTGGTTTTGGTACAAATTTTAGTTCTAACATCATATCCATACCATCAGCAAGACGCTTCAATAGATTTAAAGATGGATTCCTAGTTCCATTCTCTAATTTGCTAATATCTGCTTGATTAATTCCTGTTCTCTCAGACAGTTCTTTTTGTGTCAAATTTTGAGAAGTTCTTGCATCGACTATTGCACGTATGACATCAAGTTCTGGCTGCGAGTTTTCCCACTCTTTTCTAAATTCATCATTTTTTAATTGTTCATCCATGTATTGATTTAATGTTTTCATATTATTCACCAAACCTTTCCAAGTATTCTTTTCTATATTTTTTGGCTAATTCAATCTCAGACTTCGGTGTTTTTTGTGTTTTCTTGATAAAACCATTTGTCATAATAATTTTCCCGTTATAGTAAAAGAAATACAAAACTCTTGAAATATCGTTACCGACTTTGCCACGTACTTCAAAAATACCATCTTCTAAATGTTTACTATAGGGTTCTCTTAATTGATTTCCTCTCTCTTGTAATACATTTAAAATCATAAGTATTTTGTTTCTCATTTTTATGTCTAAACTGTTTAAAAATTTTTCTACCGGAATATCTCCGTCTTCTTTTTCGTAAAACTCAACCTGAAACATAT
>ENA-ORSR01002379-ORSR01002379.1-human-gut-metagenome-genome-assembly--contig:-NODE-2379-length-10642-cov-2.378861_pt1 | contig 10642 bp, 9 predicted proteins | sample MGYA00241901_ERZ509166 | MGnify/ENA primary metagenome ERZ509166 (study PRJEB26280, sample SAMEA2338860) | human gut metagenome | biome: human gut; feature: human-associated habitat; material: faeces... | reverse complement strand
AGAAAATTATTGCAGGTAACTGGAAAATGAATAAAACTCCTAGTGAGGCAGTTGAATTAGTAAATATGTTAAAACCACTTTGTGCGAATGAAGATGTTGACGTAGTATTCTGCGTACCAGCAATCGACATTATCCCAGCTATGGAAGCTGCAAAAGGTTCTAACATCGCAATTGGTGCAGAGAATATGTACTATGAAGAGAGCGGTGCTTACACTGGTGAGATTTCTCCTGCTATGTTAGTAGATGCTGGAGTAAAATACGTTGTTCTCGGACATTCTGAAAGAAGAGAATACTTCGCAGAGACAAATGAAACAGTTAACAAGAAGATGTTAAAGGCTTTCGAACATGGCATCACACCAATCATGTGCTGTGGAGAAACATTAGAGCAGAGAGAACAGGGTGTTACAATGGACTTTATCCGTCAGCAGGTTAAAGTTGGTTTCTTAAATGTAACAGCAGATCAGGCTAAGACAGCAGTTATCGCTTACGAGCCAATCTGGGCAATCGGAACAGGAAAGACTGCTACAACAGAGCAGGCTCAGGAAGTTTGTGCAGAGATTCGTAAATGTATCGCTGAAATCTATGATGATGCAACAGCAGCTGCAATCCGTATTCAGTACGGCGGAAGCGTAAACGCTAAGACAGCTCCAGACTTATTTGCTCAGGCAGATATTGACGGCGGACTTGTTGGCGGAGCTTCCTTAAAGGCTGATTTTGGTCAGATCGTAAACTACAATAAATAATAGATTCCATATTTGAATCACGAAAATAGTAACCCGCGGACATTTCTCCGCGGGTCAACTATACCAATCCTATAAAATGTTGCAGGATTATATCAATAGCAATATATGATTATTTTTGTATTATTTTATAGAGTTAGTATACACTTTAAACGGGAGATTATAAAATGAGTAAAAAACCTACAGTACTATTAATTATGGATGGCTTTGGTTTAAATGACAGACATGAAGCCAATGCTGTATATGAGGCAAACACTCCAAATATCGATAAATTAATGGAAGAATGTCCATTTGTAAAAGGAAATGCCAGCGGTCTTGCCGTAGGACTTCCAGACGGACAGATGGGTAACTCTGAAGTTGGACACCTTAACATGGGTGCTGGACGTATCGTATATCAGGAGCTTACAAGAATCACGAAAGCAATTAAGGATGGAGACTTCTTTGATAATAAAGCATTTTTAGAAGCAGTAGAGAATTGTAAAAAGAATAACTCTACCCTTCATTTATACGGATTATTATCCGATGGTGGTGTACACAGCCACAACACACATCTTTACGCTTTATTAGAGCTTGCAAAGAGACAGGGGCTTACAGACGTATGCGTACACTGTTTCTTAGATGGCCGTGACACAGCTCCAACATCTGGTAAAGAATTTATCGAAGAATTAGAAACAAAAATCAAAGAAATCGGTGTAGGCCAGATCGCATCTATCGAAGGTCGTTACTATGCAATGGACAGAGATAACCGTTGGGATCGTGTAGAAAAAGCTTACGCTGCTTTAGTTTACGGTGAAGGTAATGAAGCAGCAGATGCAGTAGAGGCAATTCAGGCTTCTTATGATAATGATAAGACAGATGAGTTCGTTATCCCTACAGTAATCAAGAAAGACGGACAGCCAGTAGGCACAGTAAAAGCAAACGATTCCGTTATCTTCTTCAACTTCCGTCCAGACCGTGCAAGAGAAATCACTCGTGCAATGTGTGACCCTGAATTTACAGGATTTGAGAGAAGAAATGGCGTATTTCCATTAACTTATGTCTGCTTCACAGAATATGATGAGACAATCCCTGGGAAAATCATCGCATTCCACAAAGAAGAAATCACAAACACATTTGGAGAATTTCTTGCAGCAAACGGCTTAACACAGCTTCGTCTTGCAGAGACAGAGAAATATGCTCATGTAACATTCTTCTTCAACGGTGGTGTAGAAGTTCCTAATAAGGGCGAAGACAGAATCCTTGTTAAGTCTCCAGCAGTAGCAACTTATGACTTACAGCCAGAGATGAGCGCTCCAGAAGTTGGAGAAAAACTTGTAGAAGCAATCAAATCTGACAAATATGATGTCATCATCATCAACTTCGCAAACCCTAATATGGTAGGCCATACCGGAGTACAGGAAGCAGCAATTAAGGCAGTAGAAACTGTAGATACCTGCGTTGGCAATGCTGTAGCAGCATTAAAAGAAGTAGATGGACAGATGTTTATCTGTGCAGACCACGGAAACTGCGAGCAGTTAATTGACTATGAAACAGGTGAACCATACACAGCTCATACAACAAATCCAGTTCCATTTATCCTTGTAAATTACGACCCGGCTTACACATTAAGAGAAGGCGGATGTTTAGCAGACATCGCTCCAACCTTAATCGAGATGATGGGAATGGAACAGCCAGCAGAAATGACAGGAAAATCACTTCTTATCAAGAAATAAGCAGACTGTATTTGTGGGGGACAAATATCGTTATCCTGAAAAGGGCAGAGATGATTAGCGTCCAACAAAAAAATAAACAAAATAGACCTTGTAGATTTGTGAAAAATCAGATTTGCAAGGTCTTTTTTTCATTTAAAAACAATCAAAAAAACAATCGTAAATATTTTGATTGCTTTTTTTATGTTATAATAAACTTGCCAAATCAAGTATAAGAATAAAAAAGAAAGGAAGCACGTATTATGAAAGAAAATACCAAAAAAGGCAGTTGTTATTTGAACGGATTAGCCATCTTTTTAAGCATTATTTTTGTTATAAGCATTTTTATAGCGGCAGATAACGCGATTCCTCCACAAGCAGCGACTGCAAAAAGCCAGAGCACAACAGTAGCTAATAGATCCAAAGTCAAAAAGGACAAATGGACAACGCTTCTCCAAAAATATGAAAAAAGCAAAAAAGTAAACCAGCTTATCTTCGTAAAATACAAAGGTAAAAGCAAGGCAAATATCGTTTTGTATGAAAAAGTAAATGGAAAGTTTAAAAAAGTATTTGGCTGTATCGGTTATGTCGGTAAAAATGGTATTGGTAAGAAACGTGAGGGAGATAAGAAAACGCCAACTGGTACTTATGGTTTTACAAAGGCTTTCGGAATTAAGAAGAATCCACGCAGTAAGATAAAATACATAAAGCTGAATAAATACCATTATTGGAGCGGGGATAGGAGATATTATAATCAGATGATTGATATCCGTAAGGTGAAAGCAAGCCGCTCTGGAGAGCATCTGATTGATTATAAGCCACATTATAATTATGCACTAGCGATTGACTATAATAAAAACTGTGTTTATAAGAAAGGCTCTGCTATTTTCTTACACTGCACAGGAAGCAATCTATACACAGGTGGTTGCGTGGCTGTGAAACAGAAATATATGAAAAAGATTATGCAGACCGTAGATAAGAATGCGAAAATCTGTATTTATCCAAAATAGATATGAATGGTGATTTGGACAGATATAGAAAGTGCATTTAGGCAATAATATGTATGACAGAACAGATGCGAAGAGGTGTAGATTGGCATACAAAATAAATATTAGAAAGGAAAAATATATTGCAAAAAAAGCTTAAGTGGCTTAATATACGATATGTTGGCAGTGATATAACCAGCAATTAGTTATTGTGCGATATGTTTATTTAAGTAAGCGTGATATTTATACAGTAAAATACTTATATATAGTTTAAGCGCTTGTCAGGAAACAGTAGATTTCCGGAAGTTACAAATAAAAAATTACTGCCTTAAATATAAATTAGAGGAACGTTACAGAAAGAAGGATTTAATAATGAAAATAGGAAGAAATGATAAATGCTGGTGTGGCAGCGGAAAGAAATATAAAGCATGTCATATGTCTTTTGATAACCGTATCAAAGATTACTGGAACAGAGGATATGAAGTACCAGACCATTCTATGATTAAGACACCAGAGCAGATAGAAGGAATCCGTGAAGCTGGTAAGAAGAATACAATGGTTCTTGACTTTATCACTCCATATGTAAAAGAGGGAGTAAGTACAGGAGAACTCAATCGTCTTATCGAAGAATATACAAGAGAAATCGGTGGAATCCCAGCTTGTCTTGGTTATCAGGGGTATCCAAAGAGTGTTTGTATTTCTATTGATGATGTTGTATGTCATGGTATTCCAAGTGATCACCAGATTTTAAAGAGTGGTCAGATTCTTAATGTAGACTGTACTACAATTTATAATGGCTATTTTGGTGATGCATCAAGAATGTTCTGTATCGGTGACGTTTCTGAAGAGAAGAAGAAACTTGTCCGCGTGACAAAAGAATGTGTTGACCTTGCTCTTGCAGCAACAAAACCGTGGGGAACCATGGGGGATATGGGGTATGTCTGTAACAAACATGCTGTTGAGAATGGATACAGTGTCGTAAGAGAAATCGGTGGACATGGCTGTGGCGTGCAATTCCATGAAGAACCGTGGGTTAATCATATTGGGCAGCCGGATGAGGGAATCCTTTTTGTACCAGGTATGACATTTACGATTGAGCCGATGGTAAATATGGGAAAACCAGACGTATGGGAAGATGAAGATGACGGCTGGACAATCCGCACAGAAGATGGTAAGCCGTCTGCACAGTGGGAATACACAATTTTAGTGACGGAAGATGGAACAGAAATCCTCTCTCATTAATGTAATGTGTTAAACTGTTTGACTGGTAAGGTTGATTTTCCGTCAAAAAAATAATTATTTCAAACTCCGCTCATAAAGCAGGTTGTTCCTATCTGTTTTTGCGAGCGGAGTTGTTTTGTTTTATAAATAACATTCAAAATATTAAGGTATCAGAGAGCAGATTTGTGTGTTTTCTATAGGAAGTGTATCAGGAAGTGTATCGTATACATGAATTTAGATCGTGGAGAAACAGAGGGCTGTCTATGAGATAAAAAGTGAAAAATGAAGCCAAAAGCAAAAAAATATGCAAAAAAAATTTTTAATCCTTCAAAAGAACTTGATTTTATTGCTTTAGTGTAGTAAGATAAAGTCCATAAAAATATCTAAGGTATTGACAAAGTGGTAGTGGAAGCAGAATACTTGTCATTGAGTTGATACATTAAAGATATATTTTTCATTATATATTATAAAGGAGGAAGAAATAATGAAAAAGTTTATAAGTGTAATGTTAGTCGCTGCGATGGCAGTAACTGCATTAACAGGATGTGGAAGTAATTCAGGATCTTCATCGAAAAAGGATGCGGATAAATATTATATTGGCGGTATTGGACCGACTACCGGAGCAACAGCGATTTACGGAACAGCCGTAAAGAACGGAGCACAGATTGCAGTAGATGAAATCAATGCTGCAGGTGGTATTAACGGTAAGCAGATTGAATACCGTTTTGAAGATGACCAGAACGATGCAGAGAAAGCAGTTAATGCTTACAATACATTAAAAGACTGGGGTATGCAGATGTTAGTTGGAACAACAACAACTGCTCCATGTATCGCAGTAGCTGGTAAGACAGCATCCGATAATGTATTCCAGATTACACCATCTGCTTCTTCACCATCTGTACTTTCCAGCGGAAACGGAAATGTATTCCAGGTATGTTTCACAGACCCTAACCAGGGTGTTGCTTCTGCTCAGTACATTGCAGAGAACAAGCTTGCAACTAAGATTGGTATTATCTATGATAGTTCTGATGTATATTCTTCAGGTATCGAAGAAAAATTTGAAGCAGAAGCTAAGACACAGGGGCTTAACATCGTTTCTAAGGCAGCATTTACAGCAGATTCCAAGACAGACTTTGGAACACAGCTTCAGAAAGCAAAAGATGCAGGAGCAGACTTATTGTTCTTACCTATCTACTATCAGGAAGCATCTATTATTTTAAAACAGGCAGATACTATGGGATACAAACCTAAATTCTTTGGTGTAGACGGAATGGATGGTATCCTTACAGTAGAGAACTTTGATACTAAGTTAGCAGAAGATGTCATGCTCTTAACTCCATTCGCAGCAGATGCGAAAGATAAGACAGTTCAGAACTTTGTAAAGACTTACAAAGAAAAATATAAAGATACTCCTAACCAGTTCGCAGCAGACTCTTATGATGCTGTTTACGCATTAAAGGCAGCAATTGAGGAATCTAAAGCAACTACAGATATGAGTGCTTCTGATATGTGTGATGCATTAAAAGGTGCTATGACTAAGATTAAGATGCAGGGTCTCACAGGTGGGAAAGATGGTCTTACATGGAATGAAAGCGGAGAAGTAACTAAGTCTCCTAAGGCTGTTATTATTAAGAACGGTGCTTACAAAGCAATGTAATTTAAATAATATATAGCCCAGGGAAGGGTTACCTGCGGGTAACCCTTTTTTGTATTAGGTTATATCCTTTTTTATATCACAGAAAGATTACGAGCTGATTTCTCTGTGATATAAAAAAGACATGAACTTTTTAAAGTTTCTAGAAACGCCGCATAAGCGGCATGGAGGTAAAGATGAGTTTTATATCCTATTTGATCAATGGTGTCAGTCTGGGTAGTATTTATGCAATTATTGCCCTTGGCTACACGATGGTATACGGTATCGCTAAGATGCTGAACTTCGCTCACGGCGATGTTATCATGATTGGTTGCTATATCGTTTTCGTTTTAATGGGCAGCTTTCATTTAAACTCTACCGTAAGTATTATTGCAGCGGTAATCGGCTGTACAGTACTTGGTGTAGTTATCGAGAAAATTGCGTACAAACCATTGAGAAAGGCTTCTCCGCTTGCCGTATTAATCACAGCAATCGGTGTCAGCTATTTTCTGCAGAACTTCGCATTAATTTTATTTGGTGCAGATACAAAGTCCTTTACATCGGTTGTAAGTATCCCTACAATTAAGCTTGCAGGTGGAGACCTTACAATTTCTGGTGTAACAATCGCAACTGTTATCAGTTGTATTATTATCATGGCAGCGTTAATGATTTTTATTAAAAAGTCTAAATCCGGTCAGGCAATGCTTGCCGTATCTGAAGATAAAGACGCAGCACAGCTCATGGGTGTGAATGTAAACAAGACAATTTCCCTTACATTTGCTATCGGTTCCGGATTAGCAGCTATTGCAGGTGTGTTATTATGTTCCGCTTACCCAACCCTGTCTCCTTACACGGGTGCGATGCCTGGTATTAAGGCGTTTACCGCAGCGGTATTTGGCGGTATCGGCTCTATTCCTGGAGCATTAATTGGTGGTATTTTATTGGGAGTGATCGAGATTTTAGGAAGAGCATATATTTCTTCTCAGTTATCCGATGCAATCGTATTTGCCGTATTGATTATCGTACTTTTAGTAAAACCTACGGGACTTCTTGGCAAGCAGGTTCAGGAGAAAGTGTAGGTGGCGTAAGAAATGAAGAAATCAAATATGAAAAGTATAAACAAACAGACAAAAAGTATGTTGATTACCTACGCTATGGTAATCGCAGTATTTATTATTGTAGAGATTATGATATCTACAGGAATGATGTCGAGTCTGATGCAGGGTCTTTTAGTTCCGCTTTGTATTTATTCTATCGTAGCAATCGGACTGAATCTTTGTGTAGGATATCTTGGTGAGCTGAGTCTTGGTCATGCAGGATTTATGTGTGTTGGTGCATTCTCCAGTGCGGTATTTTCCAAATGCATGATGACTTCAGGAATGAACGAGACACTTCGTTTTATTTTAGCACTTCTTATTGGTACCGTTGTTGCAGCGGTATTTGGATGGTTAATCGGTATTCCGGTTCTTCGCCTTCGCGGTGACTACCTTGCTATCGTAACACTGGCATTCGGCGAGATCATCAAGAACGTAATTAACGTTATGTATCTTGGAAGAGACAGCAAGGGATTCCATTTTTCCATTAAGGATAGTGCATCTTTAAATATGCAGGCAGATGGAAAAATGATTATTGACGGAGCAAAAGGTATCGTTGGTACACCAAACCAGTCTACCTTTGTCGTGGGTATTATTATTATTTTAATCAGCCTTTTTGTGTCCTTTAACCTTGTGAATTCAAGAACAGGACGTGCGATTATGGCAATTCGTGATAATCGTATCGCGGCAGAGTCTGTAGGTATTAATATTACAAAGTATAAACTGATGGCATTTACTATTTCTGCAGCTATTGCTGGTGCAGGTGGTGTTCTTTATGCACACAATCTTTCTACATTAACAGCCCTTCCTGCAAACTTTGGTTACAACATGTCCATCATGATTCTTGTATTCGTTGTCTTAGGTGGAATGGGAAGTTTCCGCGGTTCTATCATTGCGGCTGTGATCCTTACGTTATTGCCGGAGGTACTGCGTGGACTCTCCGATTATCGTATGCTGATTTATTCCATCGTACTGATCGCAATGATGCTCTTTAACTGGGCACCGAAATGTATTGAGATCAGACAGCGTGTAGCTGCAAAACTGAAAAAGAACACAAAGAAAGGAGTACAGTAACATGAGTTTATTGGAAGTAAAAAATCTTGGTATCTCCTTTGGCGGTCTGCGTGCAGTAGACGGATTTCATATTTCAATCGAAAAAGGACAGTTATACGGACTGATCGGGCCGAACGGTGCCGGAAAGACAACTGTATTTAATATGTTAACCGGTGTGTATACACCAAATGACGGATCTATCACATTAGACGGAGTTGATATCACAGGGAAAAAGACCATCGATATCAACAAAGCAGGAATCGCCCGTACATTCCAGAATATCCGTCTGTTTAAAGACCAGTCAGTGCTTGATAATGTAAAGATTGGTCTGCATAATCAGATCACATATTCTACGCTGACAGGAATCTTACGTCTGCCAAAATACCATCAGGCAGAAAAAGAGATGAATGAGAAAGCAATGGAACTTTTAAAAGTATTTGATCTTGAAAAAGAAGCAGATTTTCTTGCGTCCAATCTCCCTTATGGTAAACAGAGAAAACTTGAGATCGCAAGAGCACTTGCAACGAATCCCAAACTTCTGCTTTTAGATGAGCCGGCTGCCGGTATGAACCCGAACGAGACAAAAGAGCTGATGGAGACAATTCATTTTGTAAGGGATGAATTTGATATGACAGTGCTTTTGATCGAGCATGATATGAAACTGGTATCCGGTATCTGTGAGAAACTTACTGTATTAAACTTCGGACAGGTTTTAGCAGAGGGTAAAACGACGGAAGTATTGAATGATCCGCAGGTCATCAAGGCATATCTTGGAGAATAGGAAAGGAGATTTTAAGTTATGGCAATGCTTGAAGTAAAAAATCTGGAAGTATACTATGGCGTGATCCAGGCAATCAAGGGAATCTCCTTTGAGGTCAATGAGGGTGAAGTCATTGCGCTGATCGGTGCAAACGGTGCCGGAAAGACAACAACATTACAGACGATTACAGGTATGTTAAGCCCGGCAGCAGGTGAGATCATTTTTGAGGGATGTGATATCTCAAAGATTCCGGGACACAAGATCGTATCCATGGGAATGGCGCATGTGCCGGAGGGACGTCGTGTATTTGCAGAGTTATCCGTATATGAGAACTTAAAACTTGGTGCATACACCAGAAAAGATAAACAGGAGATCGCAGAGACTTTAGCGAAAGTATATGAGAGTTTCCCACGACTGGAAGAGCGTAAAAACCAGCTTGCAGGAACCTTAAGCGGTGGTGAGCAGCAGATGCTTGCCATGGGTCGTGCGCTGATGTCAAAGCCGAAAATCATCCTGATGGATGAGCCGTCCATGGGACTTTCTCCGATCCTCGTGGAGGAGATTTTCCACATTATCCGTGAGATCTCTGCAGGTGGAACAACGGTTCTTTTAGTAGAGCAGAATGCAAAGAAAGCGTTATCCATTGCTGACCGTGCATATGTACTGGAGACCGGCAATATCGTTCTCTCTGGTGATGCAAAGGAAATGATGAATAACGAATCGATCAAGAAAGCATATCTTGGAGAATAGGGGGATGCAGCAATGAAAAAAACAGTGATTACAATCGCAAGAAGCTACGGCAGCGGCGGACGTACGCTGGGTAAGCTGCTCGCAGAAGAACTTGGAATTAATTGCTACGACAGAGAGATTTTAAGAATGGCATCCGATGACAGCGGCATCAATGAGGCGCTTTTCGGACAGACCGATGAAAAATTAAAGAAATCACCTTTGTTTCGTATTGCACGCAAAAATCCGTACAAGGGCGGTGTAATCCCGCCGGAGAGCGCAGATTTTGTATCGGATGACAACCTGTTTAATTATCAGGCAAAAGTGATCCGTGAACTGGCGGAGGAAGAGTCCTGTATCATTATCGGAAGATGTGCGGATTATGTGTTAAAGGATGATCCGAATGTGCTCCGTTTGTTTTTCTTTGCACCGAAGGAAGATTGTATCGTCCGTGTAATGGAGCATGACGGAATCACCAGGCGGGATGCGGAGAATAAGATCGAAAAGATCGATAAGCACCGTGCGGATTATTATAAATATTATACCGGGAAGGACTGGTATGATGCGAGAAACTATGATTTCTGTCTGGATACAACTTCCATGGGATATGAAAAGCTGGTGGAGGTTGTGAAGAACTTTATTGAGGTGTACCAGAGTTAAGGTGCGGGAATGAAAAAGCAGGGCATGGGTGGCTCTGCTTTTTTTGTGGGAGTGGGGTGGCTGGGTTTGCCGGCTGGGGCG
>ENA-ORSR01002375-ORSR01002375.1-human-gut-metagenome-genome-assembly--contig:-NODE-2375-length-10660-cov-3.887600_pt1 | contig 10660 bp, 9 predicted proteins | sample MGYA00241901_ERZ509166 | MGnify/ENA primary metagenome ERZ509166 (study PRJEB26280, sample SAMEA2338860) | human gut metagenome | biome: human gut; feature: human-associated habitat; material: faeces... | reverse complement strand
TGGCATCAACTAACCAGATAAATAAAGTCGTAGAGCTGATTGTAGTTTTGGGAGATCTGATCATCCTGAACTTCTGTTTATTCCTGCTTCTTTTCTATTGGGAAAAAGCATTCAATTCTTTGCCTTTTTCTTGTACTGCTTCTTTGATGATGACTTCGCTTAGTCTCTGCTACTTAGCCTGTTCGGCATCTCGTGGAAGAGCCTGGAATAGCAGAGAAATTCGTGCCGACCAGCTTGTGTTACGTGTTTTGAAGAATGTCATAACCTTTTCGGTCTTTTGGGCTTGTATCATGGCTTTTAGTGGAATATCTATAATCTCTCCACTCTTTTTTGTTCTTTATTTTTTCATACTCTTTGTTATTCTAAGCATCTATCGTATCATAATTCGTCATTTGCTGATTAGTTATTGTGCGAAGGGTAAACACAAACGCTATGCTGTTTTTATAGGCGGAGGTAATAATATGCAGATGTTATATGAGGAAATGGAGAGTTCTTTGGCATCTATTTATGAAGTTGTAGGTTATTTCGATATTAAACCTAATGATGTTTTTTCCTCCCAATGTTCTTATTGTGGTAGTCCTGATGGTTTCTCTGAATTTATGTCCGGACACACAGGAATCAAGCATGTTTTTTGTTCTTTGTCAATGGAGGAGGGACGTTATAATTTTTCTATCATGAATTATTGTGAGAACCATTTGCTTTATTTTCATGGCGTTCCTAATATATGTAAGGGTTTTCCCCGACGTATTTGGCATAGCATGGTGGGTAATATGCCGATTTTGAATTTGCGGTACGAACCGCTTAGCAAAATGGAGAATCGTTTATTAAAGCGTATTTTCGATATAGTATTATCAGGTCTTTTTTTAGTTACTATTTTCCCGTTTATTTATCTTATTGTGGGAATTATCATAAAATTGACTTCTCCCGGTCCTATATTTTTTAAACAAATGCGAACCGGTTTGAATGGCAGGGAATTCAAATGCTATAAATTTCGTTCCATGCTGGTGAATGAAGAGGCTGATCGCAAGCAGGCAACAGCAGATGATCCGCGAAAGACCCGATTTGGAGATTTTCTTCGCCGTTCTAATATTGATGAGCTTCCGCAATTTATTAATGTATTCAAAGGTGAAATGTCGTTAGTCGGTCCCCGTCCCCACATGTTGGCTCATACGGAGGTCTACACACAATTGATTGATAAATATATGGTGCGCCATTTCATTAAACCCGGGATAACGGGTTGGGCGCAAACGAACGGATTCCGTGGTGAAACTAAAGAACTGTCACAGATGGAAGGTCGTGTGAAGGCTGACATTTGGTATATGGAGCATTGGACATTACTGCTTGATTTATATATCATTTATAAGACCATATTGAATATCGTTGTTGGTGAAAAGAATGCGTATTAGGGACAATGGTGCAATCTGTTTGTCTTTAAAAAATAATTTGTTTAATGAGAATATTATTACTGAATTGTCTATATCAGTTATTGTGGTATAATAATTCGATTTTTAATAAATAAATTAAAGTGGGGTACGAGTCTTTTTTAGTCAGAATGGCATAACACGAAGAGTATTTTCTTTAATTATCCTAACTGTTTTTATGCAAACATCCATCAATAATAAGCACATTGTCAAGAACACTGCGTACCTTTATGTACGATTAGTTGTATCCCTTGCTATAGGTCTGTTTACAAGCCGTATTATACTTTCCGCATTAGGAGTTTCTGACTATGGTATTTATAATATTGTGGGTGGATTCGTGTCGATGCTTTCACTTTTTACGATTTCATTAAGTGGTGCAACTTCCCGTTTTATCACTTTTGAATTAGGACGCGGAGATATGGAGCGTATGAAGAAGACATTTGCTACGCTTTCCACACTTGTCTACTTGCTAGCAGTTATAGTATTAATATTGGGTGAGACAGTCGGGTTATGGTTTGTTAAGGAATATCTTGTAATACCAGATGAGCGATGGAAGGCGGCGCTTTTTGTATATCATTGTTCTCTGTTGGCATTTATTGTTAATCTAATTGCATTGCCATATAATTCATGTGTTATTGCACATGAGAAGATGAACTTTTTTGCAATTGTTAGTGTATTAGACTCTGTATTGAAATTAGGGATAGTATATATGCTATATATATCACCTTTTGATCGTTTGAGAACTTATGCTGTATTGTTGGTTGCAATTGGTGTTATCATTCGTATAATATATATAATATATTGCAAACATACTTTTGAGGAGGCAAAAGTAAAGTGGGGTATTGATAAGAATATATTCAAAGATATTTTTTCCTATTCTGCATGGATAACTATTGGAGCTAGTTCCGCTATTTTTAAAGAGCAAGGTGTGAACGTGCTTGTCAATATGTTTTTCGGAGTATTGTTTAATGCTGCTAGAGGTATTAGTATGCAAGTCTATGGTGTAGTTAGTCAGTTCTCTTATAGTATCGGCCAAGCTATCACGCCGCAGATTACTAAGGAGTATGCAGTTGGGAATCTGCCACGTGCTATCAGTCTGACTTTTATATTGGCCAAGGTGCAAGGTATACTAATAATGACTTTGTCACTTCCTCTTTTATTGGAAACAAATTATGTACTAGGTTTATGGTTAGGAGAATTTCCTGATTATACGGTCGCTTTTATGCAATGGGCACTGATACTTTGCTATACTCGAACCTTGGAAGATACTCATGGTACACTCTATTTGGCAACGGGTAATGTCAAGTGCTTGCAGATTATAGGAGGAGGATTGATGTTGCTCAATATTCCTATTGATTATGTCTTTCTCAAACAGGGTTTCGAACCGATAATTACAATGATTATAGGTGCTGTTTTAGAAGTTGTGACAATGTTTGTTGCGTTCATGTATCTAAAGAAAATTGTGAAATTTCCTATACTATGTTTTTACAGAGAAGCTGTTCTTCCGCAATTGGTAGTATGCGGGCTTTCTTTAATTTTTCCTCTTCTGATATTATCTTTCTGGAAAGAGGCGTGTTTTCTGCGCTTTTGTTTGGTCAGTATCGTATCTGTATTTATGACAATTGGTTTGAGCTATTTGATTGTATTGAACATAAAAGAGAAAAACTTAATAATTGAAATAATAAAAAGTAAATTAAAAGGAAAATAGAAGGATGACATTTATTAATAAGATAAATAGAAAATTGCATACTCTGAGCGAAATTCGTGAGAGTAAGTATGTATTGAAGCAGATTGCCAATTACTTGTTGAACTTGGATGTACATATACTCTATGTACAACTTCCAAAAAGTAATAAAATTAAGGGACTTACAGAATTTGAACAAGAGCGTATAAAAAATTGGTGTTTCGATTTTAATAAATACAAAAAGGAGTTATCCAAGCTGAAGATGCTTTATGGCGAGGATATTACTCAGGAATATATACTTTCTGTTTTTGATGGTGGAGTAGTGGTAGATGGAGCAAAACGTAAAGTACTTCTTGATTTCCAGAGTGAACATCAGCACATAATTAATGGTCGTCGTATTACTGTTGGCCAACCTAAAAGATATCACAACACTATTTATACTCATGGAGCTTGTACGTGGCGTGGCACAGGCGTTGAAGATCAAGAAACTATAGCTTCATTTCTACAACAATTGATAAACATAGACTATCCATTGGCTTATCGCATTGTTAACAGTGCAATAGGTAGGGGGAGCAATATTAGGGATGATTTCGAAATGATTAAAGAACAAACATATTTTCCAGGAGATATTGTGATTCTTGGTTCTCATGGTGCTATAATGAATATTGGGCGTAGTTTCTTTGAGAAAATAGGAATTGTTTATCTTACAACATCGTCATTGTTTAACCGTCCACATAATTACGGCGAATGGTTTAATGATACAGTACTTCATACTAATAAACGAGGAAATAAAGTTCTAGCTGATGCCATTTATAAAGTTCTTAATGAAATGAAGTGGCTTACTTCTGGAGTTTTAATTGAAGAACATAAAAAACGGATATTGGGGAATAATAAATCTCTTACTAAGGGTGAACGTATTTATGGTGATAATCCTGAATTATTAAAATATATTGATTTGTTGCGGCAATACAAGCAAGGTGATGCAGAATCTAATATTGGTTGTATTGTGATGAACTGTAATCCGTTTACACTTGGACATCGTTATTTGATAGAATATGCTTCTTTGCGAGTGGACTATCTTTATATATTTGTGGTAGAAGAGAACCGCTCTTATTTTACATTTGATGATCGATTTGATCTTGTTTGTAAAGGTACAGCTGATTTGAAAAATGTTAGAGTGCTGCCTAGTGGGAACTTTATTATTTCCGCTATTACGTTTCCTGGTTATTTTTATAAGGACAATTTGAAGGAGGCGAAAATTGATTGTTCAAATGATCTTAACGTCTTTGCACAATATATTGCTCCAGCTTTGAATATAAAGAATCGTTTTGCAGGCGAAGAACCTTTGGATCCTGTCACCAATCAATATAATATGGCTATGGCAGAGATTTTGCCTCAATATGGTATACAATTTCATGTAATCCCTCGTAAAATAGAAGGGAAGGAGGTGATTAGTGCTTCTCGTGTTCGTCGTTACTTTGAAGCAGGTAAACTAGATGAAATAAAGGAGATTGTTCCGAATGCCACTTATAATTATCTAGTCAACCGATATAATAAAGAGCATGATTGAAATTAAGGATAAAAGTCAGTGTACAGGTTGTACAGCTTGTGCTAATGTTTGTACTCATCGTTTCATCACAATGTGTTTTGATGATGAAGGGCATTCTTATCCTTTGGTCGATACAGCTAATTGTGTGAATTGTGGCTTATGTGAGAAAGTTTGTCCTATGTTACATCAAGATGAGTTACCTAAAGATTATGATCTTGACCAACTTTCTGTTTATGCAGTTTACAATAAGGATGAGGTTATTCGAAACAGCAGTACATCTGGGGGGATTTTTACACTTCTTGCTGACTATGTTATAGATAAGGGAGGTATAGTTTATGCCGCTCGTTTTGATGAATACTATCATATTTATCATACATCGGTTGAATGTAAGGAGGAATTGCAAGCTTTTCGTGGAAGTAAGTATGCTCAAAGTGATTTGTCTGATGTTTTTTCTCAAATAAAACTCCAGTTGAGGAATGAACGCTATGTCTTGTTTGTTGGTACTCCTTGTCAGGTTGCAGGATTGAAAAGTTTTTTAATTAAGGAATATGATAAGCTTTATACCTGTGATTTTATTTGTATGTGTATATCTTCACCTAAGATATGGGAGGAATATCTTTCTGAGTATTGGGATAAGAATACTATTAAACGTATTGTATTTAAGGATAAACGTATAGGTTGGCATAGTTGGCGAATGTTGATTGAGGACGATAAGGGGGAGCATTTTTATCGAGGAATAGAAAATCCTTTTTTTTGTAGTTACTTGCAACATATAACTAATCGTCCCTCCTGTTTTTCTTGCCCATTCCGTCATATTCGTAGGGTGAGTGATATCACTATTGCAGATTGCTGGGGGATTGATAAAGTTAATAAAGAATTTGATGATGATAAAGGTTGTACTACAATGATACTTCAGTCACAAAAAGGTGTAGAAGTATTTAATTCTATAAAAGAGAAATTAGTTATTTCAAGTTATAATATAGGTTCAGTTATACAATACAATCCATACATTGTGAAACCAATAGAAAAAGCACCGGAATGTGATATCTTTTATCAGACTTATCGAGTATTGGGAATTCGAGCTGCGTTTGAAGAAATAAAGAGGCTTAATCACCCCTCGTTAATAAAGAAAATTATAAAAAAAATGAAAGGTGTATTTGAAGTATGAAGTTTACATTTAGACATCAGTGTTATGAATTATCCTTTTGGAAGAAAATTATTCCATATAGATTGCGTCCTTTTAGTAATTAAATGGGCATTGTATTCATTCACAAAGTCTTATGGGCAGAAGTGTTTTAATGAGGGAAAGAATATTAAAGTTAATGGTCTATGTCCTGGTCCAGTCAAGACATCGATGACAGTTAGCGAGAATTCTTCTCTATTACGTGGCGATATACCCAATAAACGAATAGGACTTCCTGAAGAAATAGCCGAATTAGCTTTAATGATAGTATACAGTTCAATGTATGGTATGAATGGACATATTATAGTGTGTGACGGTGGTGAGACATTAATATAAAAACATGTACGATGAAGGAGATTTCTTTGAATGTAGAAAATTATAATGAACATTTGTTTCATTATCCTTGTATAAATCCTATTGGAAAATATCTTGAAAATAAAATTGTTTGGGTATTAAACGACAATGAGAGTAATACTAAATATCTACGGTCCATAGTGGAGGCCGGTGCAAAAATTGAAAATATTTTAGAAATAGATCTTCTATGTAGTGTATTCACTCCTGAAATAGCTATTGTCTTTCCTCCAAAGCAATTAACGGATAATGTTCCTAGTGGTGATACACAAGAAGAATATTATCGTATTATGGAACATTATATACATTTTTCTCAGATGATGGTACATAGGATGAGTGACCAACCTACTACTTTCAATCATCTTCTTTTTGTCCTTCCACCATATGCCGATGAATATTCATGTGAGTTAGATAGAATGGCTTATTATGCTATCACTGGACTTGTAGCTGGGCTGGGTAAGATGTATGCTCCTAGAAGTATATTTGTAAATAGTGTAATACTGAATGATAATTTAGACATATTTTTAGTGTCCGACTGGATTGCTTATTTAGTGTCGGATAATTCAAATAATATTGTAGGTCAAAATATAAAACTATAATTTATGATTGCCTTTATATTGATTGTAACAGTAAATTTGATATTACTTTTAGTGGTCAATTACTACTATACTCATGTAGTAGTTCGTAACACACAGGAATATCACATAAAGCAAGTGGAACAAGGACAGTGGGATGCATTGGCCTTCGGCTCTGCCTATTGCCGTTTTGGTATAGATTTTTCTGGAACCGATATGAACGGTTATAATTTAGGTTTTGCTTCCCAGTTCTTCTATTATACCGATAAAATGTTACGTCAAAATGCTCGCTTTACGAAACGAGGTGGGCACATATTTTTAATATGTGCCCACCTCTGCTTTGCAGAGGTCGGCACAGGTTTATATGATGCAGATCGCTATATTAAGTTTCTTAAAAAAGAGTATCTTGGTTCGGAATATTCTTATTGGAAATATTTTAAGGAGGTTATTTTTCCTATATTTTTCCATCCCAAACGGACTGTAAGAGATATTTGGCATTCACTTAATAGACGTTTTGTTGATATGTATTCCTATAACCAAAATCCCCATGACGAACTGCAAGTGGATAAAGATGCTGAGAGGCGTTGTGCTGATTGGTGCTCTCAATTTGGTTTGAAAGATACTTTAACTGATGAAATCACTGATACTCTTGCTGATAAATTCAAGCAAACGAGTAAAATTCTAGAAGGTATGATAGATTTTTGTATTTCTCAAGGGTTACGTCCTATATTGGTATGTACTCCTATTAGTCACCATATGAATTTACGTCTTAGTGATCGATTTTTGGATAAAGTTCTTTTTTCTAATATTCGTAATGCCAATAAAGCTAATATTCCATTCCTAGACTATACCCGTGATGCTAGATTTCAAGATATTAAGTATTATTTTAATGCTGATATGATGAATGTTATAGGACGTAGGAAGTTTACAAAAATTTTGGTAGAAGATGTGAGAAAGCTGCGAAATGACTAAATTAATTATATAAAATTTCATATTTCTGAAAAAGAAGTATTATTATGAAGATAGGAATCTTGACATTTCATTATGCTCATAACTATGGGGCTATGTTACAAGCTTACGCACTTAGTACGTGGTTGAATAATAATGGATACGATGCTGTAATTATTGATTATCGATTACCTTTTATTTATGACAATCATCGAAAGTTTACATTTAGGCAGTTTGTAAAATATTATAGATCTAATAATAATTTGTTGTTTTCATTTTTGAAAGCTGCGAAGAATTATCGTACTCATAGAAATTTTTGTCGAATGGTCAAATGGACTCGTTTTGAAGACTTTTTAAATAATATACTGAGGAAAACAGATTATATTGAATCTATAGAACAGATTAATCAGCTGGGCTTGGACACAATTATTTGTGGTAGTGATCAAATATGGAATGAAAAGTTAACGGGAGGGTATATCCCTTTATATTTTGCCGAGGGTATTAAAAAGAGTATTAATAGAATTTCATATGCAGCTAGTACTGGAGATAATAGTGTAGAAAGCGACAAAGTTCATTGTTTTTGTAGTTTGTTGACTAATTTCGATCATATATCAGTTCGAGAAAAGGGGTTATCTGATTTTATGAATTTGAAGGGGGTAACTAACCAGTTAGTCCTTGATCCTATTTTTTTATTGGAAGATGTTCAATGGAAAAAAATAGAAAGGCTTCCGATAGAATCAGATTATGTAATGACTTATTCTTTTGGTGAGACTCCTCACTTTTTTGAAAAGGCACAGGATATATCTCGGCGTTTGAATAAGAAAATGATATGTTTCTTATTCTCTCCTCATAAAAATATACCAAAATCGGCAATACAGTACTATAGTGGCGGTCCGCAAGAATTTCTAGGTTATTTCAGTAAAGCTTCTTTTGTTATTACTAATTCTTTTCATGGTACTGCTTTTTCGATATTATATAAAAAACAATTTATTTGTATTCCTCCTCAACGAGGACGTGAGCGGACTGATTCTATATTAAGCTTATTAGGATTATGTGGAAGAATCATTGAAGATTATCAAGCTATAGGTGAATTGCGCCCTATAGACTATAAACAAGTTTATAGCACACTGGAACTGCTCCGTAATCAATCAAAATCTTACTTGGAAAAATCATTGCAGTTAGGAGGGAATAAGTGATTGTTTATGATTGAAAGAATGATGAAAATGTTTTGCAAATAATTTATGTTGTTAAATGTCTGTTTTGTGATCAATGTGTTTTTTGATAAAAAATGATTTTATCCTATGAATGTACTTTTTGTTGAAGAATCGTTGGATCCCTCGTTAGGAGGAATAGAACGAGTTACTTATTGCTTGTCTAAATATCTTACGAAAAGGGGTATTGGTTGTTATTTTATTTATTATCAAAATGATTATCCTAAAATCGAAAAGCAATATAAGCTGAAAGTAGATTTAAAACGGCAGGGGTGCAAAGAATTTAAAATCGAGGTTCTTTCTTTTGTTGAAAAGAATGAGATTGACGTAGTTATTAATCAAGATCAGTATCATTGGCGTTTAGAAATGATATATAGGGAATTGATAAATATTGGTAGTTGTAAAATTATTAATTGTTTTCATTTATCTCCTGACTATTTTAAATATAACAAACTGACCATAAAAGGAAAACTGAAAAATGTTGTTTATAAGCTTTTTACAGGTTATACGCCTGATGTTTATGTGAGGAAAAAAAAATACGAATTATGCGATCGTTTTGTGCTTTTATCCCAAAACTTCATGAACGATTTTATAAATCTTTATGGAGTGACTGATACTCATAAATTGATTTCTATTTCTAATCCTCTATCCTTTGATGAGAGTTTGGATATAAATGTTATTTCACAGAAAAAAAAGCAGGTTTTAATTATTTCTAGGTTGCAAGAAAGTCATAAAAATATTTGTTCTGCATTGCGTATATGGAAACGTATTGAGGATTATCAAATATTTGATTGGAAGTTAGTATTGGCTGGTTACGGGAGAGATGAGAAGTTGATTTTGGATTATATGAGCCAGCTTGAGTTGAAAAATGTTTGTTATGTAGGGAGGAGTAAGAATCCTCAAAAGTTATATCAAGAGTCGAAGATATTTATGATGACTTCTAATTTTGAAGGATTTGGAATGACCTTGACCGAAGCCTTACAAAATGCTTGTGTTCCTTTTGTTTTTAATACTTTTAGTTCTTTGCACGATATCATAGAGAGTGATTATAACGGTTTTATTATTCCGGCAAAAGACGAAATTTTATATGCAACAAAGATGATTGAATTTATGCAAGGGAAAAATCAAGATAAATACGCAGTTCAAGCTTTAGAGAGTAGTCGAAAATTTAGTATTGAAAATATAGGTTTGCAATGGATACATCTATTGAATGAACTTGTTGGATATAAGTAGAGATTTAAAGTTAAATGAAATTGAATGATAAATAATGAAATTATATTTTTCTAAAAAAAGAAACGTTTTCCGGAAAGTTGAGAGTTTGCTATGATGAATATTCAAGACTCAATTTAAGATTTTTAAAATTTTGTTATTTTTCAAATTACTGCTTTTAGGGGATTTCGCAATCGATAAATAAACAATTGATGGATAAGTCACATTGTATTTGACATTAAATGGACATTGGCAATATTTTGGAAGAAAATAAGTAGAGTAGTAAGTGCCTCTTTTATTATAAGCAAATTGTGCAAATTTTTTTGTTTACCCTTGAATACATTGATAATAGCCTCCTTATATTCACACATTATTTGATTTAGAGTAATAAACATGGTACAATGAAAGCGTATACAAAGATCGTGCAAGGAGGGAAAGAAAATGAAAAAAAATAAGCTATTGCTTGCTAGTGCGATTGTGATATCGCTTTTAACTCCAATGTCTCAAGTAAAGGCTGATTGGAAACGGG
>ENA-ORSR01002370-ORSR01002370.1-human-gut-metagenome-genome-assembly--contig:-NODE-2370-length-10684-cov-4.204817_pt1 | contig 10684 bp, 10 predicted proteins | sample MGYA00241901_ERZ509166 | MGnify/ENA primary metagenome ERZ509166 (study PRJEB26280, sample SAMEA2338860) | human gut metagenome | biome: human gut; feature: human-associated habitat; material: faeces... | reverse complement strand
CCTGTTCTTTATTTCCACGATAATTGATAATCACAAAAATATCATCCGCTGCCAGCCTTTTTGCAATGGCTCTTCCAATCCCTCTGGAAGCTCCTGTGACCACTGCCACTTTCTTCTCTAACATAATGCATTCCCTACCTTTTCTGCTTCTTCCCAGGTTCCCACCTGATAACAGGTTACTTCCCGGCTGATTTTCTTCAAAAATCCGGACAAGGTACGTCCCGAGCCAATTTCCACAAAAGTGTCCACACCATTTTTAATCATATTCTCTACACTCTGCTGCCAGTAAACAGGAGCTGCAATCTGCTGTACCAGCAGGTCTTTGGTTTCTCTGATATCTGTCACATAGTTTCCAGTTACATTGGTAACATAGGGAATCTGCAGTTCTGAAAATGTGATTTCGTCTAAAACCTCTCTCAGAGAATTTCCCGCTTCCTTTAACATAGGAGAATGGAAGGGTCCGCTGACCTTTAATGGCAGTACCCGTCTGGCTCCTGCTTCTTTTAAAACTACTGCCGCCTGCTCCACCTGCTCCTTCCAGCCGGTAATCACAATCTGTCCCGGACAATTGTAATTTGCAACAAATACATCTGGCATCTCCTCTAAGACAGCCTCTACCACCTCTCCTGACATTCCAAGAATCGCTGCCATTGCTCCGACTCCCAACGGTACTGCCTCCTGCATCAAAATTCCTCTCTGCCTTACCGCCATAATAGCATCTTGGTCATTAATTCCTCCTGCCATCGCCACGGCACAGTACTCACCAAGACTTAATCCCGCGGTCACATCCGGTCTGATTCCTTTGCTTTCCAACACTCTCGCCATCGCAAGACAGGTAGCTACAAGCGCTGCCTGTGTATATTCTGTCCTGTCAAGCTTCGCATTTTCTTCAAAACAAAGTTTCCTCATATCAAGCTGCAATGCTTCCGTTGCCATATCGTAAATGTATCTTGCCGCTTCACTATTTTCATAAAAATCTTTTCCCATGCCGGCTTTCTGTACGCCCTGCCCCGGGAAAATAAATGCTGTCTTACTCATAAAAGCCGGTTCCTTTCATCAATGAATCTGTCTCCCTCACCAGTTTTTCGATCAGTTCCTTGCAGGTCATCTCTTCTTTGACCATTCCTGCAATCTGACCTGCCATCACACTCCCGTGTACAACATCGCCTTCTACTACTGCCTTTCGCAGACCTCCAAGCGTAAGCAGCTCCAACTCTTCAAAAGAGGCTCCTTCTTTTTCCAGACGAAGATACTCTTTTGTCATCTGGTTTCGAAGTGCACGCACCGGATGACCGGTTGTTCTGCCTGTCACTCTCGAATCAATATCCTTTGCCTTTAAAATACATTTTTTATAATTTTCATGCACCTGAGACTCTTTTGTCACTACAAAATGTGTTCCCATCTGAACTGCTCTTGCTCCCAGCAGAAACACTGCGGCAATTCCTCTTCCATCCGCGATTCCTCCGGCTGCGATGACCGGAATTGAAACCGCATCTACAATCTGAGGCACCAGAACCATCGTCGTATTCTCTCCGATATGACCTCCGGCTTCTGTCCCTTCTGCCACAATCGCATCTGCCCCGCAGCGCTCCATCCGCTTTGCCATTGCTACCGATGCGACAACCGGAATCACTTTCACCCCCGCCGCTTTCCACATCTGCATATATTTTTCAGGATTCCCAGCCCCCGTCGTCACAACAGGGACTCCTTCCTCGACAATAATCTTTGCCACCTCGTCCGCATTCGGACTCATAAGCATAATATTCACACCAAATGGTTTGTCTGTAAGTTTCTTCACTTCTCTGATCTGCTCGCGCACCCATTCCGGCGGCGCACTTGCTGCTCCAATCAGTCCCAGGCCTCCGGCTTCTGATACGGCGACGGCAAGATGATATTCTGCAACCCAGGCCATACCACCTTGAATAATCGGATATTCAATTCCTAATAATTTTGTGATTTCTGTCTTCATCATCTTGTTCCTTTTCTATTTTTCCAAATATGCTACCACCGCTCCAATGGTTGTTAATTGTTCTAAATCTTCTGATGGAATCTCTTTTTCAAACTCTTCCTCAAACGCCATTACCATCTCGAATAAATCTAACGAATCTGCTCCCAAATCTTCTTTGAAAGAAGTCGCCTCTGTAAGTGTCTCTACATCCGCTCCCAATGAATCTGCTACAATTTCTTTTACTTTCTCTAACATCTTTTTTCTCCTTTTATCTCACTTATTTTTGATTCTGTTTTTATGTAATCCCAAAGGGAAATTACCACTCTAACAAGCTTGCTCCCCACGAGAGTCCTGCTCCAAATCCTGCCAAGACAAGCTTTTGTCCTTTCTTTAGTCTGCCTTCCCGATTCATCTCGTCTAACAATAACGGAATACTGGCAGAAGATGTATTTCCATACTCCTGCAGATTCATCGGAAATTTTGTCAGCTCTACCTTCATCCTTTTGGCAACCGCCTCCACAATCCGCCGGTTTGCCTGATGTAATATAAAATAGTCAATATCTTCTACCATTAAGTGATTGTGTTCCATCACTTCTGCGATGCACGCAGGAACCTGTCTTACTGCAAATTTAAAGACCTCCTGCCCATCCATTTTCATAAACGAGCCTGTGTCGCACGTCAGCGCTTCTCCCTTGCTCCCATCGGAATGTGTCACCATATGGTATGACTCTCCCTCTTCTGCCCTGAGTACCACTGCCCCCGCTCCATCTCCAAACAAGATACAGGTACTTCTGTCTTTCCAATCCACGAGGCTCGATAAACTCTCCGCCCCGATCACCAGTACATTTTTGTACATGCCGCTTGCGATATAAGCCTGCGCCGTATTATATGCAAACAAAAATCCCGTACAGGCTGCATTCAGATCAAAACAGGTCGCATGTACTGCATGAATCTGCTTTTGCACTTCACACGCCGTGCAGGGCAGAATCACATTCGAAGAAATCGTAGACACAATCAACAAATCGATTTCTTCCGGCAGCATCTTTGCCGATTCCAACGCTTTTTCTGCAGCTTGCGCCGCCATCGAAACCGTCGTGTCTGCCTCCACAATATGTCTCCTGATTATTCCTGTTCGCTCTTGAATCCACTCATCTGAGGTATCCACTATCTGCGACAGATTATGATTATCCAGATACCTTGACGGTACATAAGAACCCGTTCCACTTATTTTTCCTATCATTATTTTTCTCCAAACTATATTGTTTTTATTTTCTTATATTTTTATTCTAAAGTATTTTGATATTCAAAGTATATCACCAAAAAAATATTTGTCAAGAGAAAGCTTGACGTTGTGTGAAATATCAACACGTTTCATTCAAGTTTTTTTGTATATTATCATATTTTCTATTGCCATACACACATTTTTGTGGTAATATATTTTTTGTTAGCGGAAATGTCGGAATGGCAGACGAGCTAGATTCAGGTTCTAGTGTGGGTTACCACGTGTGGGTTCAAGTCCCATTTTCCGCATATAACTAAGATGCAGAAACCTTTGATATACAAAGGTTTCTGTATTTTTTTATTTTCAGAAATCGTAAAAAGGAGTATCAATTATCTTCTAATCAATACTCCTTCTTACTTCGATTCTTCAATCATTCTTTTACCCTTTCTTCATTTTCCCATCTTTTCATTTTTCTTTCTAACATCTGCTTCCACAATCCTTAATAAGAATTGACATTCTCACTAACCAACCGTGTCTTGCAAATCCGAATTCCGAAACTATAATGGTTTTTCTTATGAGTGAAGTCCTCATTCTCTTACTATTCTGGTGGTCCGTACCTCCTGTTATAAATTTGCCTCTCCGATTCCGATATCTTCAAAGCTCTTACCAACAATAAATAAATTTAATAAAAAGATATTTTTATCTGTTATTAACTTTATTTATTTTGTTTATACTGTTATTATATCATCATTTTTATATTTGTCAATACATTTTAATTTTTTTTTAAAATTTACAGATTTTTATACTTATCTTTTTAATCTCTGCTCATATATCCAAAAACAGCAATCGCCATTCTGCATGCAAGCATGCCAATGTCAATTGCTGTTTTTATCAGACCGTGAACTGCCCACACTTTCCAGTTAGATCATTTCACTGTTCTTTCTCATATTTTTATATTCCGCAACAGATCTGTCAAATGTTTTGATATGTCCAAACAACCAGTCTACCACTCTTTTATTCACCTGTGCAACAAACGCATCCGATGGTCCTTCCTCTTCCTCTAACATCTCATGAAGATCATCAATTGCTTCCACAAATTCTTTGTGTTTTTCCTTGTGTTCTTTTATTCCCGGATATTCAATCTCTTCCTGAAGCTTTTCCTCTTCCTTGAAGTGATAATCCGTATATGTTGCCAGATAATTGAGCATCTTTACCGCGGTTGCTTTTTCACTTCCTTTTTCACAACTTCTAAGCAAATCCTGAATTTTCCCAATCAGTTCTTTGTGTTGTTCATCAATCATCTCATTCCCTGTTACTAAGCTTTCATCAAATTCTACATTATACATTGTGTTTACTCCCTTTCATTATTATATTTACACTACATTCCCGATTCAATCTCGCTGATCAGGCTGATATTGTTTTCCTCTACCATGCTCAATTCTACTGTATCCAATAGCTCACTGATCGAAAGTGTAGGTGTATACCATGATTTACTTTGGAAATATGCATCCAGATCATCCACTCCGAAGATGGCACCATGTCTTGCATAAATCTCATTTCTAGCAATACGTAATTCCTCTTTTGTATGTCCTTGAACCTCTTCTCTTGTCAGTTCTGTTGTCCCACTGTTCGGGAAAATATAATCTGTCTCTGTCGGCTCACTTACCGGTTCGTCTACTGTTCCATTCGTCTGATCTTCCGGGTCCTTCGTATCCGTATCTTCCTGTTTTTGCTCCTCTTTTTTGGAACTTTTCTGTTCTTCCGTCACTTTCGGCTTTTCTGATGACGGCTTTTTCTTTTCTGGACGATTCGCCACCACGGCAATCACTACTGCGACAATCGCAAGCACTACTGCTGCTCCTGCCAGACAGACAGCAATCTTTTTATCCAGTCTTTTCTTTTTTTCATGCGCAATGATCTCTTCCTGTATCGGATTCCAATCATCTGCTTTATAATAGACAACCGTCTTTTTCACACCTGCAAATTCTTTTCCGCTCAGAGAAATAGAATGTCCGTGCAGCTCAAGTGCCTTGCAGATATTATAATATATGTTTTGCGCACTGGTTATACCAAGGCAATGTTCAACTCCCCATTTGCGAAGTGCCAGACAAACCGCCTCCACAGAAAATGTATCGCAGCCTTCCGTGCTCTCACCACACTCTTCCCATGCATTCTCTATCGCTTTTTTGAAATATTTTCTTGTATAATTCAATCGGTTAATGATCACGCCCACACTACAGTCCATCAGGTCCGCAATCTCATCCATTTTCAAATAATCAAAATAAAATGCAAACAGAGTTGCCTGATACAAATCCGGAAGCTGCTCCAAACTTTTGCTGATAACATCTACATTCTCATTCAGATGCTGCTTTTGCTTCGGATTCAGCTCCTCCTCTTCCATCTCCACAAAAGCCGCTTCTCTTTCTTTTCTCTTTTTAAAATGCTCGCATCCAATCCGATACACATGCTTTCCGAGCCATTCATACAAATTATCCAGCTGTATCTCATCTGCGGACCGATACAAATCCACATACACCGTCTGCATAAACAGCTTGATATCTTCCTCATTTTTCAAAATACTTTTCGCACGTAGATAGACAAAGTTATACGTCTGGGAGTAAATATAATTCAATCCGTCCTCTTCTTTTTGTTTCATCTGCCAAACGGCATTTTCCATTCCGTTCTTCATATCTGCTCTCTCCTGTTAGTTATGTCCTAGAGTATATTACTACTCTTAGTTTAACATGTTGCAGATAGGTAGGCAATATCTACTTCATTTTTATATTTTTATATTTTTCATGTAGACCGACACTGAGAACAGATAGCATATAAGGAAGAAAATTCCTATAATCATTACACTTAAAATGTTAATTTCAAGTAGTTCTGTGCGCATCATATTTCCTAATGCTTTCACAGAAAAATAAGAGGATATCGCCATCACAAGGAACGGTGACAAATAGGCAAACCGAAGTTCACACGCAATTTCTTTTTTTACAGTTCTGCTGCCCACGCCGATTTTGTCCAAGATAGCATAGCGTTCCCGCTCTTCAAATGCATCATTATAAATCTTCACAAAAATGATACTTCCACTCGCAAGTATGAATACCATAAACATGAAAATACACACCGAATAAATAATCTGAATCCAGCTTGCTTCCTGATCATCAGGATCAATTTTAATCAATCCTGCACAATCTGCACTCCCTTGCAGCGCCGCTACAGAAGCCTCAAAATTTTTTACATCTTTAATTCTATAATTATACACATAAACTTCTTCGCCAATATTTTTCAGACTTTCATATTCATGATCATTGACAAGATAAAATTCTGTCATTTCCTGCAAATATCCAAGATACGGCTCCGTGGTCACATCTGCACATTCATAGGTCTTATCATGAATCTCTATAGCGTCCTCTTTCCTATCCGTAATCAATGACAGCAGTACCAACTTATCTACATTGATATATTCGTCATCCTTCGGCTCTTTCAGATTAAATTTTAGATTTGCTTCTTTTGCCGCCTCTTTCACTTTGGAATACGATAAAACTGCATACCCAGTGGATTTCCACCTTGCCTTGATTTCGGATTGTTCCAATTGAATCATAGACACCTCTGTTCCATACACAATATCGTTATCCTTTTGAATTAATTTTTCAAACTCTTTGTATTTCCCCGCACTTGTACTTAGCACCTGATATGTGTAAGTATTTCTGAAGTGTACCATCCCGTCATATCGCTCTTTCATCGCAAATCCTGCTGCCAGTGCGGTAACTGAACACAACATTAAAACAGATACAATTGCATATGTCCGGTAATTTCTCTTCATGCGAAATACGATATTATTCACCCAAAGCGTTCTCTGTTTTTTATAAAGAAATGATTTTCTCTTTGTAATACCCTGAAAAATAATCGGAATCAAACCACCAAACACAAGGTACACTCCAATCGTAACAAACACAACTGCGGATAATGTATTTCTAAATACTTCCATTCCACCTTTGACAATCGCCAGGTAATATCCTGTTGAAAGCGCGGCAACTCCGAGAACTGTTTTTACAAGCAGAATTACCGGATGCTGTCTGACATACTCATTTTTTCTGCTGGCAGAAATCATCTCCAACACACTGCTTCTCACGATATTGACATAGCCTTTGACCGCAAAAATCACATATATGACCACGTAACAGGCAGAAACTGTCAAGATTGATTTGAGCGAAATACTGTTAAAAACCTCCACCGTAATGTCAGATAACTTCATCATAATCATTTGGAAAAGACGCGCTGTCAATGTGCCGACTCCAAGTCCAAGCGCCAGTGATAAAAGTCCTGTCATCGAAGTCTCTATCATATATAACTTCCCGATTTTTTGATTCGTCAATCCTATAAATGCATAAATTCCAATTTCCTTTTTCTTTTTTGTAAGAAATACACTCGTGGAATACCATATAAAAAATAGCATAAAACAAATTAATACAAACGTGACTGCCTGAATGACGAACTCTGCATTTTCTCGATTCGTTTTTCCAAGTCCATCCAGAATCCCCGAATCAATCACATTTTGAAAATTCAGAAAAATCAGAACCGTGAACGCCAATGATACCATGAGTGAAAGATAGTTTTTCAGACTTTCTTTGAAATTTTTGAACGCCAGTTTCCACATACTCATGAAAAATCCCCTCCCATAGACACCTGCATGTCAATGATACGGTCGTAGAATTCTTTCCTGTCTTTTCCCCGGTTAATCTTACATTTAATGACACCATCGCTTAGAATATAAACTTCCTTCGCATAAGAGGCTGTAAACGCATCGTGTGTAACCATCAAAATAGCCGCCTTTTCCTTCTCGTTCACAGTACGCAGACATTCTAGCAGCTCTTTACTCGATCTCGAATCCAACGCCCCTGTCGGTTCGTCTGCAAAAAGGATTTTGGGATTTGTAATCAACGCCCGGCACGCTGCCCCTCTTTGTTTTTGCCCTCCTGACAATTGATACGGATATTTCTCCAAATGCTCTTTCAATCCAAACATCGCCCCCATCTGCCTTGTCCGTTGAATACATTCTGATGCAGGAACTCCATTCAATGACAATGGCAGTGCAATGTTATCCTGAAGACTCATCGTGTCTAACAGATTATAATCTTGAAAAATAAATCCCACCTTATCCCGCCGTATCTTAGATAACTCTTTATTGTGAATTTTTGTAATGTCCTTCCCATCTAAGATCACCGAACCATGCGTTGGCTTATCAATGGTCGACAGCATATTCAAAAGCGTTGTTTTTCCGGAGCCACTCGGTCCCATAATCGCAATAAAATCACGCTCACATATGCTGAGACTGATTCCCTTCAACACCTTTGTCTGAAAACCTTTCGAGCCATATGTCTTTGTCAGATTGTTTACTTCTAATACTTTACCTTCCATATTTCGACCTCCTTTACAAGCAATATTATACGAAAAGTTCTGCTCTTTTGTCCTTACATCCACATTACAAAAACAGCCCTAACATTACAAAAATTGTAATGTCAGAGCTGAAAATAGTCTCTGTTATCCCGAAACCCCAGTATCACTCTCGTGAAACAGCCAAATTCACTCTCCACCGTAATCGTATGTCCAAGTTTTTTCATAATCAAATGCGCCAAATATAAACCCATTCCGGTAGATTTATATTTTCCGTTATGATGGTTACTTCCGGTAAAGCCCTTCTCAAATACATTTTTCAAATCACTATCCTTGATTCCTTCACCATTGTCTTCTATATAAAGCCGTGTCACATCCTCCTCTGACTCTCCCCAGATAGAAAGTCTCGGACATTCGGATGTATACTTGATTGCATTACCGATAATCTGATCCAGGACATAAATCAACCACTCTTTATCTGTGTACACTGTAAGTTCAGGCACCGACACTTCCATCTCAAACCGATTCTGAATCAGGAAAAACTGATTGTTTTTAACAGAGGCACGCACACATTGACTCAAACTTGTCTTTCCGATCTGCAAATCGTACATCGTACTTTGTACACGACTTCCAATCAGCGCTCCGTTCAACAGCTGACGGATTCGCTCCAATTGCTCCTTCATCGCCTTTTTCTGTACACTATCCTCAATTTTTTCATTCATCAAAAGCAGGGCAGCAAGAGGCAGCTTCACCTCATGACACCATTTTGTAATGTAATCCTGCAGATTGCAATTCATTTCAAACTGCTCATCCAGCTGTCCTTTCAGAACCTCCACATCATGAATCACAATTTCTCTGTTTTCAAACTCCGAAAGCTCCGAATAAATAACATCCTCCACCTCAAGCAGTTCCTTAACTTGTCGCCTTTTTTGCGCCTGCTGCCTATAATCTACGACCACAAAACTCATCAAGGCAATCCCAATTAACATATCCAGATAAAAAAGATTCTCTCTATCTACATCTGCAAAAAGCAGACCAAAATATAAGTTGTATGCAAGAATGACAGCCAAGAGCAGAAGGAACATCTTTCGATTCTTCTTCAAATACCACATCATTCGATAAAATACCCCACTCCCTTTTTTGTGTGTATCACATCATCATTACAATTGGCTTTGAGTTTCGCACGAAGACGGCTTACAATGGTCGTCAAAGTTCCATCAGACACATACTCATCCGTATTCCACAGCTCCATCATCAGTTCTTCTCTGGTCACAACCTTGCTTTTTTCCTCCAGCAATTTTACAAGAATCCTGTTCTCCATCTTCGTCAATTCTATTTTTTCAGATTGAAACAATAACGTCTGGCTGTCCACATCATAGTAAAGATCCTTCAAAACACAAATTTTATCTTTTACTTTATATTCATACGCCCGCCGTAATACTGCATCAACTTTTGCCCTCAAAAGCTCCAAATGAAATGGTTTTTCGATATAATCGTCGCCCCCTTGTGCAATTCCCATGATTTTGTCTGCATCATTGCTTCTGCTACTCACGAACACAATCGGAACCTCTGATTGTTCCCGAATTTTCCTGCACCAATAAAACCCATCATAATAAGGAAGATTCACATCCAGCAATACAATATGCGGTCTGCAATCCTGAAATTCTTCGCTGATCCTCTCAAACTCTTTTGCCACAACCGCATCATAATTCCATCGCATCAGATAACTTTTCAGTTCTTTTGCCAATGCTTCATCATCTTCCACTATAAAGACTGTTATCTTTCCCTCCATCTGTTTCACCTCATTCCCATTATAAAGGCTTCCACATGGAAAAAAAAGAAAAATTATCTAATCTTACAATAATGTCAGAAACCGCACGTTATCGTCTTATAATTATAAAGCCTGTTCATGAATAAATTGTCATTTTTTTAACTTCGTTAACAAAGATGTCATTTTTTAAACACACTTTTATCACATTTTCATAGTATTATAGTATATGAATAAAGGATAAAACCTTTAAGTTTCTTTTTTCATAACGCCGGTCGAAAGACCGGCCCTTTCCTTTTTATAGGGAATGTTCTGTAACAAATATACAAATTTCTCATTCGCACTTCCT
>ENA-ORSR01002362-ORSR01002362.1-human-gut-metagenome-genome-assembly--contig:-NODE-2362-length-10713-cov-4.062864_pt1 | contig 10713 bp, 10 predicted proteins | sample MGYA00241901_ERZ509166 | MGnify/ENA primary metagenome ERZ509166 (study PRJEB26280, sample SAMEA2338860) | human gut metagenome | biome: human gut; feature: human-associated habitat; material: faeces... | reverse complement strand
TTTACGACATTTACGACAAATCTGACACTGCTTTACAATACCAGACAAAATGACTGATGCCCCGGAAAGCCTGTAAAACAGGCACTTCTAGGATACACAAGACAGGACAAAAATCGACTTCCATTATCAAGAGGTGAGTGCTAATTTTTTATATTTTTTCTTTCTTGACAATCACTCCCCCTCTCTGTTATGATAATAAAACTGCAATAAGGGAGTAGTTAGCTCTGTACAGAGTCGCTGTGTCAACATATTGATGGTTTTCCATCTGGTACAGCGTTCAATAACGAGACTTATTCACGTGATATTTTTGCGTGGATAAGTCTCGTTTTTTATGAAGGAGGAGAAAAAATGAGCTTATTTTCTGTATTTCTGATCGGAATCGGCCTTTCCATGGATGCATGTGCCGTATCCTTTGCAAAAGGAATCTGTCTGAAAAAACAAGTCAAAACTTATGCCTTGAAACTGGGACTCGCCTTTGGATTTTTCCAGGCAATGATGCCGCTGATCGGCTGGTGGGTAGGAACCTATTTTGAGTCCTTTATCACAGCTGTAGATCACTGGATTGCATTTTTCCTGCTTGGTTTTATCGGGGTCAATATGATTCGGGAATCAAAAGAAGCGGAAGCCGAATGTGATACTGATGTGAATTCTATTCCGGCAAAGGATATTCTGCTGCTTGCAGTTGCAACCAGCATTGATGCTCTCGCAATAGGTATCAGTTTTGCATTCCTAAACGTAGACATCATTCCCGCCGTCTGTCTCATCGGCATCACCACATTTATCATCAGCTGCATCGCGGTTTTCCTGGGAAATAAAATCGGTGGAAAACTTGGAAAATATGCTGAGATCACCGGTGGTGTCATACTGATCCTCATCGGTCTGAAAATTCTGATCGAGCATTTATTTGGATTGTAATATAGAAAAAACCGGAAAGAATTTCCATACACTGGAATTCCTTCCGGTTCTTTTTATATGCAGTCAACTGCTACAGCAGCCCGGCAATCTGATAAACAACGAATGCAACAACCCATGCGATCAGGCACTGTCCGAATACCATTGCTGCTGCCCATTTTCCGCCCAGCTCCCGTTTCACAGATGCGATTGCTGCAACACATGGCGTATAAAGTAGGCAGAACACGAGAAGTGCTGCTGCCCCGGCAACTGTAAGTGTGCCCTGAAGTGCTGCGCTGCTTCCGAACAAAACAGTCAGGGATGACACAACGCTCTCTTTTGCCATAAATCCAGAAATCAATGCTGTCACAATTCTCCAGTCTCCAAATCCTACCGGCAGGAAGATTGGTGCAAGCACACCCGCCACCAGTGCCAGAATACTGTTCTGGGAATCAGAAACCATGTTCAATCCCATATCAAAGTTCTGCAAGAACCAGATTACGATCGTTGCAATGAAAATAACCGTAAACGCTCTCTGTAAAAAGTCTTTTGCTTTGTCCCACAAGAGGTGCCCTACATTTTTAGCTCCTGGCAGACGATAGTTCGGCAACTCCATCACAAACGGAACCGCTTCCCCTTTGAATGCCGTTTTCTTAAAGATCAGTGCCATTAAAATTCCCATCACAATTCCAAATACATAAAGTCCAATCATCACAAGCGCTCCCCTCTTCGGGAAAAATGCCGCAGTGAAAAATGCGTAAATCGGCAGCTTCGCCGTACAGCTCATGAACGGAGTCAGAAGAATTGTCATCTTTCGGTCTCTCTCAGACGGCAGCGTCCGGCTTGCCATCACACCAGGAACTGTACATCCGAATCCGACCAGCATCGGAACAATGCTTCGTCCGGAGAGTCCCAGTTTTCGGAGAAGTTTATCCATGATAAAAGCTACTCTTGCCATATATCCACTGTCTTCCAGAAGCGACAGAAAGAAAAACAGTGTCACAATGATCGGCAGAAAACTTAAAACACCGCCGACTCCACTGAAAATTCCATCAATCACCAGCGAATGTACCACACTGTTTACATGCGCTGCTGTCATTGCATGGTCCACGACATCCGTTAGTGCCGTGATTCCAGACTCCAGAAGCCCCTGCAAAAATGCTCCGATTACATTGAAAGTAAGCCAAAATACAACTGCCATAATTCCAACAAATGCAGGAATTCCGGTATATTTTCCAGTCAGGAACCGATCGATTTTCCGACTTCTGAGATGTTCTCTGCTCTCTTTCGGCTTGATCACTGACTCACTGCAGACATCTTCAATGTAAGCAAACCTCATCTGTGCAATTGCGGCTGCACGGTCCAGTCCGGTTTCCTCCTCCGTCTGTCGGGAAATATCCTCCAGAAGGTTTTTCTCATTTTCTGTCAGATTCAGCTGCTCTAATATTTTTTCATCACCTTCCATGATCTTGCTTGCCGCAAACCGAACCGGTATCTCTGCTTTTTCAGCATGATCCTCGATCAGATGCATTACTGCATGAATTCCTCTGTGAACCCCTTCCTCTTTTCGGCAGAAATCTGTTTCCAGTGGTTTTTCCTGATATTTTGCTACATGGATGGCATGCTGGATCAACTCCTCAATTCCTTCTGCCTTTGCCGCAGAAATCGGAATGACCGGCACTCCCAGGGCCTCCTCCATTTCATTAACCAGAACGGAACCTCCGTTTTCACGCAGTTCATCCATCATATTCAATGCAACAACCATCGGAAAACCAAGCTCTAACAGCTGCATGGTAAGATACAGATTTCGCTCAATATTTGTTGCATCCACAATATTGATGATCCCTTTCGGTTTCTCACGAATGACAAACTCTCTCGTCACGATTTCCTCACTGCTGTAAGGAGACATCGAATAAATCCCCGGCAGATCTGTGATCAGTGTATTATTATGGCCTTTGATCACTCCATCTTTTCTGTCTACTGTAACTCCCGGAAAGTTACCCACATGCTGTTTGGAACCGGTCAACTGGTTAAACAATGTCGTCTTTCCACAATTCTGATTTCCCACAAGAGCAAACGTCAGTGTCTCCCCTTCAGGCAGCGGAGTCTCCTCTTTCCGGTTATGAAACTTTCCGCCTTCCCCGTATCCCGGATGCAGTTTCTCCTGTTTTTCTACTTTTTTTCTGATATTCTTTGGTTTGTGTTCTTTACTGATTTCAATGTTTTTTGCATCTTTCAGGCGAATCGTCAGCTCGTAGCCATGAAGCCGCAGCTCAATTGGATCTCCCATCGGTGCATATTGTACAACCGTCACTTCTGTGCCTTGTATCAATCCCATATCCAGAAAATGTTGGCGCAGAGCGCCCTCTCCCCCAACCGAAAGAATGGTGGCAGTACTTCCTATTTGTAATTCATTTAATTTCATGTCTTTTCCTCTTTCTCATTCGTTTGAGCTTTCTTACTACTCTACCATACACTGATGTTTTTATAAAATCAACTGTTTGGGCACAAAAATACCGACAGATTACTCCGCCGGCCTTCTATTATTTTAAGATTGCTTCTACATCTCCTGCAATCTGCTCTGCATTCAGATGATTTTTCTCCAATACTTCCTGCACGTCATATCGGTCAAGGAGCTCTTTCTTCAATCCAAAGTTTAACACTTTCATATCAGAAACACCGTAATAACGGGCAATCTTTTCACCAAAACCTCCGTCTAAAATTCCATCCTCCAGGGTCACTACGATTTCATGATCTTTCTTCAGATCATCAAGAAGTGCTTCATCCAGACCTGTGATGTAATATGGATTCACCAGTGTCGGCTGCACACCTGTTTTCTCTGCGATCAGTTCTGCTGCTTTCTCTCCCAGTGAATAGAATACACCGAGTCCGATCACTGCAACCTTGCTTCCTTTCTGTATTACTTCATAAGTATTCAATTTGCTGAAATCCTTCGTCACTGCTTTCCCATCCGAAATCATCTCACCGCCCGGCACTTTTATTGCAACTGGATAAGAATTCTGCTCCACACTCCAATCAAGCATGGCAAGATATTCTTCTTTTGTCGTCGGTGCCAGATAAACAAGGTTCGGAATATTTGCCATCATCGGAATATCCTGAAATCCCAGATGTGTGACATCATTCATTCCATAAACAGAACCCCAGAATGTCACAATTGTTGCCGGACTGTTGTTGATACACAGATCCTGTGCGATCTGGTCAAATGTCCGCTGTACAAAAGTACTGTAAACGCCGTAAACAGGCTTTCCTCCGTTTGCCGCAATACCGGATGCCAGAGCAACCGCTGTCTCTTCTGCAATTCCCACATCAATAAACTGGCGTCCGGCTTCTTTTCGCTTATCTTCTGTAAATCCCATAACTGCAGGCGTTCCGGATGTAATGGCAACCACACTGGAATCTTCTTTCATCTTTTTCAAAAGATAATCTCTCGTAATACCGGCGTAGTCCTCCGTATTTGAAGTATAAAGAGGTTTTCCCGTCTCAAGATCAAACGGGCCGCTGAAATGCCACTGTTCTTTATTTTGCTCTGCCGGCTCATATCCTTTTCCTTTCAGCGTATTGATATGAACCACAACCGGCTGACTACTGTTTTTTACTTTCTGAAATGCCTCCACCAGCGCTTTTGTATCGTTTCCCTGGTTTACATAAATATAATCAAGCCCCATCGCTTTGAACAGGTTACACGGAGCTGTTCCGTTTGTTTCCCTCAGCAGCTTCAGATTCTGATACAATCCTCCATGATTCTCTGCGATGGACATATCATTGTCATTCACTACAATAATTAGATTTCCACCCAATTCTGCGGCGTAGTCAATTCCCTCCAGTGCTTCTCCGCCGCTTAAAGAACCGTCTCCGATCACTGCGATCACATTTCCGTCTTCCCCCTTCAGATCTCTTGCTTTTGCAAGTCCGCAGGCAAGACTGACAGAAGTAGATGTATGACCGATCGTAAAGAAATCATGCTCACTCTCATGTGGATTTGTATAACCGGATACATCATCGTAATGCTCTTCATAAAGATATGCATCTTTTCTTCCTGTTAGCATTTTGTGCGGATAACTCTGATGGGAAACGTCATATACAATTTTATCTTTTGGAGATTCAAATACATAATGCATGGCAATGGTCGCTTCCACCATTCCGAAATTTGGTCCGAAATGTCCGCCATGCCGGCTTGCCCGGGTCAAAAGTGCATGGCGCATCTCTTCTGCCAGTGCCGGAAGCTCCTCGATCGTCAGTTTTTTTACATCTTCAGGGCTGTTGATTGTTTCAATATACATTAATATTCACTCCTCTTTTTCTCATCAATTCTTACTGTTTTTCTCCTTTTTGAGGATTGATGATACTATATCACCTGGAGTTAACTCCAAGTCAAGAGCGAGTTTAAATATTTTTTTATTTTCTTTTCACCAGACACGAATGGCACTTTTTTCATAAATGTAATCAAACATACTGGTAATAAAAACGAAGATGTTTCACGTGAAACATCTTCATCTCCATTTTATTCCTTTATTTTTTCAAACCTGTACTGTTGCTTAATATCCGGATATTTTTCATGATCCACTTCACTCATAAACATTCCATATGGTCTTGCACAGATTTTAAACGGAGAATACAACCCCTGATAAATCACCAGTTTTTCTCCTGTCTCTGTATGCTGCGCAAATGCAAGCACTTTATATAAATATTCTGAAGTTTCCCCTGACACCCATTCTCTCTTAAAATGCTGTACAATATCTCCCACTCGGATGTCTCTCGGAATCACCTCTTCTTGCTTTAACTCAGGCTCTGTGTCCAATTCTACATATTCCTCTTTATCCAGAGAAACAGGCGCACCTGATTTTCCCATAATATGGACGCCTCCATACCAGGTGCCTGTAATCTCAAACAGATCCCCCACCTGATATTCTGAAGTATATTCATCGTTCTTTTTTACAATTCTTATTCTGCTCATTCTGATTATCCCTTATTCTATTTTCTTCTTTCAATCACATCACTAATTGCATCAATTCCTAAAAGTATCTGACTTACCAGAATCAGCGCAAATAAAATTTTCACCACTTTTTTTCCTGTCTCGTCTTCTCTTTCTGCACAATCTTTTGCAATTCTTCCGACAATCCCCAGTAATCCAATCAGAGAAATCCTCTGCGCTGTTCTGTTTAACGATTTGTTCTGATAATAAATTTCCTGCAATAATTCATGATTGTTCATACTCATGTTCTCCTCTCCTTATAATCCGTCCCTGTAAATCTGATTGATTGTTGCCTGAGCATGTTCCAGCTCCTTTTTCTGCACGACGGCATCTCGATCACTGAAAATTGCCAGCATCTCATCCACCACATCTTCCGCTCTCGGATTTGATGTTCTGTAAAGATACCCCAGCATACGAGTTGCCGTGTAATCTGTCCTGATTTGATTATATGCAATTTCTCTGCAAAAGTCATCAGGATAATCCTTCTCCTTCAAAGCTCTGTACAATTCATCATTTCTTGCTTTTTCCATATTTATTGCCGCCCGTTCTTTCTAAAATACTGTTTTTCAAATTCTTCTGATAATGGCTTATTCAAAAAGTATCCTTGAATGACATCACAATACATCTCTTTTAATACGCCAAGCTGCTTTTGGGTTTCAACACCTTTGTTTCATCCCTTTTTGCATCACTTCCCAACAAAGCTTACCTTCCGGATGCTCAACCTGAAATATCTTTTTACAACACTCATTCATATATACAATCTTTTTTGCCTCAACATCTATGATACGATTATTCGAATTTATTCCATTTAAAATTTTATAAAAAAATTGTGAATCGGAATTATCTTTCACCGCAATACTCCTTTTAACAGCAAATAATTCTCTCCCATATTCTACATCATATTGACTGGAAAAATCTACTCAAAAAAATCCTGTTTCAAATGGATTTTTTGCTCCACTTCAAACAGGATTTTGATTCCATCATTTAAATGTTTCTTACTTTTTGGATGATTGTACGATAATCTTCATTTTTTTCAAATAAAATCTGTTTGCCCAGTACAAAGCCTTCTACCCCTTTTTTCCAGAGACGCTCCAGAATCTCCCAGGTCACACCGCCGTCAATCACAATATGGAATTTATACCGCTGACGCAATTTCAAAAGTTGCTCAATTTTAGGTTCTACAAAATGAAGATAGTCTCTTCCCGCAAATCCGGGATTTACGGTCATGACCAGCACGTAATCTACTAACGACAACAATTCCTGAATACTGTCAAGTGAAATTCCGGGATTGATCACGATCCCAGGAGCCTTTCCAAGTTTACGGATTCTGCAGAGTGTCTCTGTTGGAATTGCTTCAGAATCCGGATGGATATAAATAATATCTGCTCCGAACTCTGCATATCGCTCTATATAACGTCCGGGATTATACATCATCATATGAACATCCAGCTTCAAAGAAGTGTTTTTACGTATTGTTTCAATATCCTGAAAACTCATCCCGAAATTAGGCACATAATGGCCATCCATTACATCTATATGTAAAATATCCGCCCCGCTCACATCAAGTCTCATAATCTCATCTTTCAGATAATCCATCGAAAGATTCAAAAGCGACGGGCATAATAATTTTTCCATAACGCCTCTCTCCCTACTGAATAAGTCCTGCAGCAGTTGGTAATGTCATAGAAATCGCAGGAATATATGTGGTCAGCAACAGTACGATCAAAATCACACCAAAATAGGGCAGTAATTCTTTAAACACCTGCTCAATTTTTACATTTCCGACCTTCGCTCCTGTAAACAAGATAGAGCCAACCGGAGGCGTAATTGTTCCAATACAAAGGTTCAGCGTGACCATAATACCAAACTGTACCGGATGCATCCCGAACGTCTGACAAATTGGCAGAAAAATCGGTGTAAAAATCAAAACCGCCGGAGTCGGATCCATAAAGGTTCCTACGATCAACAAAATAATATTCATTAAAATCAAAATCACATATCTGTTTTCTGTAATAGAAAGCATTCCATTTGCGATCAGATCCGGCAAACCTGTAAATGCCATAACCCATGACATAATAGAGGATAATCCAATCATAAACGTAATAATACCCGTCATTTTTGCAGAATCCACAACAATTTTGATCATTCCTTTTAAATTGACCTTCTTATAAATAAGAGAAAGAACAAATGCATACGCAACTGCACTCGCTTCTGTTGCTGTGAAAACACCACACATGATTCCGCCTATGATAATCACAATCAGCAACAGGCTCGGAATTGCATCTAATATAATCTTCATTGCATCTTTTGCAGGAATTCGTCGTTCTGCAACATATCCACATTTCTTTGCTTTAACCCCTGCAAGGAACATCACGAGTAATCCCCACAGAATTCCCGGCACATATCCTCCCATAAACAAGGCAGCAACTGATACACTTCCTGCAATTGTCGAATAAACAATCATCAGATTGGACGGTGGAATCAGCATTCCTGTCGGCGCAGAAGCAATATTTACACCGGCACTGTAAACCGGATCATATCCTTCCTTTTTTTCCATCGGTCCGATCGTACCACCCATTGCAGCAGCCGCTGCTGCACCGGAACCTGAAATTGCACCAAATAACATGTTTGCTACTACATTAGACTGCGCCAGTGCCCCCGGCATACGTCCGGCAACAACCTTGGCAACATTCACAATTCGCTCTGCAATTCCACCGTTATTCATAATATTTCCTGCAAGAATAAAAAACGGAATTGCAATCAATGAAAATGAATTGGCTCCGGCAAACAATCTCTGCGCAGATGTCGCAAATGAAATATTTGCATCGAGCATACACAACATAGCCAGCGCGGATGACAATCCTACCGCTACACTGATTGACACACCGATCGCTAGCATAATCACCAAAAGCACAACCATAACAATTGCTGTTTGATGTGTGACTTTATGAAATGAGTATTTAATGATTCGGGATATGAAGTATTCCCAGATAAACAGGTACAACAACATTCCTGTTCTCAGTAACTAAAATTTTGAAAAGATAGAAGAAAATAAAAAATTGCTTGAGAAAGTAAGACAAAAATGGTATATTAATAAGTGTGTTCCCTTAGTAAAATGGATATTACGGATCCCTCCTAAGGATCAAGTGCAGGTTCGATTCCTGCAGGGAACGTTTTCAAAACGAGGACAACAGCTTTCTTTATTCAGCCACTGTCCTCGTTTTATTTTTCTATTTCTCTTTTCTTCTTACAGAAACAACTACACCTGTCACCGCAATACAAACAACGCAAAAAATCACATACGATTTTGAATATTTAAAAATTCACATATCCCTGCAGCCAGATCTCACCTTTAAATCGTCTTCCTATCTCTGGCTCTCCCAGAACCTCTTTCTTCGGAACACAAACATCGAACTCCAGTTCATTGACATCCAGTTTCATCTGATAAAGCCGTTCTCCGGTCAATGTATTCTCCCTCTCTCTGATCGCCAGAATCTCTCCCATAATTGAATACAGATCACATTCCACCCCATAAGGCATAAAGTAACTGTCCACAATGGAATATACATCCTCTGTGGCCAATCTACGAGAAACTTTTGAGTAGATATCCATATCTTCCAGAGTCAACGTTTCAATTGCTCCCTGATCTCCATTACGGGCAGCACTCAAAAGTTGCTTTCGTGTTTTTGCTTCCTCTCTTGCGAAACGCATCTGTGTCTCGCTTTTTCTTACAGGCAGCAGGATTCTCCCGGACAGAGCAAGACCGGAAAAAGTGACACCGTTTGGAGCTCCTGTCATCATACCCAGCTGACGCTCTTTCATATATTCTACGCCATTTTGCATTGTAAAAATCAGACTGATCCCCACTTTTGCATCTTCACAGATTCCTACGTACTGTTCGCGCTCAATTCGTTTTTCAATGGAAACATCCGCATATGTTGTAACACCGCTTCCCTGAAAATACGGGAAATAGTATTCCATGTCAAACTGGTCATAATCATCCAGTTCTCCACACAATGTAATTCCCACATCCTGACCGTATTCCTTTTGAAATTCACAGTAGTCTGCTTCTTCATTATAGGAAACGGTCATCTGATGGGTAAAGGTTTCTCTTGTCTGCTCCAATATTTCTTTTAGCTCTGCTTTTTTCTTGATGGGACCAAACCCAATTGCTTTCAAATACTGATGCATATTACTCCTTATTTTTTCGGTTCGATCACTGCATTTCCACCCATATATGGACGTAACGCTTCCGGAATCTTCACAGATCCATCTGCCTGCAGATTGTTCTCCAGGAACGCGATCAGCATTCTTGGTGGTGCAACAACTGTATTATTCAGTGTATGTGCAAAATATTTTCCGTCTGCACCTTTTACACGGATACCAAGTCTTCTGGCCTGTGCATCTCCCAGATTTGAGCAGCTTCCTACTTCAAAGTATTTCTGCTGTCTTGGAGACCATGCCTCCACATCCACAGACTTCACTTTCAGATCCGCAAGATCTCCGGAACAGCATTCCAGTGTGCGAACCGGAATGTCCATAGAACGGAATAAATCCACTGTGTTCTTCCACAATTTTTCATACCAGTCCATGCTCTCTTCCGGTTTACATACAACGATCATTTCTTGTTTTTCGAACTGGTGAATACGATATACACCACGTTCCTCAATTCCGTGTGCCCCTTTTTCTTTTCTGAAGCATGGAGAATAACTTGTCAGTGTCTGTGGCAGCTGCTCTTCCGGAAGAAGTGTATCGATAAATTTACCGATCATAGAGTGCTCACTTGTTCCGATCAGATAGAGATCTTCTCCTTCAATCTTATACATCAT
>ENA-ORSR01002361-ORSR01002361.1-human-gut-metagenome-genome-assembly--contig:-NODE-2361-length-10717-cov-6.267211_pt1 | contig 10717 bp, 9 predicted proteins | sample MGYA00241901_ERZ509166 | MGnify/ENA primary metagenome ERZ509166 (study PRJEB26280, sample SAMEA2338860) | human gut metagenome | biome: human gut; feature: human-associated habitat; material: faeces... | reverse complement strand
CCACGCGTCCGTCTTCCTCTGAGAGGCGCACGCGCGTAAGGCCATGGTCCTCCATGAGCGCGGCGACCTCGTTGAGCTTCTTTGAATCGATGTGCATGGTTAGTCCTCGTATGCTTTGAACGCCAGAGCCGCGTTGTGCCCGCCGAACCCGAGGTTCGTGGAGAGCGCCCAGCGCACCTGTGCCGAAACGGCCTGGTTGGGGGTGTAATCGAGGTCGCACTCGGGGTCGGCCTCGGAGTAGTGGATCGTGGGAGGGATGATTCCCTCGGTGAGCGCGCCGACGCAGGCGATGGCCTCGACAGCTCCCGTCGCGCCGAGCATGTGCCCGGTCATGGATTTAGTGGAGGAGATGTGCGCCGTGCGAGCCGCCTCCTCGCCGAGCGCAAGCTTGAAGCCACGCGTCTCGGACGCATCGTTCAGCTTGGTGGAGGTGCCGTGGGCGTTGATATAGTCCACCTGATCCGGTGCGATACCGGCGTCCCGAACGGCCATCTCCATGGCCTTGGCGGCGCCGCTGCCGTCGGGCCGGGGCGCGGTCATGTGATAGGCATCGCAGGTGGCGCCGTAGCCCACCACCTCGGCGTAGATATGCGCACCGCGTGCCCGGGCGTGCTCCAGCTCCTCCAGAACCAGCACACCGCTGCCCTCGCCCATCACGAAACCGCCGCGGCGGGCATCAAAGGGCAGGCTGGCAGCATCCGGGTCGGTGGCGGTAGAAAGCGCCTTCATGCTGGTAAAACCGCCAATGCCCAGCGGGCTGATGCAGCTTTCGGCACCGCCGCAAACCATGGCAGTCTCGTAACCGTCCCGGATGCGGTGGAAGGCATCGCCCACGGCATTGGTGCCGCCGGCGCAGGCCGTGACCGGGCAGGTGCACATGCCCTTCAGGCCAAAGCGGATGGCCACCTGTGCCGCCGCCATGTTGGCAATGGACATGGGCACGAAATAGGGGCTTACCTTTTCCATGCCCTTCTCTTCACCACGGGTGTGCTGCTCCTCAATGGTGGGCAGACCGCCGATGCCGCTGGAAAGGATGACGCCGATCTGTTTGGCTTCCGCTTCGGTGTCCAGACCGCTGTCTGCAACCGCTTCAGCGGCGGCAGCAAGGGCCAGAACGGTAAAGCGGGCCATCTTGCGGGCTTCCTTTTTGTCCACAACGGTCTCGGGGTCAAAGTTTTTCACTTCACCGGCCAGCTTGCACTTGAAATCGGTGGTGTCAAACTGGGTGATGGGGCCAATGCCGCACCGGCCTGCCTTTGCGGCAGCCCAGCTGTCGGCAGCAGTGTTGCCCAGCGGGTTCACGGTGCCCAGACCGGTGATCACGACTCTGCGTTTTTCCATAGAGAATTTCTCCTTTTACATTGCCATGCCGCCGTCCACACAGAGCACCTGCCCGGTGAGATAGCTGCTTTGTTCTGCGGCAAAAAACGCCACTGCGTTTGCCACGTCCTCCGGCTGGCCTGCGCGGCCCGCCGGGATGTCCTTTGCCATTTCGGTGCGGACAGCCTCCGGCAGGGCGGCGGTCATATCAGTTTCAATAAAGCCGGGCGCAACAGCGTTTACTGTCACATTGCGGCTGGCCAGCTCCCGGGCCAAGCTTTTGGTCAGGCCGATGAGTCCGGCCTTGCTGGCGGCGTAATTCGTCTGGCCTGCATTGCCCCGCAGGGCAACGACGCTGCTCAGATTGATGATCCGGCCCCAGCGCTGGCGCACCATCCGGCGGGCCGCTTCCTTACAGCAAAGGAACGCACCCTTGAGGTTTGCGTCCAGCACAGCATCAAAGTCTGCTTCGGACATGCGCAGGATCAGGTTGTCCCGGGTGATGCCTGCATTGTTCACAAGGATATCCACCCGGCCAAAGGCGTTTCCTGCTTCCTCAAAGAGCTTTTTGCAGCCCTCGGCAGTGGAAACATCGGCCTGCACGGCCACAGCCTGCGCGCCCTCGGCCCTGCAGAGAGACACGGTCTCGGCAGCGGCCGCTTCGCCGTGGCAGTAGTTGACCACCACATGGCAGCCCTGCCGGGCAAGCTGTACGCACACGGCCCGGCCGATTCCCCGGCTTCCGCCGGTCACAACGGCGGTACGGATGATGGTTTCTTCGTTCATTGTTCTTCCTTCCATGCGTTCAGAACGGTGTCCAGCTGCGCCGGGGTCTCCACCGACACACAAGTCACACCGGGCAGGGTCTTTTTTACAAAGCCGGAGAGCGCATTGCCGGGGCCGACCTCCAGAATATGATCCACACCCAGCTCGCCCAGACGGTGCAGGGTGTCCTCCATGTAGACACTGCTCTGCACCTGCCGGACCAGCAGGGCCGGGATGCTGTCGCTCTCGGATTTTTCGCGGCCCAGGCAGTTGAACAGCACCGGAACGCGCATTTCGCCAAAGGGTTCGGCGGCAAAGCGCTTTGCCAGGGCATCCCCGGCGGGAGCCATCAGACGGGTGTGGAACGGGCCGCTCACCTTGAGCGGGATGCACCGGCGGGCACCGGCCTGCTTTGCAAGCTCTGCAGCCTTGTCCACTGCGGCCTTTTCGCCGCCAATGACCAGCTGGCCCGGGCAATTGTAGTTGCAGATCTGCACACAGCCCAACGCGGACGCCTGCTCACAGCATTCTGCAAGGGGGACCCGGTCGAGGTTCAGCACTGCGGTCATGCCGCAGTCGATGCCGCTGGCCGCGTCGGCCATGGCTTTGCCGCGGTAGGCTGCCAGCTCAATGGCCTGCTTGGCGGTGAATACACCGGCGGCTTCCAGCGCGGAATATTCGCCCAGAGAGAGACCGGCCACATAAGCGGGCTTGACCCCCTGCTCAGCCAGAACGGCGGATACGCCGCAGGCAAAGGCCACCATGCAGGGTTGGGTGTATTCGGTCTGGTTCAGAACGCCGTCCGGGTCATCGAAGCAGACGCGGTGCAGATCAAACGGAAGGTCTGCAGCGTCAAACGCGGCACGGAAAGCGGAAGATGCTTCGTAAAATTCTTTGCCCATGCCGGGGTGCTGAGCACCCTGACCGGCATACAAAACGGCAAGCTTCATCGGTTTTGCCTCCATTCGGTCACAAGTTCATCCATCAGCTCACGGACAGTGTACATCCGGTCCAGCCTGCCCACATTGGCCCCGCAGAAGAAAAGTCCTTCCTCCAGGTTGCCCTTGACCGCTTCGATCAGTGCATGGGTGATGCAGTAGGGCACCTTGGCGGGATCGCAGGTCTTCAGGCAGCGGGCACAGTGCCGGGGCGGGAAGCGTCTGCCCTCCGCCATGGCCTGCACCAGCGGCGTGTTCAGCGCCCGGCCCGGCATTCCGACCGGGCTGTGGATGATGCGCACATCCTCAGAACTGGCGTTCAGCAGAACGTCCTTGTACCCCTGGGATGCATCGCACTCGTAGGTGGTGATAAAACGGGTGGCAAGCTGAACGCCTGCGGCACCCAGTCTGGTAAAGTGAGCCATATCGGCCCCGGTGTATACGCCGCCCGCTACAAACACGGGGATGCTGTGGCCGAACTGCGCCTCATAGGGCTTTACCTCGGCCAGCACCTCCGGCAGGATCTCGTCCAGTGTCTGGCAGGTTCCGGAGAACAAGTCCTGCTCCGCAAAGCCGAGATGACCGCCTGCCTTGCAGCCCTCAATGACCACAAAATCGGCGGTGCGGCCGAACTCCTTGGCCCAGCGGCGCAGGATGAGCTTTGCCGCCCGCCCGCTGGAAACGATGGGCGCGATGGCGACCTCCATCGTGTTCACAAGGCCGGGCAGCTCCAGCGGCAGACCCGCGCCGGACACCACAGCGTCCACGCCCGCTTCCACCGCGGTGCGGATAGCGGCGGCATAGTCCTGCGTGGCCACCATTGCATTGATGGCCACCATACCGGCACCGTTTGCGATCTGCTTTGCCTTCCGGATCTCAGCGGTCAGGGCGCGGTGGTTGGCGCTGGCCGGGTCACGGGCAAAGTCCGGCTCCCGGTAGCCTGCATCGGCGGTGGAGATGCACCCCATGCCGCCGCAGGCCGCCACGGCACCGGCCAGCCCGCCCAGAGAAACGCCCACGCCCATGCCGCCCTGCAGGATGGGCACAGACAGAGCTTTCTTTCCAAGCGTCAGCATTCCTCGCTCAGCGCGTGGATACGCTGCCTCCCGCCGTTCCACAGGTCATCCAGAATGTCCGCCACAGGGCGCACCTCGTGGAGCATTCCGGCCACCTGACCGGCCATCAGACTGCCGGTGGAGGTGTCGCCTTCAAACACGGCCCGGCGCAGACTGCCCAGGGTGTACTTTTCCAGCTCCATCTTATCGGCACCGGCCTTTTCCTGCCGGACATATTCACGGCTCATCCGGTTTTTCAGCACCCGGACCGGGGAACCGCCGATGCGTCCGGTCACGATGGTATCGCTGTCCTTGGCATTGAGCAGGGCAGCCTTGTAGTTTTCGTGGATGGGGCACTCCTCGCTCACCAGCAGGCAGGTGCCCACCTGCACGCCGCAGGCACCCAGCGCAAGGGCTGCTGCCAGCTGACGGCCATCGGCAATGCCGCCCGCCGCAATGACGGGCAGATCCACTGCGTCCACCACCTGCGGCACCAGCGCCATGGTGGCCATCTCGCCCACATGGCCGCCGCTCTCGGTCCCTTCGGCGATCACGGCATCGATGCCCAGCTTCTCCAGATGCTTTGCCAGCACAGCGGCAGCCACCACGGGAATCACCTTGATGCCCGCTGCTTTCCACATGGGAACATATTTGCCCGGGTTGCCTGCGCCGGTGGTGACCACCTGCACGCCTTCTTCCACAACGATCTGGGCAAACTCGTCTGCCTGCGGGTGCATCAGCATGATGTTCACGCCAAAGGGCTTGTCTGTGAGCTGTTTGCACCGGCGGATATTTTCGCGCAGGGTGTCGGCATTCATGCCGCCCGCACCGATAATGCCCAGTGCACCTGCATTGGAGCAGGCTGCGGCAAACTCACCGGTGGCAATGTTTGCCATGCCGCCCTGGATGATGGGGTATTTCGTGCCTAAAATTTCATTTAAAAGTTTCATAGTTTTATCCTATCGGTAAGCGTCCTCGCCCTCTCAGTCTCGCTCTGCTCGACAGCTCTCCCAAGGGGAGAGCCCTTGGCAGTACGGTAAACTTTTCGGTTTTGCCAAAGGCTCCCACTTTGGGGGAGCTGTCACCGAAGGTGACTGAGAGGGCGAGCCCGTTTGCCGAACATGATTTTTACTCTTTGTATTGAAAAATCGCGCCGCCCCAGGTCAGGCCGCCGCCAAAACCGATGCAGGCCAGCGGTCTGCCCGGGGTCAGCTGCCCACTCTCGGCCAGCTCGTTGAGGGCGACCGGAATGCTGGCGGCGCTGGTGTTGCCGTGGCGATCCATGTTCTTATAAAATTTTGCCGGGTCGGCCTGCAGGGCCTTGATGCAGTGGTCGATGATGCGGCTGTTGGCCTGATGGCAGACCACCCACGACAGATCCTCGAGGGTGAGCCGGGTCTCGTCCAGTACCGTGTGCAGGCACTTGGGCAGGGCATCCACCGCAAAGCGGAACACCGCCTTGCCGTCCATGGTGATGGGGGCAGAGCCTTCCCGGCTCGGCCCGCCCGCATGGAGGACATCACTGCCGCGTGCCCCCAGCGTCAACGCAAAGGGGGTATCTGCCAGCCGGAAAATGGCGGCTCCGGCCCCGTCGCCGAACAGCACGCAGGTGGAGCGGTCGGTGGGGTCCATCAGGCGGGAAAGTGCTTCGCACCCGATGACAAGGGCATACTGCCCGCCCAGAGTCGTCAGCATCCCCCGCGCCACGGCCATGCCATAGAGAAAACCGGAACAGGCCGCGTTGATGTCCAGCGCGGGCCGGTTTTCGGGCAGGCCCAGCGCCGCCTGTACCTGACAGGCCACGCTGGGGGTGGCATCCGGGGCAGAAAGGGTCGCGCAGACACAGCAGGCAATGTCCGCCGGGGCAAGGCCGCTGCGGTCAAGGGCCTGCCGCGCAGCCGCAATGGCCAGCGTGACGGCAGATTCATCCTCGGTGCACCAGTGCCGGGTGCGGATGCCGGTGCGGCTGGTGATCCATGCGTCACTGGTATCCACCATGCGGCTCAGCGCGTCATTGGTGATCGTCCGTCCGGGAAGTGCCCCGCCGGTGGCGATCAGCTGTAAACCATTCATGCGTTCCTCGTTTCTCCGATCTGGCGGTACTTTTTATAGCGCTGATCGGCCAGCTGCCGGTCGCTCATGCGGCACAATTCTTTCAGGTGGGCGCGCAGAGCGGCATCCATGCGCTCAAACAGGGCCGCGTGGCAGCGCTGGGCACCGCCCACCGGCTCCGGGATCACTTCTTCCACGATGCCGCCGCGGTACAGATCCTGCGCCGTCAGCTTCATCATCTCACAGGCCTCGCCGCTGCGGGAGGAGTCCTTCCACAGGATGCTGGCAAAGCCCTCGGGGCTCAGCACCGAGTAGACCGCGTTTTCCAGCATGAGGATGTGGTTGGCCACACCCAGTGCCAGCGCGCCGCCGGAGGAACCCTCGCCGGTGACCATGGCGATGACCGGCACCGTCAGGCCGCTCATCTCCATCAGATTCCGGGCAATGGCCTCGCCCTGCCCCCGCTCCTCGGCATCCTTGCCGGGGTAAGCGCCCGGCGTGTCGATAAAGGTGATGATGGGACGGCCGAATTTTTCAGCCTGCTTCATCAGGCGCAGAGCCTTGCGGTAACCCTCCGGCCCCGGCATTCCAAAGTTGCAGGCCAGATTTTCCTCCAGCGTGGAACCCTTGCGGTGGCCGATGACCGTCACCGGCATCCCGTGGAAACGGGCCACGCCGCCCAGAATGGCCGCGTCCTCCTTGCACTGCCGGTCGCCGCGCTGCTCAAAGAAATCCGTGAACAGGGCAGAGATCGTCTCGTCGATGTGCGGACGCTCCGGGTGACGGGCCAGAAAGACCCGATCCTCGGCAGTCAGCGGGCCGCAGGAGCGCAGGATCTCGTCCTCTTCCACCGCCAGCTCTGCCAGTTCGGACGCATGGGCGGTGATGGCCTCCATGTCACTGCCGCTGCCCTTCAGCGCGGCGATCTGTGCGTCCAGCGGGGCCAGCTGCTCCAAAATATCTTTTATCATTCGTGTTTCCCTCCGGCATGAAGCTGCAGGACCTGGATCAGCGTATCCCGCAGCTGACTGCGGGGCACCACCTGATCCACAAAGCCGTGTTCCATCTGGAATTCGCTGCGCTGGAACCCGGCGGGCAGTTTTTCACCGATGGTCTGCTCAATGACACGGGGGCCGGCAAAGCCGATGAGCGCCCCCGGTTCGGCCAGCATGATATCACCCAGGCTTGCAAAGCTGGCGGTCACGCCGCCGGTGGTGGGGTGGGTCAGCACACTGACGTACAGCCCGCCCTTTGCCGAAAAGCGCTGGATGGCGGCGCTGGTCTTGGCCATCTGCATCAGGCTGAAAATGCCCTCCTGCATCCGCGCGCCGCCGCTGGCCGAAAAGATGACCAGCGGCAGGCGCTTGGCGGTGGCGTACTCCACGGCGCGGGTGATCTTCTCGCCCACAGCCGTGCTCATGCTGCCCATAAAGAACCGGCTGTCCAGCACGGCTGCCACACAGGCTACGCCGCCAATGCGGCCGACGGCGGTGACAGCAGCTTCGTGCAGGCCGGTCTTGTTCTGGGCGGCGGCAAGTTTTTCCCCGTATCCGGGGAAGTTCAGCACATCCTGCGGATCAAGGTCAGCGTCCAGTTCCCGGAAGCTGCCGTGATCCAGCACCAGACTGAGCCGGTAATACCCGCCAATGGGCATGTGATAGCCGCAGTTGGGGCAGACATACAGGCTTCTGGCCCACAGGGTGCGGGCAGCGCGGCGGCCGCACTGCTTGCACTCCACAAACTGCGGCTCGTGCCAGACAGCTCCGGCATCCCGCTTGGCCTTCAGCTGGAAAGTGCGCTCCCGCATCCGGTTGGGGAGCAGATCTCGGATATCATTCATCGCATGTTTCCTCAGATATGTGCGGTGATGTAGTTGTAGATATCACCCACGGTCTTGAGCTTTGCCAGCTCCTCGTCCGGAATGGATACACCGCAGGCATCCTCCAGCGCCATGTTCAGCTCCACGGCATCCAGGCTGTCGGCCTCCAGATCCTCGGTCAGGCTGGCCTCCATGGTCACCTTGTCCTCCTCGCAGTTCAGGGTGTCAACAACGATCTTCTTCATTTCTTCAAACGTCATGGTAATATTCTCCTTTGATTGGCTTGTATTTTTATTATCTAAAAAGTTTGAGGTTTCTTGCGAACACGACCATTATATCTGAATCGTCGGATAAGTCAAGAATAATAGCTAAAATATTTTATCTTTTACAATTCTGACACACTTTCCTCCACAGGGGCAGTTCCTCTTTTCCATTGCCCTTTTTCCCCAAACGTGCTAATATGGGTTCAGCACTCAGACAAGAAGGAACGAAAGGATGGATCCCATGAAATTCAGCGAAATGAGTTATACCCGCCCGGACATTGATGCCCTGCTGGGCCAGTGCAAGGCACTGGCCGCCAAGGCCGCCGGGGCCGCCAGCGGCGAGGAGCTGGTGAATGTTTACTACGAGCAGAGCCGCGCCTTTGCTGATTACAACACCGCCGCACAGCTGGCAAGCATCCACTACACCTGCGACACCCGTGACGCTTATTGGAAGGCCGAGCAGGACTTCTTTGATGCCAACGGCCCCGCCGTGGAGAATGCACGGGTGGAGATCAGCCGGGCATTTCTGGCCAACGCCCATGTGGACGCGCTGACCGAAGCCTTTGGCACCACCTGCGTGGCCGGTATGAAGAACGCCGTGCTGGGCATGGATGACCGCACCGTGGAGCTGCAGAAGGAGTACAACGCCCTTGTCAGCCAGTACCAGCAGGTGTACGGCGGCGCACTGGTCGAGTTTGACGGCAAGCAGCTGACCATCCCCCAGCTGGGCCCCTATAAGGAGAACCTGGACCCTGCTGTCCGCCGCGCCGCCTACGAGGCCGAGGCTGCGTATTTCGATGCCCACCGTGACGAGCTGGACGGCCTGTACACCAAAATCGTCAAGAACCTGAACGCACAGGCGCAGATCCTGGGCTACCACGATTACAGCGAGCTTTCTTATGTACGGATGAACCGCATCGGCTACGGCCCTGCCGAGATCCGGAAGTTCCGCGACCAGGTGGCCAGCGATGTGGTGCCCGAGCTGAAAAAGGTGATCGAGCTGCGCTGCAAGCGCACCGGCATCTCCCACCTGACCTTCTCCGACCTGCCTGTGGCGTTTCAGGACGGCAACCCCTCTCCCATCCCCGGCTACGATGCTCGGATGGCCGCCGCCCGCACCATGTACCACGAGCTGAGCCCCGAGACCGCAGAATTCATTGACTTCATGCAGGACAACGAGCTGTTCGACGTGGAGAGCCGCCCCGGCAAGATGTCCGGCGGCTATATGACCAGCCTGCCCACCTACAAGGCTCCCTTTATCTTTGCCAACTGGAACAACACCTCTGCCGACGTGGACGTGCTGACCCACGAGTGCGGCCACGCCTTTGAGGGCTATGTGGCCGAGCGTGACCCCAAGGTCCCCGCAGACCTCGAGTGCCCCGGCATGGAGAGCGCCGAGATCCACTCCATGGCCATGGAGTTCCTGACGGCTCCCTGGCACCATCTGCTCTTTGGCAAGGACACTGAGAAATACGCTCTGCTCCACGCCGAGGACAGCTTCCTTTTCCTGGCCTATGGCTGCATCGTGGACGAGTTCCAGCACAGGATGTACCAGAACCCCGACCTCACCCCGGACGAGCGCAACGCCGTCTGGCTGGAACTGGAGCACAAGTACCGCCCTTGGATCGATTTCGACAACCTGCCCTTCTATGGCCGCGGTGCCGGCTGGCAGCGTCAGCTCCACATCTATGAGTGCCCCTTCTACTATATCGATTACTGCCTGTCCACCATGGCCGCGCTGCAGTTCTTCCTGCTGAGCCTGACCGACCACAAGGATGCATGGGCGCGCTATCTGCGCCTTGTGCGCCGCGCCGGTACGGCCAGCTACACCGAGCTGCTGGAGACTGCCGGGCTGAAAGTTCCCTTTGAGGAGGGCAGCATCAAGGGCATCGCCCAGCAGATGACCGACTGGCTGGAAAACCATCAGGTATAAGAAGCCGTTTTCATCCGCACTGCACACCATCTGAACGGTCGTTTTGATGCATCTGAAGGGCGATTCATGCTGTTTTGCTGTCAGAGGCCGTAAAATCTGGTATGCTCTGGACAGAGAAAAAGCGTTTCTGTGAAACGAAAGGAGATTCTTATAAAACTGACCGGACTGTTCAAGCGCGGTGCCGCCTGCCTGTGCACCGCCGCCATCCTGATGGGCGGCGTCTCCGCCTTTGCCCTGAGCCCAGCTCTTCCGGACGAGCCTGCATCGGCAGAGCTTTCTGTGACCAACGCGGTGTCGGAGGCGCAGCTGCGCTCTGCCCTGTCCAAGTTCACTGTCACCTATGACAGCGAGGCCGAGGGCTGGCAGATCGACTCTCCCTACGAGGATGCCAGCATGGAAAAGGCCTCCTGCGGCCTGTACCCCTACCTGTTCATCACCAACGACGACCCCACCGTGTATCTCAGTCTGGGCATGACCTACTTCGGCAATAAAAAGCTGGACATGAAGTCTGTGCGGGTGGAGACCGACAAGAACTACTACGACTTCACCTGTGATGAAGAGTTCATCGGCGG
>ENA-ORSR01002353-ORSR01002353.1-human-gut-metagenome-genome-assembly--contig:-NODE-2353-length-10746-cov-4.429240_pt1 | contig 10746 bp, 7 predicted proteins | sample MGYA00241901_ERZ509166 | MGnify/ENA primary metagenome ERZ509166 (study PRJEB26280, sample SAMEA2338860) | human gut metagenome | biome: human gut; feature: human-associated habitat; material: faeces... | reverse complement strand
TGATAGATACGTCTACACCTTCTTTGTGCATGATTGCAACACCTTCTGTTACATCATTAGCGCCGTAGCAGTTAACCTTAGAACGAAGACCATCTGAGTATGCTGTTCTAGAGATTTCTTTTACTTCGCCTGTTGAATAATCCATCTCTGTCTCAACGAATGTGAATCCGTTAATTCTTGAGATAATCTTAGCAGCATCCTTACCAAGACCGTTAAGGATAACTCTAAGAGGTTTCTGTCTAACCTTGTTAGCCTTCTCTGCAATACCGATAGCACCTTCAGCAGCAGCGAATGATTCATGACCTGCAAGGAATGCAAAACATTCTGTCTCTTCTTCAAGTAACATCTTTCCTAAGTTACCATGTCCAAGACCAACCTTTCTCTGGTCAGCAACTGAACCTGGAATACAGAATGCCTGTAGACCTTCACCGATAGCTGCAGCAGCTTCTGAAGCCTTTCTTGCACCCTTCTTGATAGCGATTGCTGCACCTACTGTGTAAGCCCAGCATGCATTTTCAAAACAAATTGGCTGGATACCCTTAACCATAGCATATACATCTAATCCGGCATCCTTAGTAATCTTTTCAGCTTCTTCAATACTAGCTATACCATAGCTGTTAAGAACTGAAGTAATCTTATCTATTCTTCTCTCATATGATTCAAATAAAGCCATTCTAATTGTCCTCCTTACTTAACTTCTTCATCTGTTCTTGGGTCAATAATCTTAACAGCATCTGCAACTCTTCCGTACTGTCCGCAAGCCTTCTCATATGCTGTTGTAGGGTCATCACCCTTCTTAATGAAGTCTGTCATCTTACCAAGGCTGACAAACTTGTAACCGATAATCTGGTTGTCCTTATCAAGGGCAATACCTGTTACATAACCTTCAGCCATCTCAAGGTAACGAGGACCTTTCTTTAATGTACCATACATAGTACCAACCTGAGAACGAAGTCCCTTACCAAGATCTTCAAGACCAGCACCAACTGCAAGTCCACCCTCAGAGAATGCGCTCTGAGTTCTTCCGTAAACGATCTGTAAGAATAACTCTCTCATAGCTGTGTTAATTGCATCACAGACAAGGTCAGTGTTAAGAGCTTCCATAACTGTAAGTCCTGGTAAAATCTCTGCTGCCATAGCTGCTGAATGTGTCATACCTGAACATCCGATAGTCTCAACTAAAGCTTCCTGAATGATACCTTCCTTAACATTAAGAGTAAGCTTACATGCACCCTGCTGAGGAGCACACCAGCCTACACCATGTGTAAAACCTGAAATATCTTCAACCTTCTTATTCTGTACCCATTTACCTTCTGTTGGCACTGGAGCTGCTCCATGATGAACGCCCTGTGCTACTGGACACATATTCTCTACTTCCTGTGTGTAAATCATCTTATTACTCCTTTCGTAATTCATAGTGTTTACTATAAATGAAACGACGGCAAGAAGCCGTCGTCCAAGCCTTGACTATTTTCTCACAAACTTTTGCATTAGTCAATGTGAGACACAACATTTTTACATTAATAAAACGAAAAATTCACATAATTATCTCTTAGTTACTATTTCACCCTGTTTCTTGTATATAGAACCTGCTGGAATAAAGCCTCTTACACTTGAAAGAGGATAGATATTGCTCTCTCTTCCAACAATTGTTCCAGGATTAAGCACACTTCCGCAGCCAACCTCAACATTATCCCCAAGGAAAGCACCAATCTTTTTGATACCTGTATCAATATTGCCATCTGGCCCTTTAATAGTTATAAGCTTCTTGTCAGACTTAACATTAGAGGTTATTGAGCCAGCTCCCATATGAGCCTTGAAACCAAGAATTGAATCACCAACATAATTATAATGTGGGACCTGAACCTTATTAAAAAGGATAACATTCTTAAGCTCAGTTGAATTACCGACAACAGCACCCTCGCCTACAATAGCTTTTCCACGAATGAATGCACAGTGTCTTACCTCTGCATCTTTACCGATAATTGCTGGTCCTGCAATATAAGCTGATGGAAATACATTTGCAGTTCTGTGAACCCATATATTCTCTCCACGCTTCTCATATTCATCTTCTGGCAGTGCATTGCCAAGTTCTACAATAAAATCACCAATCTTTGCAAGTACTTCCCATGGATATGTACAGTCTTCAAATACCTTTGCTGCAATAGTCTCATTAAGGTCATACAGATTACTTATCTTTAATGCATCATTATTCATATCAAATATCCTCTTTATATCAATTATTCAACAGTAACAGATTTTGCAAGGTTTCTTGGCTTATCTACATCGTTGCCCTTAAGAACTGCTGTATAGTAGGCAATAAGCTGTAATGGGACTGCTGCAACCATAGGCATAAGAAGTTGGTCTGCCTGTGGAAGCTTAATAACAATATCTGCCACTCCATCCTCAATATCAAGCTCTGGTTCTGCAATAAGCACTACAAATGCTCCTCTTGACTTAACTTCCTTAATATTACTTATAGTCTTTTCCTCAAGATTCTTCTGTGTTGCTATTGCAATTACAGGCATCTGTTCTGTAATAAGGGAGATAGTTCCATGCTTAAGCTCTCCTGCTGCATATGATTCAGAATGAATATAAGATATCTCCTTTAACTTAAGAGAGCCTTCCATACTGAGTGCATAATCAAGGCCTCGTCCTATATAAAGAAGACTGTCTGCATTAATAAGCTTAGAAGCTGCAAACTGACACTTACTCTCAAGTGCAATGGCTTCTTCAATAACCTCAGGTATTTCTTCAAGCATCTTAGTGTATCTGCTGCATTCTGCCTCATCCATCTTTCCATTAGCATAAGCTAATTCAAATGCAATTAAATACATAATAGATACCTGAACCATATATGCCTTGGTTGAAGCAACTGAAATCTCAGGACCTGCATGTGTATATACAACCATATCTGCTTCTCTAGCAATTGAAGAACCCTTAACATTAACGATTGCCATAGTATCAGCGCCTGCCTGTTTTGCAAGTTCAAGTGCAGCCTTAGTATCAGCAGTCTCACCTGACTGTGATATAACAATCATAAGGTCACCTTCATTAATAAGAGGATCTCTGTATCTGAACTCTGATGCAATATCAACAGTTACAGATACTCTTGCTATCTTCTCTATTACATATTTGCCAACCTGTCCGGCATGCATTGCAGTTCCGCAGGCAACAATGTATATATTCTTATAATTCTTCAGCTTCTTTTCATCAAATCCCTCTGCGCTGAAATCAGGCATACTATCTGTAATTCTTGGAGTGATTGTCATCTTCACTGCATTCGGCTGTTCATGAATTTCCTTGAGCATGAAATGTGCATATCCACCCTTTTCAGCAGCATCCACATCCCAGTCTGCAGTATTAAGCTCCTTATGTATCTCATTGCCGTGAACATCATAAATCTTGACAGATTCCTTCTTTACAACTGCAATTTCATTCTGTTCAAGAAGATAATAATCTCTTGTATATTTGATAATAGCAGGAACATCTGAGGCAATGAAATTCTCATGCTCACCAACGCCGACAATAAGCGGGCTGTCCTTTCTTACGGCAAATATCTCATCAGGATAATCCCTGAACATTATACCAAGCGCATAGGAACCCTTAATTTCGGAAATAACCTTTGCAATTGTATCCATCGGATTCCCATCATAATAATAATCAAGAAGTTTAGCTACAACTTCCGTATCAGTCTCACTTGCAAAGCTGTATCCTTCTCCACCGAGGAAATCCTTAAGCTTCTTATAATTCTCAATAATACCATTATGTACAATAGTAACTCTCTTATTACCATGTGGATGTGAATTAATATCTGAAGGTTCTCCGTGTGTAGCCCATCTTGTATGACCTATACCAACATGTCCCTCCGGCTTTCCTTCCTCATCCATCTTCTCAACAAGGTTGGCAAGTCTTCCCTTGCACTTCTTAACCTTGATATTACCATGGTCAATTACAGCAATACCCGCTGAATCATATCCTCTGTATTCAAGCTTAGATAATGCATCTACAAGCACATCTGCACTTTCTCTGTCTCCTACATATCCTGCAATTCCGCACATATATTTAATTCCTTTCACTCATTTACTTATAATTCTTAGCAGTCTCATTAAACAGACTCACAAGCCCTGCCTGATTTCTTAATGCCATAACAGCCCTTGTTCTTCTTGAAACAAAACCATCAAGCTTCTCCATATACTCATCTGCCGTAATGGTTCCCTCAGCCACACCTGTAAGTCCTTTTTCCCAGCTTGCCGTAAGCTCTGGATTAAGCAGATGCCTGATAGAATTGTCTACAACATCATATATTATCTCACCTAAAAATGTAGGCGTAATAATCTGTGTCTTAGAATTAATAGAAATATACTTAATAGTATTAAGTTTTTTAAGAATCTCTGCTCTTGTAGCACTTGTTCCTATTCCACTACCCTTAATCTGTGCCCGCAGTTCCTCATCTTCAATAAGCTGTCCTGCATTCTCCATTGCAAGAATAATAGAACCTGAATTATATCTCTTTGGAGGTGAAGTTTCACCTTCTTTGATATTAAACCCATTAAATGTGATTGTAGAACCTTTTCTGTATTTTTTCAATACCTCAAATAAAGCTGCATCACATTTATTATCATCCTTATTATCGACGCTATCATCATCCTTTACTTTTGCATCATTTCTCGCCTTTGCAAATGAGTTCTTAGCTACGCTAAGATACCCTTCATCTACAAGCACTTTAAATGAAGCATACAGCTTTTCATTCTTCACATCACTGGCAATACTTACCTTCTGATAAATAGCTGGTGGATAGAATATGCTTAAGAATCTTCTTACAATTATCTCATAAGTTCTCGCTGCTGTGAATGACAAAGTCTTAATATTATTAAAGCCCTGTCCTGTCGGAATAATCGCATAATGGTCTGTGATTGCTTTATCGTTGCAATATCTTGTCTTTTCAATCCCCTTCTGCATATTATTCTGCAATATATGCTCTGCAATCTCCTTCACAGGAGCAAAATTCCTGAGTCCGCCTATATTCTTATGTATCTCCTTACTTACCGCAGTTGATAACACTCTCGCGTCAGTTCTTGGATAAGTAACCAGTTTCTTTTCATACAACTCCTGAATAATATTAAGAGTCTCATCAGGGCTTATCTTAAACAGCTTGCTGCATTCATTCTGAATCTCGGCAAGGTTGTACAGAAGTGGTGGATTCTTGGTTTCTTTTTTTCTCTCAATAGAATCAACTACTCCCTGTGCTGGCAGCGGGTCAGATAAGAAATTAACCAGCTCCTCTGCCTTCTCCCTGTCCTTAAAACCATTATCCTTATATAAATATGGCGTACCAGCATACATACTCTTATCACTTACACGCCATTCTGCATCAAATGTTGAATTTTCAGCCTGTGCCTGTCCAATAACTCTGTAGAAAGGTGTCTTTACAAAGCTTCTTATCTCCCGTTCTCTTCTTACTACCATTCCAAGAACACATGTCATAACCCTTCCGACAGATACAACCGCCCTGTCAAGGTGCAGATAATTGGCAATATTGCGTCCATATTTCAATGTAAGAACTCTTGAGAAATTAATTCCCATAAGATAATCTTCCTTCGCACGAAGATACGCTGAATCACTCAGATTATCATATTCAGATATATCCTTTGCGGTATTAATCCCTTTAAGAATCTCTTCCTCGGTCTGCGAATCAATCCACACGCGGCGTTCTTTTTTGCCTTTAACGCCTGCTTCCTGCCTCACAAGCCTGTATATATATTCTCCCTCGCGTCCCGAATCGGTACATACATATATATATTCAACATCATCCCTTGTAAGAATGTCTTTAACTATATTAAACTGTTTTGCAACTGCAGGTATAACCTCATACTTGAATTCCTTCGGTATGAATGGCAGCGTATCAAAGCTCCATCTCTTAAGATTAGGGTCATAAGCATCCGGATAGCTCATAGTTACCAGATGTCCGACACACCATGTCACAATATGGTCTCCACCCTCAAGATATCCATCTTTTCTTGTGAAGTTCACGTGCAATGCCTTTGCAAATTCCTGCGCTACACTTGGTTTTTCCGCGATATATACGGATTTTCCCATTATATCCCTCATTTCTGTGTCTATTACACAATTATTATTCTCCTGAAGCATCAAGAGTTCCCATATAAGCCGGTATATATTCTTTCATAAAATAATCTGCTTCCGGAATATTCATATCAACAATAGCCTGATGTATTGTCTTTTCTGCATCAGCAAAATCCATGTTGCCAGACTTCTTTTCCTCAAGACATTTGATATAAGCTGACATCTTATCGGCAGCCTTGACATACTTCCAAAGTGCTTCTTCCTCTTCTGTCTCAGATAACACACCTCTGTAACGTTCTCTTATATCTGTTCCGAGACCTGACAGCATCTGATCCTCTGCAACATGTTCCACTTCCTTATACGCATTCCTTATAACCGGATTGTAATACTTTACCGGAGTTGGCAAATCACCTGTAATTATCTCTGTCACATCATGATACATGCCTAGAATTGCAAGTCTTTCAGCATTAATATCCCCACCATATATCTCGTTGTTAATAATTCCTAATGCATGTGCTATGAATGCTACATCAAGACTATGCTCACACAGATTCTCATGACGTGTGTTCTGCATAAGTCCCCATCTGTTAATATATTTCATTCTCGACAGCATAGCGTAAAAATATTTTTCCTTCATTGTAAATATCCCCTCTTTACACTGTAAGTTGTTTCATAATTTTATATCATAACAGACTTTTAAGCAAGTAAAAAGAGATGCCATCTCTGACATCTCTTTTATGGTATGTGTGTATATTAGAATTTAATTATTCTGCATCCTTAGGAGTGATATACCCCTGTGCCTTAAGAAGCTCTGCGATAAGAACAGCTCCACCTGCAGCACCTCTTAATGTGTTGTGTGAAAGACCAACGAACTTGTAATCGAATACACTGTCTTCTCTTAAACGTCCAAGTGAAACACCCATTCCGTTCTCATAGTTAACATCAAGCTTAACCTGTGGGCGGTCATCTTCTTCAAGATACTGGATGAACTGCTTTGGAGCACTTGGAAGATTAAGTTCCTGTGGAACTCCCTTGAAGCTTCTCCACTTTTCAATAATCTGTTCCTTAGTTGGCTTCTTCTCAAAGTTAACAAATACAGCTGCTGTATGTCCATCAAGAACTGGAACTCTGATACACTGACATGTGATAACCGGATCACTTGCAGGAACAATCTTTCCATCCTCAATCTTACCCCATAATCTTAAAGGCTCTTTCTCAGACTTTTCTTCCTCTCCACCAATATAAGGGATGATATTCTCAACCATCTCTGGCCACTGTTCAAATGTCTTACCAGCACCTGAGATTGCCTGATATGTTGTTGCAACAACAAGCTTTGGTCCAAATTCCTTTAATGCATTAAGAGCAGGTGTGTAGCTCTGGATTGAGCAGTTAGGCTTAACACAGATAAATCCTCTCTTAGTACCAAGTCTCTCTCTCTGATACTTAATAACTTCAAGATGCTCTGGGTTGATTTCTGGAACAACCATAGGAACATCTGGTGTCCAACGGTTAGCACTGTTATTAGAAACAACTGGAACTTCTGCCTTAGCATATCTTTCCTCTATAGCCTTAATCTGGTCCTTAGGCATATTAACTGCACAGAATACGAAATCCACCTTAGAAACAATTTCATCAAAATCCTTATCCATATCATATACAGTCATCTTCTTAACGAACTCTGGCATTGGTGTCTGCATCTTCCATCGTCCATCAACTGCCTCTTCATAAAGCTTTCCTGCTGAACGTCCTGAAGCTGCTACTAAAACAACTTCAAACCAAGGATGATTCTCCAGTAATGTTATAAATCTCTGTCCTACCATACCTGTACCGCCAAGGATACCAACTCTTAACTTATCGCTCATTTTTAACTCCTTCAATATATAAAATCTCAAAGACACTTCCTTCTGTTCTGTCTTTCTGCGACGGACATTTGTTTTTGTGTCTAAGAAAATATATCACAGCCTATAGGATAATGCAAGAGATTTTTGAGTTTTTTAGCATTATTTCTTTTTCTTAGCTGAAAATACTATTACACCCACACATATTATTACACATGCTGCAAGTACAATCACGTATACCATTACATGACTGCTGTCACCTGTTTTGGTTGAGTTGTCAGATACTTCTCCACTTGCTGCAGTTGAAGTCTTTTCTGTCTTGGCTGTTGTTATCTCCTGCTCTGTACCCTTAGTTGCTGATTCCTCCTGACCAACTGTAGTTGTCTGCTGTGCTGCTGTTGTTGTCTCCTGTGCTGCTGTTGTTGTCTCCTGCTGAGAACCAAGTGGTGCTACAGAAATATAAAAGAGATTAGTAGTATCACCCTTAGTTATTGTATGTGTTCCCTTTGCAACTTTAACTTTAACAATACCATTAGTTGCTGCAGTCTTTACTCCGTCAATTTTAATCTTTTTAGCAAAATTACTATTGAATACAAGTGTAAGTTCTGAATCTGTATCACATGTAAATGATATGCTTGTTGCAGTTTCAATCTTAAGACACTTTGTAAGTGTCATACCGTTGTATATAACACTTCCCTTGCTTTCTGAATAATTACCCGAAATAGTAAAGTAAGCGTTCTGTTCTGTAATATCAGTTGTAAAATTCATTACATGTGCAGCACTTGATACCGGTTCGTCTGACTTAGTTGTCTCCTGCGCTGTTGTTGTCTCCTGCGCTGTTGTTGTCTCTGATGTATTTTCTGAACTGCTCTCTGTTTCTTTATCATTATCTGATGATTTACCAGTTACATATACAATCTGGTTAGCAACATTGAACTTTGCACCCATAGATGAATAACTTCCTGTTGTCTCATAGAGACCATTCATATTGATTGTTCCATCTACATTTCTTAAGAGCTCATCAATATTATCTGTATATTTAATTGTATTATTAATATTCTTAAATGTTCCAGATGCACTTGAAGGGTTATTCACCACTGTTCCTGACTTATATCCTGCACTTGTATTAAGAATCTGTGTAAATGAATCGCCTGAAAGCTGATAGTACTTCTTAGAATTATAATATATAGAATTCTTCACATTACCCATAAACTTATCTGAATCAACTGCATTTACTGATATAAGGCCTGAATATTCGGCCCCTGAACCAGCTCTGTAGCATACGAAATTGCCCTTTTTGGCATTCTTTCCATTACCCCATGCTGTAAGATTAGTAAGTGTAAGTGCTGATGGATTATTGTTATCTGTAAATCCTGTTGCTCCATTATCAAATGACAGACAATTAAGTACATTATGTGGTGTACCTACACCTGAACCGCCAAGCTTGAAACCATTCATATCACCATTAGCATAATGCGTGCCGTTAGTTAATGTTCCATTGGCAAATGCTACACAGTTTCTAATTGTTACGACACCTATTGGTCCTGTAGCTGTCTTGGCATATAAATCCCATCCATCATCAGAATTGCAGTATGATATACATCCATCAAACACATTTCCCTCGCCACATGTAAGCTTTGCTGCAAATCCATCTGCATTCTCTCCTGTACCTCCCTGCTCAGGAAAATCACAGTTATTAAATGCTGTACAATTAATAATAAGATTGTTAGATGGCCATAAATCTTTAGTTGCAGCAGTTGTATCATACCTTGAAAGCTGAAGACCTGTATCTCTGTTTGCTTCAAATACACATCTTTCAAAAATGTTATTATTACCAGCAAGCAATACTCCGTTATCACCAGCTCCATAGAAATTAATACCGCCAAAATACCAGTAATCACCATCAAGTATAAAACCTCTGTTCTGACTATTAAATACCTGTGCAGAGAAATCAAACTTAACATCATGATTATCTTCTGCTTTAACAATTATGTATGAACCATCCTGTCCATTAATTGTGTTATTAACAATAACACTTGTAGAAAACTTGTATGTTCCACCTTTGATTATGATTACATCTCCAGCTTTAGCTGATTGTAATGCACTAATAATCTCATCTGAAGATGATACATACTTTGCATTCTTAAAATCTGCATCCTTCTTAAGGCTTATATCTGTATAAGTTCCTGTGTAAGAAAGACTTGTTTTGTCATAAGATTTTCCTGTTGCAGCATTAACATTATCAGTTGCTGAAAACAGAACTGCTGGTACGACAACGCTCACAATCATTACAAATGCAAGAATCAGCGCCCATTTGCTTTTCATGTCTTTAAATCTTTTCATTGTATTTTTCCTCCTGATACATTTCTTTGTGCAATATATTTTAAATTGCACAAACTTTGTATTAAATTTTATCACATTTTGACATTTCAATAAACTTATATTACATAGTACTTTGGTACCATGTATATTAATAATTTATACAAAACGCAAAAACACCATGATACATTTACAATTGGATAAACGTATCATGGTATCTATTATGTATCCGGATATTCAAATATATATTTCTCATACCCATTAATTATTCTGGTATTCTCGTTATACTGATATTCCTGCTTGAACTTAACCTGATATGTCTTATGGATATGTCCATGAATAAAATACTTAGGCTTGTATTTTTCAAGAAGATAATTAAAGCCTTCAAAACCCTTATGCGGTTCATCTGGTCCATCACTTATGCCCGCTGCCGGTGAATGTGTAAGCAGTATATCAAAGCCCCTGTTCTTCTTTATTGAAAGCCACATTTTATTAATTCTGTGGT